>ERZ795056.6811-NODE-6811-length-11071-cov-6.014978_pt1 | contig 11071 bp, 9 predicted proteins | sample MGYA00375140_ERZ795056 | MGnify/ENA primary metagenome ERZ795056 (study PRJEB30185, sample SAMN05720227) | activated sludge metagenome | isolation source: Anaerobic digester | place: USA | collected 2015-03-09 ...
AGACGGGACTGAGGATATCGGAAATCAGATGCCGGCCGAACCGAGAGCATCAAGAATGGTCACCGGGGAGAGCAAGGTTGTCGGAAATTTCCGGATTATCGATGACAAGCAGTTTCCGAATGACCCTGAAGATTATGCCAAGGCCATCCGGACAATGATGAGCAGGGACAAGGAGTAGGGCGGTCATTTTTTTGGTTGATTTTCTCTGAGTTTTGAAGGATACTGTAGACTGCAGCTAGGAAGATGCAGCGGCTCCGGTATTCCGGGGGGGGAGAATGCAGAAAGCGACAGGCTCGGACCAGGACAAGATGACGCAGACGGGACAAAAAGCGGCCACAGTCAGTATTTCAGAGAAAAAGCGGTACGAGCAGCTCTCTGAAGATGACTTGTGGCCCGAATACATGAGGACCCGGAGTCATCTCATTCGCGAAGTGATTGCCGAGCGCTATGCTCCCTTGGTCAAGTACGTAGCCGCCAAGGTGGCAAGCGGGCTCCCGCAAAATATCGAGTTTGACGACCTGATCGGATACGGGGCCTTCGGGCTGATTGACGCCATTGAAAAATATGATCCCGGTCGCAATACCAAGTTCAAGACGTATGCTGTCACCCGGATCCGTGGAGCCATCTTTGACAACCTGCGGGATGAGGACTGGGTTCCCCGGAGTGTTCGCCAGAAGATCAAGGACCTCGAAAGTGTTGTCACGACCATGGAAAACAAGCTCGGTCGCACGGTCGAGGATACCGAGGTTGCGCAGGAGATGGGGATCTCCCTTGACGAGTTTCATGATCTTCTCAAGAGAATCAACTGCACCTCGGTCCTCTCCCTCAATGATACCGGACACAGCAGCAAGGACAGCGAACGGCTTTCGTTGACGGAGCTTCTCGAGAGTCCCAGCAGTCTGAATCCCGATTCGATGGTGGAACGTGACGAGATCCGGAAGATGGTCTTTGACGTCATCATGGCTCTCCCCGAAAAAGAGAAAAAGGTTTTGATCCTCTATTACTATGAGGATCTGACACTCAAGGAGATCGGCAAGGTCCTCGAGGTGACGGAATCCCGGGTGTCCCAGCTCCATACCAAGGCGATCTTCCGTTTGCGGACAAAGCTGGACAAGGTCCGGAGCAGTCTCATGACCTGAATGTAGGTATTTTCCCGGTTTGATGGATTCCGCGCAGGGGAGTGACCCGGGGCGGTTTTTTTTTGGCCTGTGCCGCCGGTTCACAACCGGATCGGATTTCGCCGATACTTGAAGCAGGGACGGATATGTCCGTGGAGGAATGATGGATCGGCTCAAGGAAGCGCTGGCGCGGGATCTTCAGAAGGAAGAAGCCAAAAAGGCGGCCGGACCGGCCAAAGCCGCCAGGCAAGCCAGTGATGTCTATGGGACACCGGATGGCCGGATCGTCGTTGTCGCCAAATCCATCAAGCGGGCCCTTGAACGGGCCAGCGAGGTTCTTGAAGAAAACATCATGAATCTCGACTATGAAATCCTTGAGCATGGGACATCCGGCTTTCTCGGAATCGGAGCCAAACCCTACAAGATCATCGCCGGGCTGGCTGCCGTCAGTTTCAACGAGTTTGCGATGACCATGTCTCCCGAGACCGGGGATGTTGGGGGAATGCACGGGGTCCTGCACGGGATGCAACAGGCTGAGCCGGCGGACAAGGACGGGGTATTCAAGGTGGTTGTCCGCAAGGCCGGGATCTTCATCCAGTCCAACCCGCCCAAGGGGAAGGGAAGGAAAGCGGGATTCGAGCAAGCCGCGGCCGCCCTGGCCATGCGTGGCATTGCCAATTTCGACCGGGATGTGGTGCAAAAGACGCTGGATGAAGCCAGTGGCGAACCGGTCAAGATCGGAGAATGGCAGCCCAACAAGCAGTTTGACTCCCGGGTGACGATCGACCTGACACCTGACGAGATGAAGGCGTTTGCGATCGTTTCCAAGCCCGAGAAGTGGGGTCGGGTCCTTGAACCCGAGGACATCATGGCCAATCTCGATCTGAAAGGGGTCAAATTCGGAATCCTTGAGGACAAGATCCGCGAGATGCTGGATGCCGAGATCTACAATACGCCGGTTCTGGTCGCGCAGGGCAAGCAGGTGGAGTACGGCGTGGATGCCGTGATCACGTACAATTTCCGGACCGAAACCGACAAGATCCAGCTCAAAGAAGAAGAGAACGGCCGGGTGGATTTCTTCAACCTCGATCTTGTCCAGAATGTCGTGGCCGGACAGGTCCTTGCGACCAAGACCCCGGCCACCTTGGGCGCGGCTGGAAGGACAGTCACAAACAAGCGGATCGAGACCAAGCCCGGCAAGGATACGCCCTTTGTGCCCGGACGGAATTGCCATCTCGAGGCAGACGGCTTGTCGATCGTGTCCGATATCCATGGACAGGTGCTTCTCGCCAACAACAAGGTTGTGGTTGATCCGGTCTATGAGGTGGCCGGAAACCTTGATATGGGCGTGGGAAATGTCACGTTTCTGGGAACGGTCGTTGTCAAGGGGAATGTCGAGGAGAACCTCGAGATCAAGGCGGCCGGGAATGTCGAGATCCTGGGGACCGTCAACAAGGCCAAGATCGAAGCCGAGGGCAGTGTCATCGTGCGTCAGGGCATCATCGGAAAAGACGAGGGTGTGATCAAGGCCGGACAGGATGTGATGGCGAAATTTGTTGAACGGTGCAGGATCTCGGCGGGGAACGATGTGGTCGTTGTGGAGAGCATTGTGGACTCCCAGGTGGATGCCGGGAGACGTGTCATCTGTCTGCAGGGAAAACGGGGCACCCTCTCCGGCGGGCGAACCCGGGCACGGGAAGAGATCAACGTCAAGAACCTTGGAAACGAGAACTCGCCAACGACCATCGTTGAAGTGGGAATTGATCCCAAGTCGCGGGAAAAATTCGATTCGATCTCCGAGGAAAAGCGCCAGTTGAACGACAAGGTTGTCGAAGCGGCCAAGAACATCATTACTCTGCAGAACCAGAAGGGGTCGGGCATGCTCTCGCCCGAGAAGGAAAGCATGCTGCAGGATCTGATTGTCAGCAAGGCCGAGAGCGAGGCCCGTATCAAGGAAATCAACGAGGAACTCGAAGAGCTCAAATCGTTCATGAACATGCTCGAGACCAAGGGGAAGGTCAGCGTGCAAAAGCTCGTGTATCCCGGTGCCAGAATCATCATCAAGAATGCGACCCTGGATGTCAAAGACAATTTCAAATTTACCACCTTCATGCAGGAGGGCGGGATCGTCCGGGCGACTGTCTACGAGCAGCCCAAGGAAGAAGGCAAAGCCAGACCTGCGGGCAAGAGGTAGGCGATGAGCATCAAACCTCTCGACATGCAGGTTGCCATCGGGCAGATCCACCAGGTCGCACAGCGGCAGCATCAGGAACAGATGCAGCCAACGGTGCAGCAGGAGCAGCAGGCTGCCCATCTCCACAAAGATGCAACCCGGATCCACGAGACCGTGGTGGAGACGGCCCAGGATCATCCGGGGAACAATGTCCGGGATGCCCTGGCTCGCGAGGGAAAGGGTCGGGAGCGTGAGCGGCAAGAACGGGAACGGAAAGAGAAGGAGCAGGCCGGAAAAAGAACCGGACAGGGTTTGGCCAGAGCCGGCGAGGACAAGGGTGGTGTGATTGACATCAGGCAATAGTGGACTGGAAACCCCTGCTGTGTTAGGTTAATACACGGAAGCGGGAGGTCAGGCTACATGGAAATCCTGATTGTGGTGTTTTTGAATGTAGCATTTCTTGTCGTGATCTATATCACCCTTTCCCGCAAGATATCCCGGATCGAGAGACGGTCTCTGCCCGAAGATCTGCAGGCCGAGATGGACTCCATCATCACGACCTTCAATCGGACCGCTGACCGGAATATTGACCTCCTGGATGACAGGGTCCGCAGTCTCGAACCCCTGGTCACTCGCGGAGGGCGTCTCGCGGATCAGCTCGAAGGGATTGTGCGTCGTGCCGAAGCGCTCTCCAGACTTCGTGAGATGATTCAACCCCGGGAGGGCGAGCAGGAATCCGTCGCATCCGGCCCGCCGGTCGTGACGGGGCCGCCGCCGGCTCCGGCGGTGGCCATGGCGTATCGCGCGCAAACCGGGGAGTCACCTGTCCAGCCGGCGCCGGTAGCTCCGGAAAAGCCGGAGAAGCCGGAGAAGCCCAAAAAGAGAACACGAAAAACGCCGGATGATGTTCTCCGGGAGATGAGTGCTGCCGGCCGGGATCCGAACGAGATAGCGCGTGCTCTCGGGATACCCCGGGAAGAGGTTCTCATCAAGCAGAAATTGGCCAGACTCTCCGAATAGTCATGGGGACACCAATGCGGGATGCTCAAGGATCTCGGTAAAATCCTCAAACCGTATGCAGTCGATGCCGGACTCCCGGCAGAGTTCCGGGAGTCTGCCGCAGCCGAAGACCTGGTCAGCGACCCGGGCCGGGCAGAGGTCCGAGCGGCCATCACCGATCAGGATGACCGGCCTTCCCGATGAACCACGGATTCTCGAAATGATCGATCGTTTGCAGCAGCCGCAGAGTGCGCAGTCTGGAGAAGCGTGGGGATGATCCGCGACCAGCTTTTGCCCGTCCTGGTAGAGAACATTGGCATATACGGGAAGATCAAGTCGTGCAGCGGCCAAGGTGCGCCGGATGATGACTTCGTACCCGTCACTGACAACAATCAGGGGAAGCCCCTGACTGGTGCAGAATTCTGCAAATCGCAAAAAACCGGAACGTACGGGGATGGATTGCAGTTCATCGAGAATCGTCACAAGAGGGATGGAAATCGAGTCTAGAATTGTTTGGGCAACTTCCGCGGTCGAGAGTTCTCCATTTTGCCAGCGGGCCTCGAGGGACTGCCAGTCGGGATTGCGGGACCAGCGGGCTGTCAGTTCGACACAAGAGTCCCGGGTAATGATCGTCCCGTCAAAATCGCAAAAGACGATGGGTCGCATCAGGCCGGCCGCCAGAGATCAAGGAGGCTGGAGGCTGCCTTGCGCGGGTCTTCGGCCTTGAGAATCGCCGAGACAACGGCCAGACCGGCCAGCCCGGGCACCGAGCGGAGTGCGGGGATGGTCGCTGGTCCGATGCCGCCAATGGCGACGACCGGGATGCGGACGGCATGGACAATGGACGAGAGGCCTTTGATGCCGATTGTGCCGGCATAGTCCGCCTTGGTTGCAGTCTCAAAGACCACACCGCCCCCGATGTAATCGGCACCATCCCGCTCGGCGGCCAGAGCCTCCTCTGCTGTACTGGCCGAGATTCCGAGGAGTCTGTCCCGGCCGATGAGATGCCTCGCCGTGATGGCATCCATGTCATCCTGGCCGAGGTGTACGCCATCGGCATCGGCCGCCAGAGCGACATCGAGACGGTCGTTGATGATCAGGGGGACCTTGAGCCGACGAAGGGCATGGGCCAGGGCCCTGGCCAGAGCGACAAATTCACGGGTCGGGAGATTCTTTTCCCGAAGTTGAACGGCCGTAACCCCGCCAGACACGGCCTGCAGGACCGTCTGGACATACTCTCGCCCGGCCATCATGGACCGATCGGTGACGAGATACAGACCCCAGTCTCTCATGGTTCCCCTCCTGAAACGGTGCCGTTGGACGATGTGCCGGACGCATTGACGCGCACCGTCATGGACCCGCCTCTTTCTCCATCATACATGCGTTTGACCGGCAGAACAGAAAAAAGTGATGCCGTAAATGCCACCAGATGGACGGCATCATTCAGGAGAAAAAGCGTGGTCAGAGATGGATTGTCAGAGTCTGCTCCAGGCTGTTTTGGTATACGCATCCAGCTCTGTTTGAGGAATACTCGTCAGTCGGTCAAAGAGCGCGTTTTTGAACGACATCGGGCCGACAGTTGTCGGGAGGGTGGCCACCTGTTCTGCCGCCATGGCGAAGACAGCGGCTGCCGTGAAGCACCCTGCGACATCGTCGGCGCCAAGCTTGCGGGCCGCCGCGGTGGCCGCCGCAACGAGCCCCCCGAGCACGCAGCCCGTGCCACTGACGCGGCCCAGGAGGGGGTGGCCGCCCGTGATGCTCCAGGTCGCTGTTCCGTCCGAGACACAATCAACGGGGCCAGTCGCCATGACAACGGCCCCGAATTTTTTGGCAACAATCCGGCAGGCATCGGCAGTACTGGCCGAGCTTTCCAGGGCGTCCACGCCGCGGGATCGGCCTTCCATTCCGGACAGGCTGAGAATTTCAGCAGAATTCCCCTTGATGATGCTCACCCCACCTTGTGCAAGGAGGGACTGGACATAGGTCATTTTTTCGGGAAAGGCGCCGCAGGCGACGGGATCAAGGACGACGGGGATTCCGCGCTCCCGGGCGGCTGCCAGGGCCAGCGGCATGGAGCGGGATTGTTCTGCAGTCAAGGTCCCTACGTTGAGATAGAGTGAGGACACGATCCGGGCAAAGCTGGCCACCTCGTTTTCGGCCTCGACCATGGCGGGTGAACCACCCAGGCAGAGCAGGGCGTTGGCAACATCGTTGATGGTGACATAGTTTGTGATGATCTGGACCAGGGGCGGTTCGCGGCGGAGTTGTTCCAATATGGTTCCTGCTGTTGTCTGCGTTGTCGATTGCATCAGACTTTCTCCTTCCAGATGGCATGAAAATGATGTGTCGGCCCGATTCCGTGACCCAGGGGAATCCCGTTCTGGATGGCGTTGGCCGTGTAGGTTTTTGCTGTGCGGACGGCGTCCGTGATGGGCATACCCTTGGCGAGATTTGCCGTGATGGCTGCCGAGAGGGTGCATCCGGTCCCGTGGGTGTGGCGGGCATCAAGCCGTGGCGCCGGAAGCTCGATACTTGTGTCGGAAGTTGCCAGGACATCGATGGCTTGACCATCCAGGTGGCCTCCCTTGACGACGACGGCTTTCGCTCCCAGTGCCAGAATCCTCCGGGCTGCTTCCTTCATGTCGCTCAGGGAGTCGATCTTCATATCGGTCAGGACTTCAGCCTCGGGCAGATTCGGGGTAATGACACTGGCAATCGGAACCAGAAGTTCTGTCAAGGCCCGGACGGCGGAGCGCTCAAGGAGATGATCGCCACTTTTCGCAACCATGACAGGATCGAGAACAATGATGGACGGCTTCCAGCGGGAGAGGGCGTCTGCCACAGCATGAATGATTTCTGCATCGCCAAGCATGCCGATTTTGACCGCATCAACCCGGATGTCGGAGAAGACGCTGTCGATCTGCGAGCGGATGCAGTCCAGGGGAATCTTGTGGATGGACTGGACTCCGACGGTATTTTGGGCGGTGACGGCGGTAATCGCCGTCATGGCATAGACACCGAGCGCACTCCATGTCTTGATATCGGCCTGGATCCCGGCGCCACCACCGGAATCCGAACCGGCAATCGTAAGGGCGTGTACCATTTTGGGGACTTCCTTTCGTTGTTCCTGAACGGGGTCACATGGACGAAAGGATGGCGGGGCAGCGAAAGAATGCGGTGCCTGCTTCCCTACGTCGGTATTATCCGGACAGGTTCAAGGGGTCAGGCCTGCGCCCTCTCAGCCGAAATCGGCACCCCCAGCAGCTTGTGGTGAAAGTGTAGTATCGGGGATGCGTTCCGGCAAGCAATACTCTTCAAGCTGACAATGCAGCCTGACTGACTTGCTTCACCCAGACTGCCATCATCATTGGTGGTTGTCCCCGGGTTCCGGATCATCCTGCGGCATGGTCCGCTTTTTCCGGTTCCGTGAGGCCGGCCGTTTCTGGCCTGAGAGTGTTCATCAAAAATCATCTACAGTTTTCACACCGAGCGCGCGGGATCGTGATGCACGTCTCATCGCATGAAACCGCGTGCCGAAAATACATTCCGCGTACGTTGAAAATATGGTTTGCAACATGCGATTCAAAACTGTTTGCATGGCCGGGATGCCTGTGCTACAATGCTCCGGGCGGTCAGACCCGTTCCCATCCCAATCTGGAGTGTGTTCATGGAGGCGACGCAGCAACGCATTCGCTGGTTTGTACCCGGAGATATCAACGGGTTTTTTGGTCTTATGGTGGACAATGTAGCCATGTTGGCTTTTCTCGCGGCCATTCTTCTTGGGTGCGGTTTCCCCGCCGAGATCGTGTTTGGCAAGATGTTTCCCGGAACGGCACTCGGGGTCCTCTTTGGTGATCTCGTCTACAGCTGGATGGCGTGGCGCTTGGCCAAGCGGACCGGCAATCCCAATGTGACATCCATGCCCCTCGGTCTGGATACTCCCTCGACGATTGGTCTGGCGCTGGCGGTACTCGTTCCTGTCTTCAACCTTGAGAGTTCCCGCATGATTTCCGAGGCGGCGATCATGGGGATGCCGCTCACACAGGCCGATGTTGCCACTGCTGCTGCCGAGATGGCCTGGTATGTCGGTATGGCCATCATGGTCTGCATCGGGCTTTTCAAGGTCCTCTTTGCCTACATCGGGCCCTGGTTGCAAAAACTCATTCCGGGTGCGGCCTTGCTCGGGAGTCTGGCCGGAATCGGTTTTGCCCTTCTCGGGTTTCTTCCTCTCGTCGACATCTTCGGACTTCCCATTGTCGGGGCGCTCTCTCTCGGTTTGATCCTCTATGCCGTCATCGCCCGCATCAAACTCCCCTTCAATATTCCCGGAGTTCTCATGGCTGTCATTGCCGGAAGCGCGCTCTACTATCTTTTGGCACCCAGCGGGCTCTTGGGTGTCCAGTATTCGGCACCCATGGCCGATCTTCACCTTGGGTTCCCCATGCCGACCCTCGATTTCGCCCGGGGGATGGAGATGGCTCTCAACTTCCTGCCCGTCGCCATTCCCTTTGCCCTCCTGACCTCGATCGGTGGGATCAATGTCACCGAGAGTGCCCGTGCCGCCGGTGATGACTACAAGACGAAGACGGTTCTTCTTGTGGATGCCGCATCCGCCCTGATTGCGGGAGTCTGCGGTGGTGTGGTCCAGACGACACCCTACATTGGCCAGCCTGCCTACAAGGCCATGGGCAGCCGGATCGGCTACACCCTCCTCGTGGGCGTTTTCGTCGGCCTGGGTGGCATGCTCGGCTATGTTTCTTTCATCGTGGAACTGATTCCCAAAGCCGTGCTGGCTCCGATCCTCGTTTTTGTCGCCCTGGAGATCATCAGTCAGGCCTTCCGGGTGGGCGGTTCCAGATACGCTCCCGCTGTGGCCTTCGCCTGCTTCCCCACGATTTCCAACATGTTGACCATCAAGCTCAACAGCCCCGATTTCGCGGCTTCGGCGCAGGCGGCTCTTTCGCACCTTCCCGGGAAGGCACTCCCTGAGATGCTGGTCGTCCTTTCCCTCGGAAACGGGTTCATCATCACGGCCATGCTCTGGGGAGCCGCAGTCATCAAGCTGATAGACCGCAAGCTGCACCAGGCCTCGGCGTACTTCCTCACGCTCTCGGTTCTGTCCTTCTTTGGCTTGATCCATTCCGTCAACACCAACGGAAGCATGTATCTTCCCTGGACCCTGCCGGCACCGCTCTACCAGATTCCGTACCAGTTCAGCGCGGCCTATCTCGTCCTGGCTTTGGTCATCTTTGCACTCTCCTATACCAAGCAGAGTCGCGAGGCCTTCCCCGAGCACGGTCACTAACCTTCATCTGACCCGGGCGGATCATTTTGCCCAAGGTTGTTCCTCAAACACGACGCCTTCCTCTCACAAGAGGAGGGCGTTGTTGTCCAGTCCCGGGAATACCCGGGCATCCCTGCCGGAGAGGAAAAATCGTCGGGGATTGTGGCGGTTTTTTCCCGCCATGCCATAAAAAGCATTGACATGATGCCGGTTCCAGCGCTATACTTTAGGAAATTTCCACGGAAATGGAAAATGAAGGGCAGCGATCGGTTGTTGCGGTCGTTTTCGATACAGGGAAGAGTGATGCATCTCGTTAACTTGAATAAAACCGAACTCAGGATGGTGGTCCCCGGATAAGTTCAGTTCATCATTCCCATCCACTGCGGGTCGGTGGTTCCCCTGGTTTTCCGTTCCTCCGTGATGGTGCGCGGGGCGAGCATGTGCGGTATTGTCGGGTATATTGGCGATAAAAATGCCAGGACAATCCTTGTTGAAGGCTTGAAGAGTCTCGAGTATCGGGGCTATGACTCGGCCGGTTTTGCCGTTTTTTCCGGTGATGGCCACCTCGAGGTCTGCAAGACCGAAGGAAAGATCAGCGCGCTCGAAAAGAAGGCAGCGGGCCTGACCGGGCACTATACCTGCGGAATTGCGCACACCCGTTGGGCCACTCACGGGGCCGCCACAGAGGTCAATGCCCATCCCCACCTCTCCAGTGATGGACGGATCGTTCTTGTCCATAACGGCATCATCGAAAACTATGTCAATTTGCGGCGTCTTTTGGAATCCCAGGGCGTTGTGTTCCGCTCCGAGACTGATACCGAGGTTTTGGCTCAGCTCGTGGCCCGATTTTACGAACCCGGGAAACTTGTCGAGGCGGTCACCAGTGCCCTCAAGAGCGTCCAGGGCACGTACGGGATTGCCGTCATGGCGACCGACATGCCTGGCACGATTGTCGGTGCCCGGAACGGTTCTCCCCTCGTGGTCGGGATTGGCGAGGGGGCCTGGTGTCTTGCCTCGGACAAGAGCGCCCTTCCTGCCGAGGGTTCCAAGCTCTTCTACCTCGATGACAACGAGCTGGTCTGCATGGACGGCCAGGGGTATCGCACCATCTCCCTCGAGAATGCCGAGATCCGCAAAGAGGTTCTCGAGTTCCAGTACGAGATCGAACACGCCGACAAGAACGGCTACCCCCATTACATGCTCAAGGAGATTTTCGAGCAGCCCCGGACCATCGCGGATTGTTTTCGCGGGCGGATCCTTCCCGAGCAGGGCATTGTCAAACTCGGCGGTCTGGCCTCCATCGATGATCGACTCCGGGATTTTTCACGGATCGTGATCACGGCCTGTGGCACGAGCTGGCATGCCGCACTGGTCGGTGAGTACCTCATCGAAGAATTGGCCGGTATCCCCGTCGAGGTCGAATATGCCTCGGAGTTCCGCTATCGCAATCCCGTCATTGGCCCGGAGACCCTGGTTCTCGTGATTTCTCAGTCCGGC
>ERZ795056.6812-NODE-6812-length-11071-cov-4.168573_pt1 | contig 11071 bp, 7 predicted proteins | sample MGYA00375140_ERZ795056 | MGnify/ENA primary metagenome ERZ795056 (study PRJEB30185, sample SAMN05720227) | activated sludge metagenome | isolation source: Anaerobic digester | place: USA | collected 2015-03-09 ...
AAAAATTAAAATAGCCGGTGGATTATATAATATATCAACCGGTAGAGTCGAGTTTTTACCAGACTAACATTTTAACGTTTAAAGAAGTATTTGAAAAACTTACTCTTTTCGATTTGGAAAGTTTTTATAGTCAGCCCGGCAATTATAATCAATCCCCCGAAAATTGAGTAGATTGAAGGAACTTCGCCGTAGCCGATATAAGTCCAAACGGGATTAAGTACCGGCTCTATCATAGATATTAGAGATGCTTCAATAGCATTCACTTTCTTTAAACCGTAGCTAAAGATAACATACGCTAATCCTATCTGGAATATCCCGAGGTAAGAAACCATGATTACGTCTGTGGCTTGAATTTCATTCAACGCAAAAACCGAGAATGAGCAGAAGAGAGAAATAAAAACATTCCCGTAAAAAATTGTAGCAAACTGATATTCAGGTTTGTTTTTTCTCATTCCTATAAGAAACCCTGCAAAGCAAATCCCAGAAAGAATTGCAGCCAAATTCCCGGATTTATCACCCGGAGATAAATCCCCCGCAAAGAAAAGAAACATACCTGCAATACAGATCAAAATTGTAATAAGATTAATTCTTTCGAATTTTGTTTTTAACATTAATGGTTCTAAAATAAAAACATATATCGGGGCTGTATATTGCAGAAAAATTGCGTTTGCAACTGTAGTTGATTTTGCAGCCACAACAAAAAGGATAAGTATCGCTGCGTAAAATAAGCCGTTTATCATTGTCCCGGTGTTGAATAATACAGCACGTCTCCTAAACAAAACCAAGATTGTAATAGCAGAAAGTAACGAGCGGAAAAAAGATAACTGAAGAGAGTTAAAACTAATTAGTTTAATGAACACTCCACCGGTGCTCCATAGTAAAGCAGCAAATAATATTGCAGCTATTCCCTTCTTGTGATCAGATAGTTTTTCCAAATATTTTTGTGATTTACTTCAAAATAGTCATTATAATTTTAGTAGTAAAATTAATAACTTGGACGGAACAATAGAAATATTTTTATGAAAAATTACAAATTGATGGACCATACCGCAGACATAGCATTAATAGCCAACGGCAATACCATTGAAGAGCTTTTCATCGCATGTGCAGAAGGGTTTAAAGAAATAAGCCTGGTAGATAAGCATTCTTTCCTGCCAAACAGAAGATCATTATATGTAAAAGCCGACTCACTTGAAGAATTATTGGTCTCTTTCCTGGATGAACTAAATTTCCTGATACAGGTAAAAAAAATTTATTTGGAAGGAGTTAAAAGAATTGTAATTTCTCAACACAAATCGCACTATGAACTTAAATCCGTAATTCTTATCAGCATCCTCGAAAGAGAAGAGATAAAAACAGAAATTAAAGCTGTAACATTTCACCAGTTGAAAATAAAGAAATGCGATGACTTCTATTCAACAACTGTAGTCTTTGATACTTAAGCAAAATCTGAGATATGAAAATAAAAGATGTAGAGCTGAGTAAAATACATGACAACCTATGGGAGATTTCCCCTGCCGGTGGTATGAATGTCCCGGGTAGAATCTATATTTCCGAAGAGATGATTAAAAACAGTCTACAGAATGATGAAGCGCTCAAACAGGTTATTAATGTTGCTTACCTTCCCGGTATCCAGAAATACAGCCTTGCAATGCCGGATATCCATTGGGGATATGGGTTTCCTATTGGCGGTGTGGCTGCTACTGATGTAAACGATGGAGTTATTTCGCCGGGAGGAGTTGGATATGATATAAACTGCGGAGTCAGGTTAGCTGTAACATCAGTGGACATAGCCCATGTTCAAAAAAGAATAAAAACGCTGGTCAACAATTTATTCAATACTATACCAACCGGTGTCGGTTCGTCAGGTGCAATTCAAAAACTGAATAAAAATGAATTAAACAAGGTTGCCCGTTCAGGTGCTCAATGGGCTGTTGAAAACGGATTCGGAATAGACAGTGATATTGAGTTTACAGAAGAAAACGGGAAGATGATAAATACTGCCCCGGATGCTGTAAGTGAAAGAGCAATTGAAAGAGGATTGGATCAGCTTGGCACACTCGGCTCCGGTAATCATTTCCTTGAAATCGGGGTTGTTTCGGAAATCTATGACGAATGCATTGCCAGTGTGTTCGGATTGGTAAAAGGGAAAATGACTGTTTTAATTCATACAGGTTCACGCGGTTATGGTTACCAGATATGCGATGATTATTTAAAGTTGCTTGTTAAAGAGATGAACAAGTACAAGTTAAATTTGCCTGATAAACAGCTTGCATGCGCTCCAATTAAATCCGATGCAGGAAGCGATTATTTATCGGCGATGAGTTGTGCCGCAAATTTTGCTTGGGCTAACCGCCAGATAATTATGCATCAGACGAGAAATGTAATAATCTCTTCACTGGGAATAAGCAGTTCCGAGTTACAATTCCGTTTAGTATACGATGTAAGCCATAACATTGCTAAAATAGAAGAGTATGAAATAAACGGGGAGAAGAAAAAAGTATGCGTTCATCGTAAAGGAGCAACACGGGCATTCGCTCCCGGATCCCCATTTATTCCTGAGAGATATAAAGATGTAGGACAACCAGTTATAATTCCCGGAGACATGGGAAGGTATTCTTTCATATGTGCCGGAACAGAAAAAGCGATGGATGAAACATTCGGAAGTTCGTGTCATGGTGCAGGTAGATTGCACAGTCGTAACCAGGCATTAAAATTAGGAAAAGGAAGAAACTTAATTGAAGAACTGAATAAAAAAGGAATCATAATTCAGGCAAAAGGAAAAAGTACAATTGCGGAAGAAATGCCCGATGCCTATAAAAACGTAATCGATGTGGTTGATGTTATGCACAACGCAGGAATTATTAAAAGAATAGCTAAAATCAAACCCGTCGGGGTTATTAAAGGATAAATTCCTAAAGATCACAATACCTATAATTTGTTCCTAATCACCTCTTCCCAAACAGATTTTACAAGCCGTTCGGTTCTAATCAATACCTTTTATCTAATTATAAATCCGTATTTCTAAAATTCTTCTGCTTTCTTGTATAAAAAATTATTTTGGCGGGGTGATATTTTTCAAAACAAGTTATGAAAGGTTATGATGAAAAGACTATTCATTTTAGTTATGTCTTTTGCTTTCGCGGCTCAATTAAGTGCGAAAGAAATCAAGGAATCGGACAATCCTCTTCTTGTGGAATGGAAGACCCCATTTAATACGCCTCCGTTCAGTTTGATAAAAACCGAGCATTTTAAACCGGCTTTTATCGAAGGAATGAAACAACAAATAGCAGAAGTTGATGCAATAATTAACAACGATGCAGAACCAACTTTTGAAAATACAATTGATGCTTTTGAACAATCAGGGAAAACACTTGAAAAAGTAGCCGGCGTCTTTTTTCATCTTACAAATGCGAATACATCACCGGAACTACAGAGTATTTACAGGGAAATGTCCCCCCTTTTATCAAAACATTCGGATGATATTTCTCTTAACCCAAAGTTGTTCGAAAGAATTAAGTACTTACATAACAATCAAAGTAAACTTAAACTTACGAAGGAACAGACTACTTTACTTGACAAATACTATAAAAACTTTGTTAGAAGCGGGGCAAATCTTAATGATGCCGATAAAGAAAAGCTAATGAAAATAAATGAAGAATTGTCAATGGCATCTCTCAAATTCAGAGAACATGTTTTAAATGAAACAAACAACTTTGAATTGATTATCGATAATGAAAAGAATTTATCCGGCTTACCCCAATCTTCAATAGATGCAGCAAAACTGGCTGCCAAAGAAAAAGGTTATGAAGACAAATGGTTGTTTTCATTACAAGCTCCGAGTTATAGACCTTTTGTAATATACAGCGATAACCGCGAGTTGAGAGAAAAAATGTTCAAAGCATCCACAATGCGGGCTAATAATAACAATGAAAATGATAACAAGAGCATAGTCGAGAAAATGGTTCTTTTAAGGTTACAAAGAGCGAATCTGCTCGGATATAAAACCCATGCCGATTTTATTCTTGATGAGTATATGGCTAAAAATCCTAAAACAGTATATGATTTCTTACTGCAAATATGGAAACCAGCTTTAACAAAAGCAAAAAAAGAATTAGCCGAACTGCAAACATTGGCTGCTAAAGAAGGATTTAATTCAAAAATTCAACCGTGGGATTGGTCATATTACTCGGAAAAACTAAAAAAAGAAAAGTACGACTTCGACGAAGAAATGCTTCGCCCTTATTTCAAATTAGAAAATGTAATTGATGGTTTGTTTACTGTAGTGAATAAATTATACGGTTTGAAAATAGAAGAAAGAAATGACATTGATGTTTATCATCATGACGTCAGAGTTTTTGAAATAAAAGAAGCAGATGGAAAACATGTTGGAATAATTTATACCGATTATTACCCGCGTGAATCTAAAAGAGCCGGTGCGTGGTCAAATAACTTTAGGTATCAATCAAATTTAAATGGTGAGTACATATATCCCATTTGTTTTAATACATGTAATCTTACAAAACCTACTGAAGATTCTCCTTCATTATTAACACTTGATGAAGTAGAAACTCTTTTCCATGAATTCGGACATGCACTCCACGGATTGCTATCGAATGTTACATATCCTTCTTTCAGCGGGACAAATGTTGCATGGGATTTTGTTGAACTTCCGTCTCAAATAATGGAACATTGGGTTTCGGAACCTGAAGTATTAAAGATGTATGCAAAACATTATAAAACAGGCGAAACCATGCCGGATGAACTTATTGAAAAAATAAAAGCGGTAAGCAAATACAACCAGGGTTTTGCAACTGTTTCTTATTTATCTGCTGCATTGCTTGATATGGATTATCATACTGTTGCCAAAGAAATGCCTATAAAAACAGATGAATTCGAAAAGAACTTGTTCGATAAACTCGGTTTGATGCCTGAAATCGGAGTGAGGTATACAAGCACTATCTTTTCTCACATCTTTGCAGGCGGTTATTCATCAGGTTACTATAGCTACATATGGGCAGAGGTTCTAGATACGGATGCATTTGAAGCATTCAAAGAAAAAGGAGTATTCGACCAAACAGTGGCAAATTCATTTAGGAAAAATATTCTTGCAAAAGGTGGAAGCGAAGAACCTATGGTACTATATAAGAAGTTTAGAGGTTCAGAGCCTAAAGTTGAAGGGATATTAAAGAAACGCGGCTTGATAGAAGAATAAAATATATTCTCAATCTCAAGTATAATTTTTAATAACAAGGTGATATTATCTGTTAAGTAAAAAAACGAAACGGATAGTATCACCTTGCCTTTAATGTGTGAAAATTTTATTCTTCTTTTTTGTTAAGTAATGCTTTCAGTCTATCGGGAAAATCGGTTATGATATTTGTAACATTTAAATCGATAAGTTTTTGCATCTCATCCGTTTTATTCACTGTCCAAACATGAATTTCTTTTCCGTTCTGTTTAGCTTTCTCAACAAATTCAGAATCAACAAGCCCCTTATTCACACTCAGTAAATCTACATTTGAGGTAAAAACATCAAATTTTGGCAATCTTGAAAAGATGTACCCTGCTTTAATTTTCGGATTCATCTGTTTAACTTTATCTATTAAAGCAAAATCAAACGAAGTAATGACACATTCTTCAATAAAGTCTTTTTCTGTAATCATATCAACAACTTTTTCAGCTAAACTAACTTGATGCCCGTTGTTTTTCAACTCTATATTTAGCTTTATTTTTCCTTTTGCCTTATCTAAAAAAACTTCAAATAAAGGAACCGGTTCTCCTTTATATGAAGAATCGAACCAGCATCCAGCTTCTAAATTTTTTACTTCATCGTAAGTTGTTTCCCATACGTTTTTATCAATTCCGGTTGTTCTTTTAAAATTGTTATCATGGAACAAAATCAATACACCGTCAATAGTTTCTTGAACGTCAATTTCACAAAAATCAGCTCCCATTTCGATGGCTTTTCTTAATGACGATAAAGTGTTTTCAGGAGCATGTCCCGAAGCACCCCGGTGTGCTGTAATAGTAATATTTTGAGACATCATAAGCATATTAGCCATAAATACAAAAATAAAAACTCTTTTTAATGATTTCATATTTCTCTTTCATTTTAATACATAAATTTAGTTCGAATTCACATCAACTGTCTACCGCCGATGTTTGAATAATTATAAAATCACTACTTCTTAAGTTTTACTAACCTCTCTTTTTCAGTATGATGTTATATAAAAACATAAGCAACGTAGCGAGGAGACCGATACCTGCAAGAATAAAAAACATTATGCCGACCTGACCGGCATCTTTTGCAAATGAATAGTACAACCATCCGCCCAAGGTACCACCGAAAAACCATGCGATTGCAATCGGTAAGAATGCATATCCTTGAAACAAAGCCGCTTGTCCCTTAGGAGCTAAATCCGCAATATATTCATAATACCTTGGTGCTTGAGTAACTTCACCGAGTGAGAATATCAACATCCCGAGCATAATTATCGGTACACCCCATGGAATCGAATAAGTCTCGGTTAAATTGAAACTCTTCCCAATCGTCATTGGCAGAACAATAAAAAGCATCAACCAGCTTAATGTAGCCAATACAAAACCAATTAAAATAGCGTTCGAAGTTTCGATATTTTTTGTAAGTCTATTAACAGGAATCTGAAAACATATTATAGTCCACGCACCCATAGAAATAATAATCTCAATAGGAGCATCTTGTGAGATATAGTCGGAGATGTAAAAAGGAATGACAATAAAAAACTGCCAGAAAATCAGCCAGTAAAGTGAGAAAATTAAAAGGAAAGAAATGAATTTAACGTTTTTTAGAACTACGACAAGGTTTTTAATTACAGTACCAATATCCTGTTTTTCGCCGATATTCCCTTCCGGTTCTTTGAAAAAGAAAATTGTAGTAGCAAACATCAATGCGCAACTTAATGCGGAGACAAGATAAACAAATTGAATCCCGAAACTATCTCTTACAAAGTATGCTAAAAGCGGACCGATAGCAGCGCCGATATTAACAAGCCAATAATAAATTGCATAACCGAGAGATTTTTTTTCTGAAGATGTGGTTAAGGCAACTGTACCAAGCACGCTCGGTTTTATAAACGAGCCTCCGATAGCGGTAAAAATTAAAATGAATGTGAGTATCCAGTAAGTATTAAAGTTTTCATAGAAACCTGAAAACAACTCCATTCCTGTTGAACCGATTAGAAAATATCCGATTGCTAAAATTCCAAATGCAAACGCGAATGCTTTCCTGAAACCGAATTTGTCTGCCAACGCCCCCGCAAATATGGGCAGCATATAAATCAACCCGCCGAATATTGAGGAAAGTTGTCCCGCTTCTACTTCATTAAACTTTAGATGATCACGCAGAAATACTGAAAGAATAGTTGCCTGTCCGTAGTATGCCAGCCTTTCAAACAATTCCATGAAGTTTGCAACCCAAAACGGTCCTTGAAATCCTTCTTTAATACTACCCATTTTTGCAGATAAATTCAATTTAATCCTTTCATTTTGAAAAATCGGTTCAAATATATTAAACAGTAGCTTGATTACCAATTTACTAACGGATTGTGAAGTGAAAATATTATATTTCAAATCAAATTATTAATTATTTTAAGATGTACAAGAACTACCTGGTATTAAGCAGGCACATTTCGGAATTGAATGAAAAACTTGCCGGCAGCAAAATAGTTGAAGCATACACACAAGAAAAAAATGTACTCGTTTTAATGATAAAAAAAGAAGGTCATGAATTTTTTCTTGAGATTTGCGTTGAACAAAATTTTCCATACCTTGTATTAAAAGAAGGTTTGAAAAAAGCGAAAAAAAATACTATCGGTTTTTTTACTGATGTACTTCCGGCAACAATTAACCATATTCAAATTGTTGACGGCGATAGGATTATCAGAATTAAATCTGATGTTTTCTCTTTACTTTTTATTATAAGAGGAAAAACAACTAATGTTCTATTAACAGAGAATGATGCTATAAGGGATGCCTTCAAAACAATATCTTCTGCCGAAGTTGAAAAGTTGAACAAAGAACTTAAAGTTCTCTCTTTTGTTCATCGGTACTTTCCCTGTAATTTTGGAGAAGATGCTGCACAATTATATGATTATAGCTCAGCAAAAAAACTATTTCCGTTTTTAAGCCGTGATGTATATGAACAAATCGTTTTAATGCAGCAATTAGAACCGGGTAATGCTTTTACAGGTACACTGAAAGAATTAGTAGTCAACCTTTACAGTGAGGCAATTGGTATTGTTGAAGATAAAAAAACAGGTGAAGTTAAATTACTTCCTTGTTCTTTCAATAATAATAATGAAAGTGCAATAAATTCGTTTGATAATGTAAATGATGCTTTGCTCTTATACATCCGTAAACAGTTTTCAAACAAGACATATAAATCGCTATTAAATACGGTTCAAAAACACGTATTGAATAACTTGGAATCTTTATCTAATAGAATCAACAACTTAAGAAATAGGATTGATGAAGGTTCAAAAGACGAAGAATACTATAAGTCCGGGAATTTATTGTTAATCCACATGAATAGTATTCCACGCGGTGTTGAAGAAATAGAACTAGAAGACATATACGACAATAATTCTACCGTAAAAATCCGCTTAAAAAATAATCTTAGCATAAAGGAGAATGTTGATTACTATTTTAATAAAGCCAAAGCAGAAAAAACCGGCTATGAAAAGGCTCAAGAATTGTACAAAAATGCACTCGAAAAATACAATCATCTCATTAATACTAAAGAGAAGATAGAAAATGCAGACTCAATAGAGAAAATAAAGGTTATTATGGATGAATTAAATATTAAGCAAGGTTCTCAATCAACGGAAGTTGATGACATTTCAAAAAAGTTTAAACATTATATTGTCGAGAACAAGTATCATGTTTTTGCAGGCAAGGATTCTAAGAATAATGATTTACTTACTCTAAAATTCGCCAAACAAAATGATTATTGGTTCCATGCCAGAAGTGTCTCGGGTTCTCATGTTGTACTTAGAGTTGAAAACACAAAAGAAGCTGTACCTAAAAACGTATTAAAGAAAGCCGCATCAATAGCAGCTTATCATAGTAAAGCTAAAACAAGCGGTACAGTACCGGTTTCTTTTACATTAAAAAAATACGTTGTAAAAAGGAAAGGATTGGATGTTGGACAGGTTAGTTTATTAAAAGAAAACGTACTTCTCGTTAAACCATGCATCCCGGATGGATGTGAGTTTGTTGAGCAATAAGAACAGAATGAAAGATTAAAACCCAAAAGATAAAAAAGGATATACTATGTCTCTTTCGTACATAAAAAAAATCAAATCATGCAGCATTTACGCAGCATTACTATTATTTATTATTTCAAGTAATTTGTTTTCTGCACCTTTACGATTTCATCCAGTTACAGTAACACAGCCTGATGGAACGGTTTTGAATTTATTTGCCAGCGGTGATGAATTCCATAACTGGCTGCATGATGAAGACGAGTTTACTATTATGCAAGATGAAAAAGGTTATTATGTTTATGCAGTTTTATCAGAAGGAAAATTAACTCCTTCCGGGTATATTGTTGGGCAGGTAAAACCAAAAGAGTTATCCATTACTCCCGGAATAAACATCTTGCAGGAAGAGTACAGTAAAAAACGTAAAGCATTTTACCATGATACGCCTAAATCAACTGTTGCAGCACCAACGCATGGTTTAATAAATAACCTCGTGATTTTTATTCGATTCAGCGATGAAACCCAATTTACAGGACAGTTATCATTTTATGATGAGATGTTTAACCGCACAGGTAGCGGTGTTAATTCAATGTATAATTACTACAAAGAAGTTTCATACAATAAACTTGAGATATATTCACACCTATATCCGAATCCGGTAGGACCGACAATAGAATCTTACCAGGATAATTACCCAAGAAGCTATTATATGCCGTATAGCTCGACTAATACAAATGGTTATCAAAACGATACCGAGCGAAGAAACAGAGAGCACATTCTATTAAAAAAAGCATGTGAATACATAGCTGATAAAATTCCCCAATCATTGGATCTTGACGCTGACGGTGACGGTTATGTTGATAATGTTTGTTTTATTGTAACAGGAAATACAACTGCATGGAATACTTTGCTTTGGCCTCACAGGTGGGCATTGTATTCTCAAACTGCTTACATACATGGGAAAAGAGTATACGATTTTAATTTCCAGCTTCAAGCAAGTCTTCAGTCTTCGGGAGTAGGTGTATTATGCCACGAAATGTTTCACTCTTTGGGAGCACCGGATTTGTATCACTATACATCCAATGGAATAGCACCTGTAGGAAGCTGGGATATTATGGAAAATGACCTTAATCCACCCCAGCATATGACGGCTTATATGAAATACCGCTATGGGGATTGGATAGATGAAATCCCCGAAATAACAGAATCAGGAACTTATGAGTTAAATCCATTGATTGATTCTCTGAATAATGTCTTCATGCTAAGATCCCCGCAATCCAGTACCGAGTATTTCGTTTTAGAATACCGGAAAAGAATTCCGCCTTTCGAATCTTCACTTCCAGGTGATGGATTACTTGTATTCAGGATTAATACTCTTTGCGATGGTCAGGGAAATGCAGACGGACCACCGGATGAAGTTTATTTATTTCGTCCCAACGGAACTTTAACTGCAAACGGCTCAACAGGAATAGCGAACTTCAATGCTGCAGTTGGTAGAACAGCTTTCAATCAATCAACAAACCCGTATCCCTTTCTTTCAAATGGTAAAGAAGGAGGTATACATATTTTTAATATTGGAGATGCAGATAGTACACTTAAGTTTTCGGTAAACATTTTAAATTCGCTTATTACCATTTCCCCGAATGGAAATGAATTTCTAAACATCGGTGATGTGAAAACTATAACATGGTCAAGTTTCGGTAGTACTACCAAAATTAAAATTGAGTATAGCACGGATGCCGGTGAAAATTGGCTGCTAATTGCCGATCAGGTTACAGCAAGTTTAGGTGTTTATGACTGGACTATTCCAAATACAATTTCGTACAATT
>ERZ795056.6822-NODE-6822-length-11059-cov-5.200200_pt1 | contig 11059 bp, 7 predicted proteins | sample MGYA00375140_ERZ795056 | MGnify/ENA primary metagenome ERZ795056 (study PRJEB30185, sample SAMN05720227) | activated sludge metagenome | isolation source: Anaerobic digester | place: USA | collected 2015-03-09 ...
GAATTAGAAAAAACTGAATTCCCTTCAAAGCGGATATCAACAAGTTCATACTTATCTTGTGCTTTAATCTGAGGAATAATTAAAAGGAAAAAAAGAAGCAGTATTGAATGCTTAATTAACTTTTCTTTAATCATAAACTCAACTTGACATCTGTTGACACTATTTTCAACTCCGGATAATCATTTTTAAACAAAGCAATGAAGTAGTCTTTAATGCTATCCTGTTTAATGTTTTTTGAAAGATATAATGAAACCGGTTTGTTAGGTATCATAAAAAGATGCGAATAGTAGACTTGTCTATCCGGTAAATCAACAAGGTATGCCATTATTTCTCCCCCGCCCGAACCTAAGAAATAGCTTTTTGAATTATAATACAAATAGTTATAGTCTTTATCTATTTTCACTGCTTTGAATTCACTCTCATTCATTGAGCCGTCCAGCAGTTCCGTTTTGTAAACCAATAGAAGTGTATCTTTATACTCCTTGTAAAATGCAAAACGAATTCCCCATTCTTCATCATTTAACACTTCTATACCTACTGCAACTTTTCTAACAGAATCGACATCAAAGAAATCATATACCACAGCTTCAACACTATCGCCGACTTCCTGTTTGGCAAAATTTAATAATTCTTCCGGGTCATTAAAATCCGGTTTAGAGTGTGGATTTTTACTGTTAAACACATTTTCACACCCGGCAAGAATCAAAACTGCTGCCGCGAAAAGTGTTATTGCTTTACATTTTAATAATAACTTTTGTTCCATTTTTTATAACAGATAATATTTCATCAACATTTTCATTACTAACGGCTATAGAGCCGTTTGTCCAGTTAAATACAAAGGGTAAATTCTTAAAAACATAATCAAGCTGCCCGATACCGTGAATTCCTATATTCCCGCCGAGCGCTGTTGTGTCGTTAATACATTCACCGTAATAATAATCGAATTTCAATCTGTCGAACTCTTTCTGGGAAACAATCTTTTTCCTCAAACCCTCGGTTGCATCTTCAAGATTCGGATAATTTAGTTTCAGGAATCTATGATAAATATGGTTAGAATCAATCCTACAAATTCTATATTCTCCAATCGGGGTGGCTCTATCATTAACTTTAGATTTAGGTTGACTATTCCTCCCGAAAACAGCGCGGTATTTTTTTACAAGAACTGTATCGGAAAAGAGGTTTACTTCGTTCCTGCTCCTATATACAACCAAATGGACATTGCGTAATTCTTTCAAATTTTTTAACTCCATTTCTTCAAACAAAGATTTTTCCCGCATGTTTAATATTATCCCGTAAACAACGCAACCGAGTAAAAATAAGATCACACCCCCTGAAAAGAGTATAACGTTTTTTAATAGTTTGATTAGCGCTGTTTTATCAGAAATCATCTTCTTCTATTAGAGTAAAAATATTTTGTTACAAAATTTATACCTGGCGGAAGGATTTTCCAAAAATTACAAAACATTTATTTGCCGGTCAACCGCTTATTTTTTTCTAAAGCGGAAACAGTAGCGAAATTCGTATATTCCCCATGTAAATTTAGGTTTTTCCCTTTGAACGAAAAGGATAGAAAGATGAAAAATAAAACGCTCCGGTTGATTCTAGTTTTTGTTTTTGCTTTTGCAACACTTTTGTTCTCACAGACTATTCCCTACCAGTACGGTTGGCCCCGCCAGGCAAGCGACGATTGGGGTTTGTATTACAATTCCCCGACAATAGCTGATTTTAATAATGACGGTTCATTGAATATCTCCGTTACAAAAAGTTTTGCCACCCCGTTGTTATATTCATGGAAAAGTAACGGTACATATTTAATCGGTTTCCCGATTTCACTTCCGACGGGTAATCTTCAAAATAGCGGCTCTATAGAAATTTCCGCAGCAGGTGATGTTGATGGAGACAGCCTGATGGAGCTTGTCTTCGGTGATGAAAACGGACAGATATTTGTCGTAAAACCAAACGGTACGATGGCGGTAAATACTCCAATTTATACAGGTGCAACAAGAAAATCTACAACCCCGGCTCTCGTTGATCTTGACGAAGATGGCAAACTGGAAATAATTATTACTACCTACGAAAGAGAATCTCCTTACAATGATGCAAAACTACATGTATTCCAATGGAATGGAAACGGCTTTTCCGATTTCGCGGGATTTCCTATCGGTTTTACATACGGCTCTGATAGCGCACCGGTAGTTGGTGATATTGATAATGACGGGAAATATGAAATCATCTATGTTTCAAGCGGACAGATATCCGATTCAATGATGACACAACTGAATGCAATTAATTTAAAAGGAGGATTGCTGGATGGATTCCCCATAAATATTTCATACAATCCCCTCGGTTCAACTCCGGCACTTTATGACTTGAATAAAGACGGCAACCTCGAAATATTGATTAAAGCTAAAGCAATAGACCCGGATATAAATGGAATATTTGCTTTCGACCATCAAGGAAAATCTTTTGGTAGTTTTCCCATTCCTGTTGAGAGCGGACATCCTTTCTCCAATGTTGCTATTGCAGATATGGATGGAGACGGTGAACCGGAAATAGCATACGGCAGCGTTATGGCAGTTGACAGCGGTAAAGCATGGGCTTGGAAATTAGATGGAACACTTTTACCGAATTATCCTCAAAAAATTTTTGCTACCTGGGTTGACGGTGCAGTCGCTCTCGGCGATGTAAGCGGTGATAGTCTGCCCGATGTAATTGTACCAACAAGTAAAGGTTTTATTTATGCTTTCGATAAAAACGGCTTACTTGTACCGGGATTTCCGCTTCAAGCCGAGAATGTTCACGTAGTTGTTGGATTTGAAACTTCACCCACAATTATTGATATTGACGGAGACGGCGATGTAGAAATATTTGCAGGCTCGCTCAACCGCAGAGTTTACGGATGGGATACGCCGGGGATTATGAGCCAGAATATTTGGTCAACTTACAAAGGGAATGCCCAACGAACAGGTGGAATGTTGAAAGGATTCGGAACAACAAGCATTAAGAACAAGGCAGAATTAATAAATTCATTCTCGCTTGAACAAAACTACCCCAACCCGTTCAACCCGGTAACAACGATAAAGTATTCAGTTCCATCAATAGCGAAAAGTGGAGTCTTAAATACGCAGTCTAATGCGGAAGCAGATGTGAAACTGATTGTATATGATATTCTTGGAAATGAGGTGGTTACACTCGTTGATGAGATTAAAGCTCCCGGCAATTATGAAACTAAGTTTAATGCAGAAAATTTATCGAGCGGAATATACTTTTACCGGTTACAAGCCGGAAGTTTTATTCAAATACGGAAAATGCTTTTGTTAAAATAGGAAGCATAAAAAACTGAACGATAGCCGGTAGTGAGAGCAATTGATTAATTCAAGTTGTGCTTGCTTTCAAGTATTCGTTTTAATTCTCTGTTATTAATTTCCGTAGGAATTCCGGTTGAATGCCAATGTTTTTTACAGCCGCTATATTCCAGAAGTACGCACTGTGCCGGAATGTTGTATCTTTTAAGTTCCCAGCCACCTTCAACAAGCGTTGTTACACATGCAGAAGCAATTACACCGCATTTGCTTTCTCCTTCCTTCGGAGACCAGAGTGATAAATCGGAAGCATGTGGAATAATGTAAACTTCGAAGTGCTTCTTCTTTCCCATTTCTCTTAGTTGATTTACCCGGCAACTCGAAGTACAACCGGTACATTTCAAACCTTTTTCTTCTTTTTTTGCTTTACAACCATGATTCAAATGTATCCGCATACAACCGGGCAGTAATAGAGCAGTCGGCCCTGTTTCAACAAATTCTTTCTTAAATGCACGATTCATCAACTCCGCTCCGACCATGTTAAGATGATATTCTATTCTTGGACGGGAACAAGAAATTCTATCTTCTCTCCATAAATATTTCTTTTTGTTTTCACTTACAAAAGAATCAACATTTTTAGAATACTTTCCCAGTACTTCGTAAGAGCGGGACTCGAACCATGCTGTAAATCTTCTGATAGCTTTTATATTCATTTCAAATTTTTCATTACTAAAAGTACCCCAGAAAGCCCGCCAGTTCACAAAACGAATTGCTTCTTCTTTGAATTCTCCCGTAGCTTCAAACCATAAGCAGACTCTATCCAGCATTTCAAGTTGTGGTAATGAGACTTCTTCTTTTTTATTCCGAGGAAGCAAAACAGCGGTGGTTAAAATACCTCTTGTAAGATCAATTAAAGGTTTTACGTTTTGATGTTTTTTTCTCCATTCGCCCATCTTCGAAAGTGTTACAAAAGGAGCAAAACTTACGGAGAGAGCATAGGGAGCATAAATCCGCCACAGTATTCCGAAACTCAATAGCTCAAGTATGTACTCTTCTTTTTCTCTGACTTTTTCAATTTTGTATTCTTTTATGTAAGAGATAAACTCATCAACATATGGAGAGATTGTATGTTCTGCATATAACAAAACTTCATCAGTAAGTTTTCTTATTTCGCCATAATATTCTTCCGAGTCTTTATTTTCTGTTTGTAAACTATATGTAACTGCTTCCATGTAATCTTTCCTTTTTCAATGGCACAAAATTACAACAATAACCATATAGACTTTATTTAATTTCTGTTCTCCGGTAAAAGTATTTGATGGAAGGTTAATAAGTAATAAAACTTATATCCTCTTTTTTATCCAAAAGAGAAGAGCGAAAAAAGGGATTGAGAGTATTCCGGCTATCATTGGTTCAATCATGCTTAACATTTCATTTTCAATGATGGGTCTTACTAAAAACCATACAGCACTTATGATTACCGAAAACACAGAGAGCAGAACAATTTCATTCTTAACGAACTTTAATTTTTCGCTATATGAAATAAATATTAAAACAAGTAAACCGGGAATACAAATCGAACCAAGGATGTACCAAATTTCAATAACCGAAGAAACGAGACAAGCTATAGTAATTGAAAACAGGGCAGTAATCAACAAACCGATGTTAGTATATTTTTTAATACTCTTTTCATTTTTTTCTTTCGATAATGCAAAGAATAAATCCTTTCCGATTGTGGATGCCGAAAGGAAAAGAAAACTATTTGCAGTCGAGAGAATAGTAGCAAACATTGCCGCATAAAAGAAACCTTTTACACCGGGATTCAACACCTTTTCTGCAAGTAATGGATAAGATAGAACAGGAGTAGAAAGATTGGGAAGAATAGCCTTTGAGTATAGTCCGATACTGTTAGTTAGAAAATCGAACAATGCCCAGAAAAGTATCGAAATAATAATTCCCCATTTAGCTACGTTTGCATTTTTAGCGGCATAAGTTCTTTGATGAAAACCCGGGTCTGCGAATGTCCATAACGCAATTAAGAACCAAACGACAATAAATAACGGAGAGGCTCCGCCTGTCAAAGTCAAATGCTCTTTCGGTAAAGATTCGACAAGAAATTCTACTCCACCGAACGAAGTAGTAAGAATAAAAAATACTACAATAAATCCGCCGAACATCACAAAAAAAAGAAAAGAATCAACAAATACATTTGAACGGAAACCGCCGAAAAAAAGATAGACGATTGAGAGAGTAACCGCTATAATCAATGCTGTTAGAAGATCAACAGGGAAGATTAGAGTTAATAGATTACCTAGCATGAGCAGATATGGTGCCGGTGAAACTAATACAAACACAAGAAATGCCGACCATAAACCTGCATTCCTTCCGAATGTAAGTGTGATTTTGTCGGGGATTGTATAAAGGGATGAATTACGAATTTTTTTTGCGAGAAAAACTGCAAAAAGTAAAGCAAAAAAATAGTAGGGTAAACCTTGAGTAAACCATGAAGCTAAACCATACCTATAAGTAAACTCCCCTACTCCAAGTATTCCCCCATACCAGGTTGAAACGTTTACAAGCACGAATAAGAATAAATTCAAGTTTCTACCGGAGAGCAAAAATCCTTCCGCATCATTTCTACTTTTCCGTCCTGCAATAAAACCGATTAAAACAAGAATTGAAAAGAATGATAGAATTATTATTGTGTCAATACTGCTAAAGGAGATCATGCTTTATTACCGTTCCGGTTTCTCTTATTACCAGAATTATTCCGCCGTTTACTTTCAACTCAACTGTTTCACAACTACTCACATTACTGATACTCTCATTTCTACCGAAGTGCAGATTTGTATTTTTCATAGCATATTTCAATCCTCTGGAAGTTACAACCGTCCTATCATCGAATCCGAAAAATGATAAGACTTCCCCTCTTACTGATTTAATTTTAACATCTCCCTTTACTGGTAATAATAAAGAATAATTTGTTAGGATAGTAAGTCTTATTTTATTGAAAAATTTTATAGGCAGGCTAAAATTACCAAGCGAATGGTCAACCCGTTTGCCTGAAGCAGACAAAACAACTGCATCTGTAAAACGATTTTTAACGGCAAACTTAATTGCTTTTTCAAGGTCGGTATCGCTTTGCCTTTTTATTTTAATGATACGGGATTTGCTCTTAAGCTTATCAATTGCATTTTTATCAATTGAATCCAAATCCCCTATAACAATATCCGGTATTAGTCCAAGTTTCAATGCAATGCTTGTACCGCCGTCAGCACAAATAATAGTTTTATATCCTTTCTTTTTAAGAAAGGAGACAATTCTTTTTTTAGGCGCTTCCCCGTTAGCAATGATTATACATTTTTTCATTTCTGTTTTCCTTTGAAAATGCTCCCTCCAAAGATAATTGAATCAAATATGGAGGGACATCAATTTAATATGATACCTTTAACGAAAGAAAATAATTTCTTGTTGCTGCCGGGAAGAAGTTGTCCTTCCCGAATCCGTTCATTAAGTATTTCTTGTTGAAAAGGTTATTAACTTCAATTGAAAGCGAAACAGTAACAAAGTCAATAGGTAGATTGCAACCTGCTCTCAAATCAACTACTGTAAAAGCATCTACAGTAACATCCGAATCATTTTTATCACTTGTTTGCGAATTGTCCGTGAACTGCTTCCCTGTATATTTAACAGCTAACGAAACAAAATAATCGTTCACTGTGTAATTAATTGATGAACCGAAAATCAGTTCCGGTGCATTGGCAATTATGTTATTGTCCCTTACAAGTGGTAATCCATTCTGGTCGTATTCAACGAATTTAATAAACCTGTTTCTGCTTAAGTTTAAATTGAAATTCCAATCGAAACCTTTGAAAACTCTTAAAGCAGATTCAAGTTCAAACCCGATATGTCTTGTTCTTTCTGCATTTCCTACACGGGGTTGTCCGAATACATCAAGTCCGCCGGATGGTACTATTTCATCAATAAATTCCATCCAATAAAAATTAGAATTAATACGAATCAAACTACTGCTATACCTTTGTCCGAATTCAAAATTTAATAATTTCTCCGGTTTAACAAGCGGTTTATCAAAATTGAAACTTCCGTCGGAGTTCTTCTCGAACTGCGGTTCAACACCCCATGAAGCTGATTCCGCTTCGTACAGATTTTTTAGCGGGGGTTCGCGTTTAGTATAAGCACTGCTAAAGTAGAGACTGAATTTTTCGGTTAAGTTGAAATTCACACCCAACTTCGGATTGACAAACAAATATGGAGTTTTAAAATTATTGCCGGCATAAAGCTCATCGAATATTTTGTATTTTTGATAAACTATCTGTAAATCACCAAGCACGGTTATCTTCTCTGTCAATTTGATCAATTGACTTGTAAATAAAGAAAACACATCCTTTCCACCCTTATACTCGTAATGATGTTTTCCCGATTCTCCATATACGCTTTCCGGTAATCCCGAACCGGATTGAATTCTTCCCCAATGCAAAGAGCGGTGAATTCTAAATTCAGCTCCGAAAATACTTCTACCGAATGAATGTCTCCATTCAATTCTCGGCAGCCAACCGTAATGATCATTATCGACAAAAGCTCGTATTACAAGGTCTGATGGAATAGTAAGATTTGTATCGATTCGATAATAATCATTTGTTCCCCATGTACCATCAAAATCAAAATAGCCATCGCCCGAAATGAAAAACAAAGTATTATGCAGAGTTAAATCGGTGTTTAATTTAAAATCGTGAGCAAACAAGAACTGCGGTTGATTAAGATACTCTCTATCTTTTAAGTAAGAACCGTAATTGGCTTTTCTCAATAACTCGTCATTATTATCAGCTTTCGGAATACCATAAAATGCAAGTCCATCTTCCTGTGGACCACCCCAAAAATTAATCCTTAAAGAGTGATTTTGATCGTTGTAGGAAGCACCGGTAAAAAACCTCCAGAATTTACTCCATGACCAATCCCGGTAACCGTCTGATGTTACTCGTGTAACTCTTCCGTAAAAGTTAAAATGGTTGCCGATTTTGCCTGAATGAGCAGAGAGCGAGTATTTATGAGTATTGAATGAACCGTATCCCGCTTCCGTTGTAATTGAAGAGACTGATGAAGGCGATTTAGTAACAAGATTAATTGAGCCGCCAATTGATGGTGGTCCGTAAAATGCAGCCCCGGCACCTCTTTGAACCTGTGCATCTTCAAGAGAACCGGCTAAATCATAAAAGTTGATCCAGTAAACACTATGATCTTCAGGGTCGTTTTGCGGAACTCCGTTTATTAAAACAGATATCCTTCTTTGATCAAATCCCCTTAATCTTATGTATGAATACCCTAATCCGTTTCCATTCTCCGAATGAAGATTTACGGATGGGAGTGAATTCAGTGCATAAGTCAAATCATTTGATCGTGTTAATTTTTGAATGTCTTCCGAAGGAAGATTTGTAAAAGTAATCGGTGTTTCTCTTTCGATACCTCTCGTTGCAGTTACTACAACTTCCGGTATCGGGATAGCTTCATCAGAAAGATGAAAATTAATAACACTTTGTGTTCCGGCAGAAATTGTTACTTTTTTGGAATGCGAAGCGTAACCGGTAAAAGAACAGGTTACTTTCACTACCCCGGGATTAATTTTTTTAAATCCAGCGTTTCCGTTTTTATCTGATACGGAAACAAGATTTTGTGATTCAATCTTTACTATCGCACCATACAACGGTTTACTACTGGTTTTGTCGAAAACTTTAACCGACAAATCACCTAATGTTTGCGGATAGATATTAAAAAACATGAATAAGAAAAAAACAACCGACATTATTTTTTTCATGGTTTAACTCCTTTAAAATAAAAAAGCCGCTTTTCAAAGGCGTAGGAGTTGAAAAACGGCAATAATATGGTTTCCCTACGCCAGCATTACCTGGATCAGGTTCTAAGGGTATAATCTCAGTTTCAATTTTTCAATCGAAACACCCCGGTAGAACTACGTTCTACCCTATCAATATATTAGAACAATCTTTGGTCTAATTAACTTTAAGTTTTTGACCTACTAATATTTTATTACTTGTTAAATTATTATTTCTCTTTAATTCATCAATTGAAGTACGATACTTCTTTGCGATACTGTCAAGTGATTCACCCCTTGACACAGTATGAACTTTTGATTTTGCTGAACTTGCAGAACCTGAGTTTTTTACATCACCAATCGAAACATTGGAATACACTTTCAGTTTTTGTCCTGCAAGAATTTTATTACTTTTTAGTCCATTCCATTTTTTAATATTTGAAATGGAGACCTTATAAGTTTCCGCAATCTGCCCGATAGTCTCGCCCGATTTAATAGTGTGCATATTCAGCGTATTCGGGGTTTTTGCTACGTTATCACCCATCGAAACCGAGTTATCGCTACCGTGAATAGTAAGCATCCTTCCAGCATATATTTTGTTACTTCGTAATCCATTCCATCTTTTTATTTGAGTAATTGTAACACCGAGCTTTTCGGATATTTCTCCAAGAGATTCACCGGGGCGTATTTTATATTTGAATGTTTTCGAAATACTTGCCGAATGATTTGTTGAAGTTGTTGCAATAGCATCTGAGTACTTGGTTCCGTGTAGTTTTAACTTCTGACCTGTATAAATCCTACTCCCTTCAATCCCGTTCCAAGATTTTATATCGTTTAATGTAACATTGTAACGGTTTGCTATAGAAGTTAAATTTTCACCGCGTCTAACGGTATGGTGCAAAACTTTTGTGGAAGTTAGAGATTCAGAAGTTTTAATAATACTCTTTTCTGTAGAAGATTGGTTGTCCAGACTGGCGTAAAAGTCTTTTCTTTCTTCAGGTACATAAATCGTTAAAGATTGTCCGATTTTTATTACTTCCGTATATGGAATGTTGTTCCAGTTTCTTAAATCGCTTACTCTTACATTGAAAAGGTCGGCTATCCCAAGAAGACTTTCACTCTTTTTTACTCTATACTGAACAGCAGCTTTTCCCGGAGGAATAACAGGGGTAACTTCAACTTCAGAAATATTTGTTTCTTCATCATCTGCAGTTTCTTCTTCCGAAATTGTAGCTAAATTGTTTTCTTCCGGGGTTGTAACAGTAGTGTTTAGATTTACGCCGGAATTAAGAATTTCGTATGGAGAAACATAATCATCATCCGAGGCAACTTCCGTATTTGCATTATATGCAAAGTCCGATTCGGTTGGAGTTGTTTTGAATGGAACTTTTAATCTTGCCCCTCTTTTCAACCTTGTTTTAGTTGAAAGATTATTAGCATCTGCTAATTCCGCTTTGGCTACACCATAAGCCCTCGCAATTGAAGCTAAAGACTCTCCTCTTTTAACAGTATGAAAAACAAACTGTCGTTTTACACTTTCAGGTACATTAATAAAATTCGAGGCAAAAGTTTGCGTGCTTCCAACAGGAACTTTCAAACTATACCCGCCCGGTATACTCGCTGGTGAACAGCTCTGGGTTAATTCCGGGTTCAATTCCATTAATACATCACCTGTAGTACCGGCGCATTGAGCAAGGAAGTTAATATCAATTGCTTCATTTACTTTAACCGTTTCGTATGAATACGGTTTTTCCCATCTAATCTCTGTAAAACCATATTTCTCATAGTCCATTGCAACTATACAAGCAGCAATGTATTGAGGGACGTAATTTCTTGTTTCTTTCGGAAGATGTCTTTGAATTTCCCAGAAGTTATTCGAGCCTGCTCTTCTAACTGCACGCGTAATTCTTCC
>ERZ795056.6824-NODE-6824-length-11058-cov-4.129783_pt1 | contig 11058 bp, 6 predicted proteins | sample MGYA00375140_ERZ795056 | MGnify/ENA primary metagenome ERZ795056 (study PRJEB30185, sample SAMN05720227) | activated sludge metagenome | isolation source: Anaerobic digester | place: USA | collected 2015-03-09 ...
TTTTTGGGCAAGGTAAATGGGGCGGGAGGTGGGCAGTGGGTGATGATGAGAATGGGATGAATGAAGATCAGTGAGGAAATGGGTTTTACCTGGATCGGCATCAGCGGATCGGAATGAATAAGCTCTTCCTGCTCCTTTTACGGCGTATTACCCTCCCATATCAAGCCTTTAACAATCAAGGCTTGATATGGGCGTGACTAAGATCCTGTATGTGGGTGATATGTTAATTCTTTGTTTCTATGGCTTTGATTGCGATTACCCGGAAGAACTGCATGGGGGAGACAGGACTGAACAGATAGGAAGAGGCACTGGTGGTGGCGATGGTTTCAAAATCACCATCTGCCCTGCTGGAGGCTTGGATGTTATACTGATCAGCTCCAGAAATGGGACTCCAGGAGAGCAGAATGTCGGAGCTGCTATTACTGATGCTGATTTGGGGTTTATCCAAAGTAAAGCCAATCTGCAGGGGTTCTGTTTCGCCGAGGATTTCACCAAAATTGAGATTCAGTTCTTGCACGGAATCGTAAATCGTGCCGTCTGAAGTACTGAACATGCTAAAGCTTACAACTTCACCATTTTGCGCGAGCTGCACTTGAATAGTGGCCTCTGAATTACGATCGGAACTGATTAATGCGGTGCCACGGCATTCGCCATTCACAAAGGCACCCAGGAGATCACCTTCCTGAGCCGGACTTCCGAAGAGGCTGAGCTGGACATGCACTGTAGCGGGGGGATTGGCGTAACTGACGGGTGACCACGCAGGCAAGCTGGGATTCGGGTTTGTGATACTTACCACAAAGGGATCGAGTCCGGCGCAAAGGGGCAACTTGGTAACCCTGCCGGAGCTGTCTGCGGCTTGGATCCAGTAATACAATTCTTGATTTAGGGCAGGACTGATGGTGTTGGTGCTGTAGATGCCACCGCCCTCAGGAGTTAGCTGACTTTGCTGCCAGGGTCCGCTGGAAGAAGTGCTCCAGGCAATGAAGCTGGAGATTGGATCAAGTGGGTGATGATGATCAATCTCCACCGTGAGAGTATATTCGGTGTGAGCCGTCAGTAAGTCCAGAGGTTGATGCCTGATTGCAATCATCTCGCTGTCAAATATGGTATTTACCCGGCAATGCAGAGCATCAGTAGATATGTATGAATTAAAGCTATATCCCGAGATAAGAAAGCCGGGCATGGCGGATTGATATACGGCAAGAGCTGGGAGGTCGTTTACGCTGCCGGTCTGGGGAACGTAGATCCTGCCGTTCATGATGAAGGAATTGGTATACGGTTCGTTATTGGGTGTATCCACCCGGAATATCCGGTAAGGCGTACCATAGGAGCTGATCTGGCTTTGCCACTGGGTTACCGATTGCTCAATGGCATTGAACTGTGGGTGAGTGGATGGAACTCTGCGGATCAGGACTTTATCCACATCCAAGAGCTTTGCCCAGCAATCGATGTGATCGATGTAAGTGGCAGTGGGATCAGTATAGATCTGATAATCAGTGACGCCCAGAATGCTACTGAAGCGTTGATCAATCTCAGCCTGGCTGAGGCTGCTGTTTTCCGATAATACCAGCTCTGTACTCATTGCTTTGCCCATTCCGTCGGTCATGACATTTCCGCCGGTATGGTTCATATCCAGATCATAAAGCCCGAGATCCAGGTAATCTGCCACAACGGGTGGAATGGCGTCGTCATTGGGACGCGGACGATTGTATGTAAAATCCACCAGATGCAGATTCAATTCATCGTCAAAGACGCTCCATGGGCCGTAGTCCCGTATCCAGTATGAGTCCGTGGGCGCATTGATGTAGCGCACGTTTCCCATATCGATCCCATTGGCCTGCAAATTGGCGTGGGCTGTGCCTTGGAGAGTCTCAGTTACCAATACATAGAGGAGCGAGTTTTCCGCCAGATCCTGCAAAAGAGAATAGGGCTGGCCGAAAGGATAGCGGACGATTGCCCCCTGGGCGGGCTCCCACTCCGCTACGAACCGGGGATTTGCCGGTGTTGTTACTTGCTGCACCGCACCGATGTAGGTAACGCGGTTATAGGCGGTAACAGTAAGGGTGAAACTGATGACCTGAGAGGGAAGTCCACTTAGGGTGAGGGACAAATTCCCACTATCGTCAGTAGTGCCACGGGCGTAGATATGGTTATCGGAAGTGAGCGCCACCAGAGCATTTGGCACACCTGTAGAGATATTCATGGAGCTGGTGCCGATGGTTATCTGATGGGGATGATTTACCGTCATGGCCAGAGGAGTCTTGGACCGAACCAATAGCGAAGCGTCGCCAAAAATATGCCAGGTCTTAAACATGTTCACACCGTCTGTACCATAGATGTCCATCATTTTGCAGGAACCGCTGTAGTAATAACCCCCGGCAGTGCTTTTGGCATCGGCAATCCAAAGATCGGTAACCTCATCCTGGGCTCTCATGGGAGAATTCCAGCTTTGATTGATGGTACTGGCGTAGATGGAGATGGCTCCGCCATTGGGGCTGCGCATCCAGCCTTCAGCAAAACATGTGTAGTTCACGAAATTGCCATTCACGCAGGCTACGTCCATGATGAAGGGGCTCTTGTAGCCATTGGTCAGAGCCATGGCATTGTTATAGTTAAACCCAGTAGTACCCCAGGATGTGGTGGAACCATGCCCAACGTAATTGATGAACCCGCGTCCAGCATTTACGTTTGTGGCAACGGTGGATGCAGATGCTCCCGGATCGTAGATCTGATCTACACTGGTGTACCCGTATTCCAGGAGATCATTGCGGATGTTATTCATGTGCGCAATGTCGCTTTCCCCATTGTCGCCCTGGGAGCCCCCGCCCTGATCAGATGCGATGCCCACGGCTCGGGAAAGCCAGGTATCGGTGGTGGTAGCATCACGTTCATAGGCTATACTGCGGTCAATCTGGATCGTAAGCTGATCTGTATTTTCAGCAGAGAATCTGCCGATAAAGATATCCGGGTAGTTGTCAGTTCCAGCTACCAGAGAAAAGCTGGGATCACTGCCGCCTCCGCTGTAACTCAGAGTCGGTATCTGAGGGGCATCACCTATCAATTGTACGAAAGTGATGTTACTATCTTGATTGTACCTATTCTGGATGTATGTTTGTAACTGGGTGGCAGTACTGCCGATCGATGACCATTCGACAAGCTCGGTTTCAATGCCTCTTTGGGTTTTCCAATCCATCCAGGGTTGGATGGCGGTCAGAAAACTGGTGGGGCAAATTACCAGGATTTTGCCAAAGCCATCATCCACAGGAGTATAACGATGGCTGGGGAAATTGATGAAGTGATTCTCATAGAGAGGGAAAAAGGCGCGGGAAATGGAAGGACGGCTGCCGGAGAGAGTGTTCCTTTTATCCTTCCCATCAGTAAAGATCCTTACTTTGTAGGAGGTATATACTCTCAGAGTCTGGGTATCAGCCTTGTACGCAAAGGGTGTGGTTTGTACTGTGATGCCCCGGAAATCGCGCAGGATATAGGGATCGCTCAAAGTGGCGATATCAGAGGGGTAAAATCTGTGGGAAAGATAGCTAGAGCCAAATTCGTAAGGCACGGATTGAGGATCGATATCGCGGGTGATGATCCCTTGTGAAGGGGCTACAGCCAGCTTGAGATCGGTGTACCCAACATCGAATACTTCCAGCTTCATTTTGGCGCCATTCCCGATGATAATGCTGCGATTAACGACCGGAAGCTGAGGCTCACCCTTTAGCTGCAGGTGTCCTTCATCAGGCAGAGATATGTGGTGCCAGGTCTGCCCGGCAATCTGGATCTGCTCGGCTTCCAAGGTGGTGATGTGGTATTGCAGTACAGTCTCATCAGGTGAACTGCTTACCAGATCAATCCTGTTTTCGCCGGGGCACAAACTCATCGGAAGGGCAAATAGCCCGCACGTGAGTAGTAGTAAGGTAAGTATCAGCAGGTAACGGTTCATATCATCTCCAGTATGGGGGCATCATGTGTGAGTAAACGAGGCTAGCATTACGTAACACAGGAATACATGGCTATGGATGCCGGATTGCAGTCAAGATTTTTTTGCCGGTCTTGGGCTTGTTCTTTAGCAAAACCCCGATTTACCTTGACCAGATAATGATGATGCATTAGTTTGAGATCATATTAACCTTGAGGAATATGATGATGAGAAGAGCCGGTTCCTTTTTTATGATAGTGATTTGTTTGATCCCCGTATGGGGCTTTGCCTCGTGGAAAACCATGTCCAATGATTACTTTATGGTGTATTACCGCAGCGGAATGGAAGATGAAGCCCTGCATGCCTTGAAGGTAATGGAGCAATACCGTCCCAGGCTGGAGCGATTAACCGGAAATACCTCGCATTTGGTGGCGATAAAACTGGAAGACATGGGAAACTTGGTGAATGGCTATGCGAATCCCATCGGCAATCAGATTGGGCTCTTTATGTATCCTCCTACCAAGGGTAGCCTGGCCCAGGGCGAGGATTGGTTTCAAACAGTTGCCACTCATGAATATATCCACCAATTGCAGATAACTCATGAAGGTGGACTCCCCAGAGAATTCCGTAAGTACTTGGGGAATATTCTGTATGTGCAATTGCATCAACCAATGTGGATGACGGAGGGGATCACTGTGTACGGTGAATCGCAATTGTCACCCTATTCAGGCAGGATGAATGGCGCATATTACTCGGCTCTCGTATCTGCCCTGGCATCAGAAGATAAACTCCCTTCACGCACGAAAGCGGCATATTACTCTTATGACACTCCCCAGGCACATTACTATGTATATGGCGGCAGTTTCCACCATTATCTGGCCCGGCGTTATGGCGAACAGCGTTTTGGCGATCTCTACAAGGATAATTCCTCACGGGTGACGGCATATCTTAATGGCGCGTTGCCAATGCTTGCCCTGGATCCAGCCTTCCAGAACGCTTATGGCAAGCCTTTGGCTGAGCTTTGGCAGGAGTGGCAAGCCGAGGAAAAAAGCAAGGCCAAGCCTCAGTCTGCTCAGAGGATTACTCAGGATGGAGACGACAAAGAAGATCTCAAATACTATGACGGGGCATTATACTATGTGCGGAGTCTGAAAGAAAAGACTGGGCCAGGAATGGCTTTTACCCTCAATGGCCTGATGAAGATTGAGCTCTCGGATCCAATGCGAGAACCGGTGGAGGTGCTTCGCCAGGCCACGGAATTTCCCGCCTCTTACCATGTGGTGGGGGACAAGATTTACTTTAGCCGTACAGAGTACCGACGGGGATTTGGGAACAAAGATAACGATGGCTACGGCTCCATCACCCAGATCATGCTCAAAGATTCCCGGGGCACGAGGAAGATATACAGCGGACAGGTGCGTGCCTTTTTGCCCATATCCGATACAGAGATGCTGATCGCAGAGGACCTTCCCCTCTATCGGGGCTCGGTACTGATGCATTACTCGCTGGACACGGGCGAGCAGAAAACTCTATACAGCGGTGAAGCATTAGTCCATAAGATCTTCAGGGACAAGGATGATATATATATCAATGCCAAACAGTACTGGAGAAATAGTGGCATCTTCCGTTTGCAGAAGGGGATCCTGGAGCCGGTATTAGAAAGCCCAAACTGGCAGGAACTGGTGGCTGTGGAGAATGGAGTGATTTCTTATAATACCATCCAGGACAATCAATTGCAGGCATGGATCTACAATACTCAAAGCAGGGTTCATGCTCGACTGCTATACGATCAATACATCAAGGATCCTATCCAAGCTCCCGATGGCAGCACCTACTTTCTCTCAGTTAGCTCCAAGGGCATGGATCTCTATCACGCACCCATAAAATCGCCCAGCACACCGACTCATGAGTATTCAATGCCCATTGTTCCAATAGCTAAAGAGCGCTTTCAAGGGCAACGGTATCTCTTTGGAAACCAAGAAATCCAGCATGGGGGTTATCTAAATAACATAGCTCATCTACTGAATCCCAGAATGGTACATTTCCCTATGATTTACGGTAATGGAGACTCTCTGGCGATCGGAGCAGTTCTGGCCGGGAGTGACGCCGTGGGGGACTTCCCTTCATACATGATCTCAGGAGTTTATGATTATGCACAGAAGGAATTTGTGGGCAGTTTCAGCCTTAGCAGTACGGTGCTGGCGCCCATCAATCAAGATCTGATGATCTCCTCTGACGATGATGGGACGTATATGCTGAATCAATCAGTATCTTTGTATAAAAGACAAAACTACGGCTTGAATTCGGTGAACGTAGGTCTGGGGTCGATCGCTTGGGACGATTGGCAACGCAAAATGCTTTATCCTTTCGTCAGTCAGCAGTATAGCTGGTCTGGAGGAAGCTTTGGCCTGCGCAATACGCTGTTGTATGAGGCCCAGGATATGCTGGATTCCAATCGCGATCGTTTGGGCTGGCAGGGAGTCATCTCGCTGCGACAACGGATCAGTAAACACTCTGAGTTTCAAGGCTCGTGGTTTGGCGCTTATGATCCTGATGCCGATTCGGAGGATGTATTCTATGCCATCCGGGGTTATGACGATGAACTGCATAGTTCAAAGGGATTCACGCTACGCAACACATGGTACACTCCGTTAGTTAGGATAAGACAGGGATTGTGGAATCCTCAGATCTATTTGGAAGACATCAATATGGGTGTTTTCTTTGATGCCGCCGGTGTACCCCAAAAGCTGGATGAAAGCCTCTTGTATTCCTATGGAGTGGAACTGACCGGGGAGTTTGGTGTCTTTTTCCAGGGGCAACTAAATGCGGGGATCAGGCTGGGGATAAACCGGGATGATGAGACCTTTGTCGGCCTGATATTGGGGATGTGATCGGTTTCTTAGAATGGTAACTGCCGGTTTCTGGCAGCGAAATAGAACATGAACAGGAACCCGCTGAGAGCGAGGGCTACGATAGCCCCAGACATGATCAATACATAATCTGGCATGTATCCCAATACTGGGCCGGCTTCCTCACGCTTGCCCCATTTCCGGTTTGGATCGCGGGGCTGCGGTTCTGCTGCCGGGGCAGATGTGTATGAGGCTTCAAAGGAAAGATAAGTGGATTGAGCTTCCGCTCTGTGCATCACGGTCAGAAGCTCTGCAATAGTTTGGCAGGTGGATACCAGTGCCAGGATCACGATTATGATCCTACTGATCGTTTTCAGTATCTGCCGACTCTTCTTCATTTGGCACTTTTTGCGATTCTGCAATCTCTCCTAAGTTACTTTCGTGCACGGATCAAGCTTGTATAGTGCGATCTGCATACTATGGAATTGAGGGCATTGTATTTTCCACGCATGATTTGGCAAGAGAAAAATGGTGGATATGTCCCTTATCTTGTTGACACATTTCCACAGCTGAGAACCCATACGGAGTGTACTCATTGTCAGATGGTTAGTTAGCTATCCTTCTATTCTGATGAATGAACCTGGTAACAGACATTTTCTCACTCCCAGGCTGATAACTGCCTGGGCACTCCGCGTTATATGGGTGAGTATCAAACCGGATGGTAGTGGATGTATCCAGATCATGGTTTTTTCAGGCTCCAAGTGATAGTATGGCAATGAATTGGGGAATTCATTCTGAGAAAGTAGGCAATAACTAGCAGAAAGTTCTTGCCATAAACCGGGACTGCTTTAGATTGGTTAGTGAATGCTTACTAACTTTGGATAAGAAGGATTACACATGGACATTACAAAACGTCAGATGGAGATCGTGCAAGCTGCCATTCAAGTGATTGCCAGACAAGGCTATGAAAAGCTGACAACCAAGAATCTGGCTGCTTCTTTAGGCGTCTCTGACGCTTCACTATACCGTCACTTTGAAAGCAAGAAAGATCTGATCAAGATGGTTCTCTGCTATTTTGAACACCTGTCCTGCGAAGTAATCCAGCACATAAAAGACGAGCATTTGCCTCCGCTGGATCGGATCCGTAGATTTGTCAACAACCGTTATGAGATGTTTGAGCAGCAACCTGATCTGGCGATGGTGATGTTCAGTGAAGAACTCTTTAAAAACGATCATGATTTTGCGCAGTACTTTCAAGGCATAATGCACATACATCGGGATGAGGTCTTGGGTTACATCACGGAAGGGCAGCAGAACAAAAAGATCACTGAGGATCTGAATCCCATGCATATATTCCGTATCGTAGTGGGCTCGATGCGGCTTCTGGTGACCCAATGGAATCTTTCTCAAAGGGCCTTTGGCCTGCTGGCTGAGGGTCTGAATCAAACAGATACAATAATAAAACTAATAGAGGTAAAGAGATGAAACGTCAGATCATCAAAATCGACGAAGCCAAATGCACAGGTTGTGGCTTATGTATTCCCGGCTGTCCAGAAGGCGCGCTGCAAGTAATCGACGGCAAAGCCAGATTGATCAGCGATCTGTTTTGTGATGGGCTGGGAGCCTGTCTGGGCAATTGTCCCGAAGGAGCGATCTTGGTGGAAGAGCGTGAAGCGGAACCCTACAGCGAAGCCTTGGTGATGCAAAACATTATGAAGGCTGGGCATAACACCATCAAGGCGCATCTACACCATTTAAAATCACATGGCGAGATGGGTTTCTATAACGAGGCAGTCAAAATTCTAAAGGATAATGGCTTTGATATCGAGGCTCTCACCTGTGAGGATTCCATGGCCTGCGGTTGCAGTGGTACACATGCTAAGAAGATTGAACCCGCTGGCCTACAGAACGATATGAACGGTGAATTGCATTCGGAGCTAAGGCAGTGGCCAGTGCAACTGACATTGCTCAATCCCGCTGCTGAGTACTTTGAAAATGCGGATCTCCTGATCTCCGCCGACTGTGTACCTTATGCCTTTGGCGATTTTCACCGCCGGTTCCTGAAGGGAAAGATAGCAATCACTTTTTGTCCCAAGCTGGATCCGGATTTGGAACGATATATCGATAAATTGGCGCAGATCTTTACCCTGCATACGATCAAGAGCGTTACGATAGTTCGCATGGAAGTGCCCTGCTGTGGTGGTACAGAAGTGCTACTGCAAAAGGCACTGGAACGAGCGGGGAAAATGCACTTTGTAAAAGTGAACGTCATCAGCGTAGATGGTAAGATCATCTGAAGGAGAAAAAGAATGGAAAGCAGGTATTTCAAAGATATCACTCCCGTCCTGAACGTCAATGGCATGATTGGCACCAAGATCTACAGCCAGCCGGAAGGCGAAGTGGTGCACATTGAGTTTGAACCCGGAGCTTATTTAAAAGCCCATAAAACACCCGTTAACGTAGCGTTTTTCGTGCTGGAAGGGACAGCTACCCTTACCATTGGAGAAGAGAAGCAAAGCTTTGCTCCCGGTACGATCATCGACAGCCCCAAAGATATCCCTCATGCCGTAACCAACGAGGGTGATAGCGTGATGCGCATCCTCGTGATCAAAATGCCTAAACCATAACTATATAAAGGAGAAAAACAATGAGTATGTTTTGTTACCAATGTCAGGAAACAGCCCGGAATTTGGGCTGCACCATGCGCGGAGTATGCGGAAAGCCGGATACGCTTGCGAACCTTATGGATCTGCTTATTTACAGTCTGCGCGGCCTTGCCCACGTATCCCATAAACTGATTCAAAACGGTAAGTACTACCCCGAAGATGCCATCTTTGTGATGCAGGGACTGTTTACCACCATCACCAATGCCAACTTTGATGAAACCGTGATCACCGGTCTGATCGACAGAGCCATCGCCCTTCGCGATAAACGCAAAGACGAACTCTGCGGCATCATCGGCGATAAATGCGGTAGCTGCCCAGAAGCTGCCACTTTCACGGTCTCCAAAGATCAGTATGCCGAGTTTGCCACCAGGATAGGTGTGCTTAGAACCGAGAACGAAGATGTGCGTTCCTTGCGCGAAACAATCACCTACGGCCTAAAAGGCATCTCTGCCTACGGCGATCACGCTGCTATGCTGGGTTTCATGGACGATGACGTAAACAAGTTCATTATGGAAGGCCTGGCCTCCACCATCGATGATAGCTTGAGTGCTGACGATCTGGTGGCCATGGTATTGAAGACCGGTGAGAATGCTGTAAAAGTGATGGCCAAGCTGGATGAAGCCAATACCACTACCTACGGCAATCCTGAACCCACGCATGTGGACCTGGGGGTGGGTACCAATCCAGGCATTCTGGTCTCCGGCCATGACCTCAAGGATTTTGAGGAACTCTTGATTCAGACCGAAGGCAAGGGTGTGGATATCTATACTCATAGCGAAATGTTGCCCGCGAACTACTATCCTGCCTTCAAGAAGTTCAAACACTTTCATGGCAATTACGGTTCATCCTGGTGGCATCAACTTGAAGATTTTGAGAACTTCAATGGCGCAATCCTGATGACCACAAACTGCATCGTTCCACTGCGCAAAGAAAACACTTATCTGGATAGAATGTTCACCACGGGGATGGCGGGATATCCCGGGGCAGTGCACATCGCCGATCGTAAGGACGGCAAAACCAAGGATTTCAGTTCTTTGATCGAGCGTGCGCTGAAATGCCAGCCTCCCAAAGAGATTGAAACCGGAGAGATCGTGGGTGGATTTGCCCATGCCACAGTGCTTTCGCTTGCGGATAAGGTGATTGATGCCGTCAAATCCGGAGCGATCAAACGCTTTGTGGTGATGGCGGGCTGCGATGGTCGCATGCCGTCCCGCAAATACTTCACTGAAGTGGCGGAAAAGCTGCCGAAAGATACTGTAATCCTCACTGCCGGGTGCGCCAAATACCGCTATATCAAGCTCAATTTGGGCGATATCGGGGGCATTCCCCGCATCCTGGATGCCGGACAATGCAACGACTCCTATTCCCTGGCTGTAATCGCACTGAAGCTAAAGGAAGCTTTTGGGCTGGAAGATGTGAATCAACTTCCGCTGTCCTTTGATCTCGGCTGGTACGAGCAGAAGGCTGTGGCAGTACTTCTGGCTCTGCTCTATCTGGGCTTCAAGAACATCCAGATTGGGCCGACCCTGCCAGGTTTCCTTTCCCCCAATGTGGCCAAAGTGATCATCGACACCTTTGGTCACATTGGGGGAAAGGAAACCTGGCAGGGTCGGCCCAATCTGGA
>ERZ795056.6825-NODE-6825-length-11057-cov-4.669787_pt1 | contig 11057 bp, 9 predicted proteins | sample MGYA00375140_ERZ795056 | MGnify/ENA primary metagenome ERZ795056 (study PRJEB30185, sample SAMN05720227) | activated sludge metagenome | isolation source: Anaerobic digester | place: USA | collected 2015-03-09 ...
CTTTCCAAACTTCTTTTTCCCGTTTCTCAAAAAGGAGTTTGGAAAGCTTAATCCTATTTCTGTAGAAATATCCCAAATAGATCTGGTACCTATTATCGATTCGTTGGCTCCGCGCAATTGGAATTTAAGAGATTCGCCTCCTCTAAAAATATTGTTATGTTTATAGCCAAATTTACCGGCAATACCAAAATCACCCTCGTTATTAATTCCTTCTACTTCAAAACTGAATGATTGTGATTTGTCAGGAGTAACAACGATATCGCAATCCATCATCATATCTTTTAAAGAATCTGATGCTGTTGAATCAATTACTGATGAATCCAATACTTCACTAAATGAGATGTCCAAGTATTTGAATACATTTAAGGCCGATAATTTTGCATATGTTTGATCTACGGCTTTAGCCGAGTATAAACTATCAGGATCAATGTATGTTTTATTGTATAATGCAGATGGACGTATAAATTTGATGTTTGAATATACAAATCTATCTTTGTACTTAATTGATTCCAATGATTGTAATATAGAATCATTTAACAAATCTGTTGGTTCGTTAACCGTATAGTAATTAATATTACGTATCCTATATGTCTTATGCTCTTCGCTCTTATATGTATCTTTTCCTACTACCTTACGTAGAGGTCTTACTACCATTAATAAATCAACTTGATGTGTGTTTAAACTACTATCCGCAATAAATCCTATATACTCTTTATCAAAATAATAGTATCCATTGTTTTTTAAGTATTCGGATAAGCGTCCTCTTTCTGCTTCCAATGCGTCTGTATCAAATAGTTCACCGGAATGTATTGTTCGATTAACCGAATCCTTATATATTAATTCTTTAATTTCAGGATTATTTATTCTGTATTTGAAGTTCCTTATACGATAGGGCTCATTTGCTTTTATTATGTACTCAACAGAAACTTTTTTCTTCTTGAACGTAGCATTAGAACTTACAAATGCATTTTCGTATCCTTTATTGGCCAAATGTTTTTTTAGTTCTTTTTCAGATGTGCTTGTCAATGCGGGATCGTATATAACAGGGGCATCACCGATTTTCTGTAAAAATCGGTTAATCCATTGAGTAGTGTCTCTTCCTGATAAGCTATATAAGGCAACATTAAATGGAATAAAATCAAATAGTTTTGTATTTGGGCGTTGGCGCAGATAAGTAAGCATATTTACTCCCTTAAGATCTTTCTTATCTGTTTTAATCGATACCTTGTTTAATAAATATTGACCTTCCGGAACGTATTTAGTAGTGCTGCAGGCCGACAAAAATATTGTCAGTATAAGGCATGTATACGTAAGGACTTTTTTAGTGGGCATATTAAACACAATTTCATGCAAAAGTACCACAAAAATACGGCAATACAAATATCTTTTGTAACTTCGCAGTAATAAATAAACTATATGTTAAGTAAAAATAGAATTAAATATATCAAATCTTTATCTATTAAAAAGAATAGATACGAAGAAAAATGTTTTGTTGCTGAGGGAAGTAAAACAGTAGAGGATCTTTTGTCTTCTTTTGTTTGTCGTGCAATGTATGGAACAGAAAGGTATATTGGAATTCGTCCCGATTGTTTTGAACTTATAACGCCGGCAGAATTAAAATCTATAAGTAATTTGGAAACACCTCAAGATGTTTTAGCTCTGTTTGAAATGCCTGAAAATATATGTGATTCGATGGATGTTTCAGGCAAGTTGAGTTTGGCATTAGAAAACATACAAGATGCCGGTAACTTGGGCACCATAATTAGAGTGGCAGATTGGTTCGGTATAGAGAATATTATGTGTTCTATAGGGACTGTTGATGTGTATAATTGCAAAACGGTACAAGCAACTATGGGTGCTTTGGCACGTGTAAATGTTTACTATTGTGACTTAAAAACCTGTCTTATGAAGTTGTCTTCTGAGATGCCAATATATGCAACATCTTTAGATGGAGCGGATATATATGCAGCCGAATTGTCAAAAAACGGAGTTGTTGTTATGGGAAACGAAGGAAATGGAATATCTTACGAATTAAAACAAATATGTAATTCAAAATTACTGATTCCAAATTATCCGAAAGGTAGGAAAACTTCAGAATCTCTCAACGTAGGAATTGCAACAGCTGTCATTTGCGCCGAATTCCGCAGGCCTAGATAATTTGTTATAATTCCAATTCCGAAATCCATTAATTTGTTGGATAGAATCTAAATTTTGCCAGATACTTTTCGGACGCTCTTTACTATAGTATCTTGACAAAATAAGTTGTTTTTCTGCTTCCAGATTATTGATGACTATATTATATAGTTCTTTATACTCTTTGTTGTTAATGCTGTACCAAGCAATACAACTATCAAATTGTTCAGGGCTGAGTCCGTAATTGTCTAGTATTTCTTTGTAGTAATTATTTAATTTTCGCCTGTCTTGAATGTAATTGTATCTTGTAAGAGCCTCAGTTATATGAATTTCAGTCAGTAGTGAGGCCATTTTATCTTGCTCAGGCATAAAATCGGGTTTATTGACATCTTGTTTGCAAGAACTTAATCCAAGTGCAAGCATAACTATTATAATACTTATGCATGATTTCATTTGAAAATTCTACGTTCGAATATTAGTAGTAATGCAACTCCTATACAGATGGCCGAGTCCGCAATATTAAAAACAGGTGAAAAGAAAATAAAACTTTCGCCTCCGAAGTATGGTATCCATGACCAAAATCTGCCTTCAATTAATGGAAAGTACAGCATATCAACTACTTTGCCGTAGAAAATAGGGGCATAGCCATAAATTTGTCCATAAAAAATGCAGTCAATTATATTACCAAAAGCTCCTGCAAAAATTAAAGCTAAACAAGATAATAATAATAAACTTTCATTTTTCTTGATACAGTGAATTAAATACCATAGTATTAATCCGGAAGCTACTATTCTAAATAAAGTCAAGTATTTCTTATCAAAAAAGGACATACCAAAAGCCATTCCTTCATTCTCTAAGAAGTGTATGCGAAACCACGAGAAAATATACAGCTCTTCTCCTAAATATAAATTTGCCTTAACCAGATATTTAGAAACTTGGTCTATGAGTAAAATAAGAAATATAATAAAGGCACTAAAAAGTGCCTTTTTTGTCTGATTGCTCATTTATTTCTTTTCTGTTTTAGCTTCAATACTTAAAGTAGCATGAGGAACAGCACGAAGCCTTTCTTTAGGAATTAATTTTCCGGTTTCACGGCATATTCCGTATGTTTTGTTTTCAATGCGTACCAAAGCAGCTTGCAAATGTTGTATAAATTTCATTTGTCTTTGAGCAAGTCTTCCTGCTTCTTCTTTTGTCATGGTCGTAGCACCTTCTTCCAATACCTTGAATGTGGGTGATGTATCAGAAGTGTCATTGCCATCCAAATTATTTAGAGCATTGCGCAATTGTTCATAATCAACGTAGGCTTGTTGAAGCTTGTCATTAATGATAACGCGGAATTCTTCTAGTTCAGCGTCTGAATATCTTGTTTTTTCTGCCATAATATTAGTTTTTAGTTATTATTTTTGCGAATATAAAGCTATTATTTTAAAAAACCTAAAATTACATTGCCTTTTTTATATCCAATATGATTTTATTGTCATCCATCTCTATTGCCTGACCATTGGGCAACTCAGAAACAATTTCAATAGAAGTAGCCAATACTTGTGATGCAATATAAGATTTGTGTTTTTCGATTGCCGAATCAAAATTTTTATCAGATTGGATTTTGATTTTTATCTTATCTGTGATCTCTAATCCGGTACTTTTACGCAAGTTTTGTATTCTGTTAATTGCTTCACGAGCAATACCTTCACTTATTAAATCATCAGTAAGTGTAATATCAAGTGCAATAGTTAATTTGCCCTCATTTGCGACTAACCATCCCGGTATGTCTTCTGAGATAATTTCCACGTCATCTGTAAGTATATAGATTCGTGTGTCATTTATAGTATATTCAAACTGACCTTCATCCTCAAATTTGGTAATATCTGTTTGAGACATATTTTGCAATAGTTGTGCTACTTGCTTCATGTCTTTACCACACTTAGGTCCTAACTTTTTAAAATCAGGCTTAATGCGTTTTACCAAGATACCTGCAGAATTATCAACCAACTTGATTTCTTTTACATTTACCTCTGCTTTTATTAGATTTTCAACGGCTTTTAGGTTTGTTTCTAATTCGGCATTGGTTGAAGGGATCATTATATGACTCAGTGGCTGACGTACCTTGATATTTGCTTTCTTACGTAGTGCTAATACCAAGGATGTTATGCGTTGTGCAACGTCCATCTGACTCTCCAATTTACTATCTATTAAAGAAGCATCGTATGTTGGGAAGTCTGCTAAGTGAACTGATTCTTTAGTGTTCTTATGAGTTGCGGCATTTAAGTCAAGGAATATTCTGTCTGCATAGAATGGCGCAATAGGAGCCATTAAACGAGCAACGGTTTCTATACAGGTGTATAAAGTTTGATATGCGGATAGTTTATCCTTATCCATAGAACCTGCCCAATAGCGTTTTCTGTTTAATCTGACATACCAGTTACTTAGGTTTTCTGTAACAAAATCAGATATTGCGCGTCCGGCGCGAGTAGGTTCATAATCGGCCAAACTTTCGTCTACTTCTTTAATTAGACTATTAAGTAAGGAAATTATCCAACGATCTATTTCAGGTCTTTCAGATACAGGAACATCTTTTTCGCTATAGGTAAAATTGTCAACATTTGCATATAAAGCAAAGAACGAATAGGTATTGTATAGGGTTCCAAAGAATTTCCTGGAGACTTCTTCAACGCCATCAGTATCAAATTTAAGATTATCCCATGGTGATGCATTGGTCATCATATACCAACGTAGAGGATCTGAACCATATTTATCAATAGTAAAAAATGGATCAACGGCATTTCCAAGTCTTTTTGACATTTTGTTGCCATTTTTGTCAAGTACTAAACCACTGGAAATTACATTTTTGAATGCAACAGAATGTTTTACCATTGTAGATATTGCATGTAAGGTAAAGAACCATCCACGAGTTTGATCTACACCTTCATTGATAAAATCTGCCGGGAATCTGGTTCCGTTGTCTATCAAATCTTTGTTTTCAAATGGGTAGTGCAATTGTGCATAAGGCATTGAACCCGAATCAAACCATACGTCAATTAAATCAAGTTCTCTTTTCATAGCTTTACCTGATGCTGATACAAGAATGATGTTATCTACGTAAGGACGATGTAGGTCTATGTTTTTGCAGTCGTAATTTTCTTTTGAGAAATCGCCAACTTTGAAATTTTTATAAGGATTTTCAGTCATAAAACCAGCCTTAACTGATTTTTCTATTTCTGAAATTAGTTCAGCTATACTTCCTATGCAAATTTCTTCTTTACCGTCTTCTGTTCTCCATATGGGGAGTGGAGTTCCCCAATAACGGCTGCGTGATAAGTTCCAGTCTTGTAAATTTTCCAACCATTTGCCGAAACGTCCTGATCCTGTTGATTGAGGCTTCCATTTTATAGTCTCGTTCAATTTAAACATTTCGTCTTTGCGTGCAGTTGATTTGATAAACCAGCTATCTAGTGGATAATACAATACAGGCATATCTGTTCGCCAGCAATGAGGGTAGTTGTGGACATGTTTTTCAATCTTAAATGCCAATCCTTGTTGCTTTAACATCATGCAGATTGAAATGTCCAATGTTTCGTCTTTATCTGTTAAAGAGGAGTCGTATGCATTTTTTACATAACGTCCTGCAAATTGTTTGTAATCTTCAATATTAACACGATCTTTTAAATATGTTAAATCGATGTCTTCTATTCTATAAAACCTGCCCTGTAAGTCTACTAATGGACGTTGATTACCTAATTTGTCGATAAGAAGCATAGCCGGAATGCCTGCCATTTTTGCAACTCTTGCATCATCAGCACCGAATGTTGGCGCAATATGTACAATACCTGTACCATCTTCTGTGGTCACATAGTCTCCGGCAATAACTCTAAATGCACCTTCGTCAGCTTTAAAAAATGGAATGAGTTGTTCATATTCCATACCAACTAAAGTTGAACCTTTAAATGTCTCTGAAGGTTTTTCTTGACCCTTAAAATAACTGTCAAATAAGTCTGCTGCAAGTATAAGCTCTACATCTTCTTTTGTATAAGGGTTTTGTGTGGCGTATCTCACATAATCTATGTTTGGACCTACGCAAAGTGCCGTATTTGAAGTTAATGTCCATGGTGTTGTTGTCCATGCTAAGAAATAAAGATTCTTTTCGCCTTTAACTTTAAATTGTGCGGTAACAGTAGTATCTTTTACGTCTTTGTAGCACCCGGGTTGATTAAGTTCGTGTGAACTTAATCCGCTACCGGCTGCAGGAGAGTATGGCTGAATAGTGTATCCTTTGTATAGAAGCCCTTGCTTATATAATTGTTGTAATAACCACCAAATACTCTCTATGTAGCTATTTTCGTAAGTGATATATGGATTATTTGTGTCAACCCAATATCCCATTTTATGAGTTAAACTTTCCCATTCTTTGGTATATTTCATTACGTCTTTGCGACATATTGAATTATATTCTTCTACAGAAATCGTTTTGCCTATATCTTCTTTTGTAATTCCAAGAGATTTTTCAACGCCTAGTTCAACAGGAAGTCCGTGTGTATCCCATCCTGCTTTACGTTCTACCATGAAACCCTTCATGGTCTTGTATCTTAAAAACAAGTCTTTAATGGTACGTGCCATTACGTGATGAATGCCAGGCATACCATTAGCTGATGGCGGTCCTTCATAGAACACAAATGAAGGATGACCCTTGCGTGTGTCGATACTTTTTTGAAAGATATTGTTCTTGTCCCACTGCTCCAAAATCTCTTTGTTGATTTCAGACAGTTTAATACCTTGATATTCGGCAAAATGCTTATTCATACTACACTTTTTATATAAAACGTGCAAAGATACAAAAAAGCAAGTAATAAAAAAAGATGGTGTTTACCTAAAACTATGTTAGTTTAAGTCGCTTTTTAACGCAGTCTTTCCATTGAGTGTACAAGAGCTTCGTCTTTGCCTATTTCTCTTATAGCAAGGTAGCTAAGTATAATGTTAATTGGAAGAATAACAATTGGCCAAGAAATTTTAATTGATGCATCTGCATTATTGTTTTTGTACAATAAGTAAATACATAAAACGATTAGCAATAGTTGGAATACCATTAATATGATATTGAAACTTGTAAAGCGTATTTGTAGTATGCGCTTCTTATATATAAAAATTGTTATCAGCGAAATTAGTGGAATAAGTATACATAATACTGAGTATGGCATAAAACTACCAAATCCAACTGTATGTTCGGCTACATGGGCAACAGGAAAAAAACACATCAACGTTCCGAGTACAAATGCTATGAATAAATATACGGTTTGTATGCGCTGTATCATTGTATTTATGATATTTAAATGTGAAAGAAAAGAAATTTTTACGGATTCATGTTGTTAACGTAAAATTAAAAAAAAATCCGTGAGGCTTTGCCTCGCGGATTTTGTGCTTCTTTTTGCTAAAAATTATTCAGCAACAACAGCAGCAGAATCAGCAACTACAGCAGCAGCAGAATCAACAATAACTTCTTCTACAGGTGCAACAACTTCTTCTACAACAGCTTCTTCAGCTTCTTCTTGAGCAGCCTCTTTGTTACAAGATGCAAATGCAACAGCAACGATGGCAGCAGCGAACAACACTAATTTTTTCATTTTTGTAATTTTAAAAATTAAACAATGATTGTTTTCTTATTTCGCAACAAAGGTATTCATTATTTCAGTGTAGTTATTACTCTAATACTAAATTTATTTGTTATTTAATGTTAAAACGATGTTTTGTAGCATTGTTTTGATGTTAAATATTCAAATTTGTATAAAGATAACGTTTGATACTGCGTTTTGGTGTCTTGTCGAACTCATTCGGATATAAAATTATCTTAGAAATATTCTCGTAATTTGCCACCATACTATTAAGTTGCTTGCGATTTTCTTCCATAATAATATCTAAGTCGGAATGTGAGATATTAGATGCATCAACTGCTTCATAATCAGGATATACTAAGCCGAGTAATTTTCCGTCTTTGTCAATTACAAGGCTCTCCATAACAAATGGAAGGTTATTTAATTTTTCTTCAATTTCTTCCGGATATATATTTTGACCGCTTGCACCTAATATCATGCTTTTGCATCTTCCTTTTATAAACAGGTTGCCTTCTTTGTCAATGGTACCCATATCTCCGGTTCTCATCCATCCGTCTTCTTTGAATATATTTTTTGTGGCTTCTACATTCTTATAGTAACCGCTCATCACGTTTTCGCCTCTAACGCATATTTCGCCGACTATATTGTATGGATCTTTAGAATCAATCATAATCTCCATTATATCAAGAATTTTACCAGCCGAATATGGAACAAATTTGTCGTGTGGTGAATAGCATATAAGAGGAGCGCATTCTGTCATACCGTAGCCGACAGTAAATTTAAAGCCGATTTTTCTTAAAAAATCCTCAACTTCTTTATTAAGAGGTGCACCTCCAATAATAACTTCTCTGAATTCATTTCCAAATGCTTCATTAAGTTTCTTTTTGATTTGTTGATATATCTTGTCATCTAACAATGGAATACTTAGTGCTAGTCTCATACTCATTTTGTTCAATGCAGGTTGAAGTTGTTTCCTGTATATTTTTTCCATTATAAGCGGAACAGTAAATATGACTTTAGGTTTTATTTCTTCAAAAGCCTTCATCAATACTTTAGGACTCGGAATCTTGTTTAGTAGATAAGTGTGTGAACCTACGCATGTAGCTGTTAAAAAGTCGAATGCCATACCGTATGCATGTGCCAGAGGTAAAAATGCAAGTACTTTATCTCCTCTTTCTAGTAGGTGTGTCCTTATTCCGAATGTGATATTTCCTGCAAGTGCATTCCCGCTAATCATTACGCCTTTACTAAAACCTGTAGTGCCCGAAGTGTAGCTGATCATTGCCAATTCTGCATTATCGCGCTCTGTATATTTAACGTGTTCCTGTTTATAGCCTTGTGGATAGCGTTTGTTGAAATTGTCTGTTAATGAATTCATGATTTTCTGAATGTATTCTCCATCTTTTTGGTGAATGCATCTGAAATCGTTAAGTGAAAAAACGGCTATAAGATTATTCATTTTTTCCTCTTCAAGTGTATCCCATATTTTGTCGCTACAGAATAGCATTTTAGATTCTGAGTGATTAACAATATGGTGTACATCGTTTGGGTTGAAATCTTGCAAGATTGGTACTATTACTGCTCCGTATGTTACAACAGCTATGTATGTAATGGTCCAATTAGGTGTATTTCTGCCAATTAGAGCAATTTTATCGCCTTGCTCAACTTTTGCACTTTCAAATAACAAGTGGAGTTTTGCAATTTGATTTGCGGCCTCGCTGTATTTGAAGGTTTGATTCTTGTAGTAGTTAGTGTAAATTGGATAATCCCAGTTTTCTTTAAAACTGTGTTCAAATAGCTTAATAAAATTTTGTTCTATCATTTTTGCACACTTTTGATTAATTTGTGCAAAAATAGAAACAATTTATTGATTGGACAAAAAAATATCTTTGAATTGCTTGTTTTTATGTCTGAAGATATAGTAAAAAACTATTTATTGTGCAGAAATTTTATGTTATTTCAGATATATTTATTTGATTTGCAATATTTTACAATAAAAATTATAAAAACGATGAGGATACACTATAAAATTAACAATTCAATGTTTGTTGATTCGGCAAATGCCTTAAATCTAATAACTAAGTGTTGGGTAGTGGGTGGGTGAAGAAAATTATTCCAAACCATTCAATTCTTTTAGCCAAATGTTTGCTGAGGCATCGCTGGGCATGCGTAAATCACCACGAGGAGATAATGCAATAGAACCTATTTTAGGGCCATCGGGAAGGCAGTTACGTTTAAATTGCTGACTAAAGAAACGCTTATAGCAAATCTTAAGCCATTTTAAAATAGTAGCCTTTTCGTAAAGAACATCGTCAGAAACTTCTTTTTCAGAAAAAGCTGTTTCAGCCAACGCCATTATTTTTGACGGAGAAAACCCAAAACGCAGCATATAATAAATAAAGAAGTCATGTAATTCGTACGGTCCGACAACATCTTCAGTTTTTTGCACAATCTCGTCATTATCGCCTTTGGGCAATAACTCAGGGCTAATAGGCGTATCAATAATATCAGCCAAGATAGCCTTTGTTTTAGTATCGTGCAGCGTAGCGTATGCATTTACCAAACTGCGAACCAATGTTTTAGGTACACCTACATTAACACCATAATGAGAAATATGGTCACCATTGTATGTACACCATCCAAGAGCAAGCTCACTCAAATCTCCGGTACCAATTACAATGCCGTTAGTCTTGTTTGCCATATCCATCAATATCTGTGTACGTTCGCGAGCTTGTGTGTTTTCATAGCAGATATCATGGACTGAAATATCGTGATTAATATCTTTAAAATGTTGGATGCAAGCGTCTTTAATAGAAATAGTGATTGAAGTTGTATTTAAAGACTCCATCAATTTTATAGCATTACCCATAGTTCTTGATGTAGTTCCAAATCCTGGCATGGTTACACCCATTATATTTTTTCGGTCGTAACCAAGTTCGTCAAAAGCTTTTGTTGCTACAAGCAAGGCAAGCGTAGAATCAAGTCCTCCGGAGATTCCTATAATAACGTTGTTACAATTTATATGTTCCAACCTTTTCTTTAAGCCTGCCACTTGGATATCCATAATTTCAGAGCATCTTTCATCTTTTTCCGGTCCGTTATTAGGAACAAAAGGTCTGCGCTCAATTGGATATACAATTTGGTCAGGTTTTAAATCAATATTAGATGATATGTATCTAACAGGCGTATAATACGATGATTTTGCATCAGCATAACTACTCTGTTTCATACGGTCATATCTTAAACGCTCAATATCAATATCTGAACATATTAGATCTTGATCACATATAAATCCGTTTTCTGATAAAATACGACCAT
>ERZ795056.6828-NODE-6828-length-11054-cov-4.320029_pt1 | contig 11054 bp, 5 predicted proteins | sample MGYA00375140_ERZ795056 | MGnify/ENA primary metagenome ERZ795056 (study PRJEB30185, sample SAMN05720227) | activated sludge metagenome | isolation source: Anaerobic digester | place: USA | collected 2015-03-09 ...
CGGGCTGCTTCAACACCAGTGGCCGTATCACCCACGATCCCGAATACGGAAGCGCTCGATCTAGCACAGATCCTACAGGTGGCGCGGCAAGCGAACAGTACGCTCCAACAAGCGCGTCAACTGCAGATCGCCACGGATCTCAGCGTGAAAGAACTGCGGGGGACCTTGCTTCCTCAAGTGGATGTGTTCGCGAACTATGGCTATACGAAGAGCACCTCGGCGGTCGGTATCCTGCAAAGCAATCAGGCGCTGGGTCCGGACTACGGCGCGCGTGTGAGCATCCCGCTCTTCCGTGGTTTCCAGATGCGCAGCGCAGTGGAGGTTGCGAAGCTCACGCGTGAACAAGCGGCGCTCACCACGCAACAGGCGGAACTCGATCTGGAAGAGAGCATACTGAATGCTTGGAACAGCTACACCATGTCCAACCAGCGTGTCGCGTTGGAAGAAGCCAACCTGGGTGGTGCGCGTAAACAGAGCGATGTGGCACTGGAGAGTTACCGGATCGGATCGCTCACTGCCGTTGAACTGCGGGATGTACAACTGGGCCTTGTCAACGCTGAACAACGCCTCTTAGTGGCACGTTATAAAGCGAAGATGGCGGAGCTTCAGTTGACGTGGCTGAGCGGGAAGTTGATGTAAGCGGGGGCATTACTTTCGGAACGTGGACCGCACCGCACGTTTCCTCTTGTCGGCGGCCGGCGTATTCGCGCTGTCATTCCTGTTCTTCGCCAACCTGCCTTGGATGAATGCGGTAACAGGCTGGAACAAATGGTTCTTGGCTGCGACGCGAGCCGGGGAGATATTCACGGTATACCTATGTGCCTATGGCCTGCATACCTGGGCGGCGAAAGATCCTATTCGTTGGGATAGGATCCGTAGGGGCATCTCGCTTATGGGTGTGATACTTCTGTTGCACGCATTGTATGCCTACTCAAACATGCTCGTGCAATTGGATAGCCCGCTGATACAAGACTATTTGGTCCAGTGGCAGTCCATTCCGCATTTGTGCAGGATCGCCATCGCGGTGCTGGTGATCCTCATCGGCACCTTCACAACACGCGAACGACTACAACCGATGGTCATCACCGCAGTGACGCTCGCACTCGTCATTTACCGACTCGCACCTGAGCTACACATCCTCCTCTATCCTATAGACGATGCGTGCTGCTGAACAGAGATCCACGATGAACAAGAAGAGCGTGTGACGCAGGCAGCGGATTCGTTGAAGTACCACCACACCCCAGCGGTGCCACCCACGCCACACTAGCTCATCATGCCGCTTGCGCGCGGCTCAGTTCCTCAGCTACACGTTTCACGCCCACGAGCCTTTCCACCCAATGGCGGCCAGCTTCGCGTGCGCGTCGTGCGGCATGCGGAAGTCCTTCGAAATCACCCTGCCAGAATTCCAGGCGCGTACGTTCGTCGGATTCGGGGATCACATGCAGATCCACGGTGGTGCGACTGGCAGGTTCATCGGGGAGATCGTTCCCCACATCGTAGTGCGAATAGCGCAATCTTTCTCCGGGGAAAACGGTGAGCACGGTGCCTTCGGCGGCCACGAGGCTCGTTCCCACATCATCGCGTTTCAGCCACTGGAAACTCTTCCCCCGTTGCAGATCGCCCTTCAACCACCACGACATCGAGAGGTGGGTCAGCTTCGGATCGCTCATCGCCGCCCACACGAATTCCGCCGGGGCGTCAACGATCAACGTGCGGCGCACTGTAGTCTCGTCCTTCGTGTTGTTCATCATGCTGTGTGCGGGACATGATCCGTGCCGCAAAAGAGCAACGCACCCTACCTGTCACGCGTGCATGGCAAGTGTTAAGGAACGTGAATGATCGCGACCTGCTGTCAGTTCCCTGACAGGACTTCATGCAGAAAGCCCCCTGGATCACTCCAGAGGGCCTTCCGGACGGAGCGGCGATCAGTGCCGCACCACGGATACGCGCTCGCTACGGCCGCTGGGTACCGTTACGTGGATGAGATAAACGCCTGATGGGTTCGCGGTCAGGTCCAACGCGTGTCGATCACCCCTCACCGGGCCCGATGCGACCATGCGTCCGGTGCGATCGAACACACGATAAGTGCTCCCACCGGTAGCGCCTGCGATGGTCACGGGGCCATCCGTGCTCGTCGGGAAAATAGCGATCGCACCTCCATCCTTATCACGCAGTCCGGTGCCTGTATCACCGGTTACACACACGGTGAATTCCGGCTCAATGGCGAACGACGTGTAGTAATGGAAGACACGGAAGTGATAGGTCTCTCCCGCTTGCAACCCTTCGGCTTCAATGATCTCTACACCGCCATCTAGCGTAGCATCGGCACAAGCGATCGGTGTTGTTGCACCGCAATCGCTTCCGAACAATTCCATGGCCATGTCCAGATCACCATCGAGTCCATCCGCCGTGATCGTGTGCGTTGTTCCCGTTGCAACGAACGAGAACCAGACGTCATCGTTCGGGTCACCCGTGGCACCGTTGCACTCTTCCGCAGGGAAGGAGAAAGTGCCGTTCTCCACCGATCCATCCACAGGCACGCAGGTGGTGTTCACTGCTAACGGTGTGGCACCAGAGCAGTTGTCATTCACGGGTCCAGGGATGCATGTTGCCGCGCTCAATTCCACCGCGTAGTTGCCACCTGCCACAGTGCAGTAGATAGGCAGGTAATAGGTACCCGCAGGCAGGTTGAACCACTGTATCCCGAACTGCCCGTTGGGACAGAGGATCCCGAAGTTCGCGTAGCTGAAGAAGATGCGCTCATCGGCAGGGCATGTAGTGGTAAGGAAGTTCCACATGGTGGTGGCAGCACCCGAAGTACCGCAGTACAACACGGTGACATTGCTGCACTCGGTGGTGGTGAACGATTCCCAGACGGTAGCCACGTTAGGCGTGTTCATGAGGATGCTCGTGGGCACGCCGTCATTGGTCGTAGTGGCACCGGTGCGGGTCCCCGTGCGTGTTACCGTGCTTCCTATCGACAGATCGAAGGGCGTAACAGCCGAGCACTGGTCGTTCGGTGGTTGGGCCTGGGCGATGGAGATGATCGCGAAAGAGAGTACGAGTAGTGGTGTGCGCATATTGGCTTGAATGGTGCACAAAGTTGAGGGCACCACACCGAACCATGCTCGGAACATTAGTTACCTGCTGTGGGCTTTCACGTCCATAGCCTGCACACCAGGCTTCACCAGGGCCCGGGACCGCTACTCGTATCGCAGCGCCTTCACGGGATCCGCCACCGCAGCCCTGTACGCTTGCACCGAAACGGTGACAACGGTGACCAGCAACGTGATCACCAGTGCAGCGACAAAAAGCAGTGGGGAGATCTCGGTATGGTAGGCGAACGTTCCCATCCAACGGCTGATGGCGAAATACGCCAGTGGGAACGCCACAAGCACGGCCAAGCCGAGTAACACCACGAACTCGGTGTTCAGACGGCGCACGATGTCCATGAGGGGTGCGCCCATCACCCGGCGGATACCGATCTCGCGTGTACGTTGACGGGCGGTGAAATAGGCCAGTCCGTACAGACCCATGACCGTGAGCAGGATCGTGAGCACCGCGAAGGCCGAGAAGACCCGGTAGAGCTTGTCCTCCGCTTGGTAGAGTTCAGCGATTCGGGCATCCAAGAAGGTCGCATCCCACAGGGCACTGGGTTGCAGTTCCTTGAAGTGCTCCTGCAACGTGGCCAATTGGTCACGCACGTCGCCGGGTGAAAGGCGCAGCAGGAGGTTGTTGACACCATAACGCGGATGCCCTTGGAAGATGGCGATGGGTTCGATGGGCGTATGCAAACTGGCATAGTGGAAGTCCTTCACCACGCCGATGATCTTCAGCTCTTGATCCACACTATCACCCGGGACGTAGAGCTTCTCATTCAGTGGGTCGGCCCAACCGAAAGCCTTCACCAGACTTTCGTTCACGATGATACTTCCGCCTTGATCGGTCGGGATAGAAGGATCAAAGGTTCTCCCATGGAGGAATTCCATGCCGATGAGCGCGGGGTAATCCGCATCGCAACTCATGGCGGGCAACGGCTTGTCCACCGTGCCTTGGGGGGTCTTAGCGCGTAACACCCACCGCTGTGTGCCCCCGCCGGGTGTGAAGTCGGTGAACGCCGCACCCTGCACGAAACTCGCGCGCGCCAGTTCATCCTTCAGCGGGCGTATCGCATCCCACTTCAACGTATCCTGTGGTGGTGGCGTCGGCATCTTGACCATCAGCACGTTCTCCTTGCGCAGACCCATGTTGTTGCTGCGCAGCCAATGCAATTGGGCGAATACGGCCAAGGTGCCCACGACCATGAAGAGCGCGATCCCGAACTGCGCACCCATCAACACCTTACGCACACGTTGTCTTCCAGCGCCGCTCGCCACACCTTCCTTTAGAAGCAATTGTGGTGCGAACCGTGAAAGGAAGAAGGCCGGATAACTGCCCGCCAGCACACCTACCATCAGCACGATCACAGCGAGCACAGCGATGAAACCGCCGCTGAGCGCATAGCCCATCCCGATCTCTTTCCCGCTCAGCTCGTTGAAGAACGGCAACGCGAGTTTCAAGAAGACCAGCGCTACAGCGATAGCGATCAATGCGATGAGCACGCTACCACCGATGAATTGTGCCACGAGCTGGCCACGTTGGGCGCCGCTCACTTTCCGCAGTGCCACTTCCTTGGCGCGCCGTGTTGCATCGGCGGTGCTCATGTTGATGTAGTTGATACAGGCTATGACCAGGATGAGCACCGCGACGATACCGAACAACGTGACGTAGGCCTTGTTGCCCTTCTTCGGTGTATCGTAGATCAGGCCGTTGTTGAAATGCACCTCGCGCAACGGCTCCAAATTGAAGCGCATGGTTCCGGTGAAGCCTGCATCCTGCTGCCAGAAGGGAAGGATGTGCTTCTGCATGAAGGCATCCATCTTGGGCTGGAAACTCGCTGCGGTGTTGCCTTCGGCGAGCACGAGGTAACCGTAGCTACTGACCTGTCCCCAGCCGCCCATGAGTTGTTGCCTCGCATCCGGAGGCATGCCCAATAGGCTGAAGAAACAGCCCGGCGGAACGTGCGTATTGTAGAAGGTCTCGTCGATGACACCGGCCACTTTGAGGGTTCGGCCATTGCGCTGCACAAGTTGGCCCATCGGCTCCTCCTCACCGAACATCTCTCGTGAAGTGCGTTGGGTGATCACCAGGTTATCCGGTTCGTCCAGCGCATGCGGCCCACCACGCACCCAGTGGTAGTCGAAGGTGCGGAAGAACACCGTATCGGCATAGAAACCGTGATCCACGATGAAGTCCTGTCCGTTGTGGATGAACGTACACTTATCCAACTGGTACAGCCAGCTGCCGCTCTCGATCTCTGGGTATTCCTGTAACAGCGTGGGTACCATCGGGAACTGGGTCAACCCGAAATCATCGCTCTGGTCGCCGAAATTGAAATGGGATTGGATGCGGAAGATGCGGTCCGACTTCGCGTGATGCGCATCGAAGCTGAGCTCGTCCTGCACATAGATGTAGATGAGCATACAGGCCACGATGCCGAGCGCCAGGCCGATGATGTTCAGCACCGCGAAAAGCTTATCCCGCTTCAGCGTACGCCAAGCGATCAACATGTAATTCTGGAACATGTCCTGAAGGTCGAACTCGTTGGCATGGCATGGGAAAGAAGAGTGTGCTGGAGTTGGACCGGTGATGGACGGTTGGCCCCGGATCGACCATCCCGGCCAGGACTGACCGATCAGAACGGGTAGCCGATGGCGATGTTCAGCACCAGATTGTCCATCACCTGTGGACGTTGATCATCGAAGACCCAGCGGTCTCCTTGCGGCAGATCGGGCCTGCGCAGTGGTGTGGCCAGATCGAAACGGATCACGATCACTTCGGGGTCTATGCGCAGGCCGAAACCAGCGCCCACTGCCAGTTCGCTCAGTGCACGCGACATTTTGAACTCACCACCCGGCCGGTTCGGATCAACTTGCTGCAGCCACACGTTACCGGCATCGGTGAACAGCGCCCCCTTGACGATGCCGGAGATGGGGAAACGGTATTCCAGGTTCACCTCGAACTTGATATCGCCCACCTGATCCACTTGGAAGATGGAAGCTGTGCCATCGCTGGAATTCGCTTCCGGCGAATACGTTCCCGGCCCAACGCTGCGCGCACGGAACGCACGCAAGCTGTTGGTACCACCGCTGAAGAACTGCTTCACGTAAGGCACCGTGCTGCTATTGCCATACGGATGCGCGGAGGACGCTAGCACACGCAATCCCAGTTGTGCGCCGCTATTGCCGATCGCTTGGAAGAACCTGCCTTCGGTACGGAATCGCATGTATTGTGCGAAGCGCTGTCCGAAAAGGAGATAACCTTCTTCCGTGCGCGGGCCTTCCAGAATGCTGAACAAACCCGATGTAAGACCACCCGCTTCATCGGCACCCAGGCTGAAGAGCCACCATGAACGGTCGTTGACACCGCGTTGATTGGTGCGTGTGTAGGTATAGCCGAGCCCGATGATGAACTGCTCTTCAAAGCTTCGTCGTATCGCAGGGTTCGCATCGAGGAAAGTGTTGAAGAGATCGCTGGTGTAGTACAGGTTGTTGTAACTGATCTCGGGGATCTTCACATCGTGCCACACGAAGCGGTTGTGTCGCCACACATAGCTGTACCCGAAGTTGGCCGATTCCAAGCCGTAGAGGTTGATGCGGCGGAACAGCCCGTACCCCAGATCGAAGCGTGTGGTGCGTGCATAGGACCGTGCGGCCTTCAACCGGCCCAGAAAAAGTAATCGTGGAATGCTCAAGGATGTCTTCGCGCCGATCTCGTAGGCATTGGTGCCTTTGCCCGCACCCGCGAACTGCGTCTCGAAGCGTCCGTTGAGATCAGCAGTGAAGACCTCAGCACCTCGGAAAAGATCGCGATCCTTCCACCCCAACTTCAGACCCGGACCCGCGAAACTGTTGCTCTTGGTGATCGCGTTCAATTCGCTGAACAACGAGAACCGCTCTTGGGGGGTAAGAAGCACATCCACCTTCAGAACACCCTCGTTGAGCGAGTCGGGTGTTAGTTCCACGGCCACGGAACTGAAGACACCATAACTGGAGAGGTACTGCCTGGTCATGTCCACGCGGCGTTGGGAGAAATAACTACCAGGCCGCAAGAACACACCGCGCGTGATGGTGTGCGGACGGTACATGTTGAGGTAGTCCACGTACAAGATGCTGTCCACGCTCACCGTGTCCTTCGGTGGCAGCAGGTCGTCGTGATCACCATGTACCAACACGGCACCGAGCGTGAACCGTCGTTGTTCCTCCGCTCCCGCTTCGGGTTTCAACCGCAACCGCAGATCCACTTGGTGATCGCCGACCGTAGTATCCGCTGCGAATTCCAGCAAGTCCTCGTGGAAACGATAGTAACCCGTGTTCCGCAGGTTCTCACTGATGCGTGTGCGTTCCGCAACGATGGTGGACAAGTTGTACGCATCGCCTTGCTTCAATGGAGAGCGCCGCTGTGATCGGGTGATGGAACGGAACAGCGAATCGGTCGCGGCCCTCGCGCTATCGCCGTACATGACCGTACGTAGGCGATGCACCCTTCCTGGGACCACGGTGAACACGACCTCTGCGCGCTTCCCGTTACGCTCCACACGATGGGTGGCTTTGGCGCTGAAGTAACCGCGGTTGTTCATCCGATTCGCGAGCGCTGCGTCGATGTCCTTCACGGGCACCTGATCCAAGTACACCGGCGCTGTGGCGATCTTGTACTTCAGCAAATGGCGCAGTCCTTTGCCGGGTCGCTTCGGTTCGCCGGTCATGTTGTACAAGGCCACCAAGGGGCGCAGACCGAGCACACCGGCGTTCGGCGCGGGTTTGACCACACCTTCCAATTCCATCATCGCCGCCTTGGGTTCCGACGCCGCCTCGCCATCGAACTCCACGGAGTAGCCGGTGAACAACGGACGTTCTTCCGTAGCATATTTCGTTCCCGTGCAAGCCGAAAGCAGCAGCACCAGAAAAGCCAGGCTAAGACTATGTGCTCGTATGCTGATCATGGTTTCAGCTCCTTCACTTTCTCCTCGGCCTCTTCACGTGTCTTCCGTTCCTTCAGTTCAAGCTCCTGCTTTTCCTCTGCCGCTTTCCGCCCCGTGGCCCGCGCGCGTTCGTTCTCTTCGAAATCCTGTGTGAACATGAAGGCCACGCCACTATTGGTGATCTCGCCATCGTAGAGGTCGTACGAATTCTCGTGGAAACCGCGGATACGGAAACGGCCATCGGCGGTCAGGTCATAAAGGATGGCGTATTGCGCTGCACGCGTGTTGCTCACGTTGCTCACCTGGCTGTTCTGCTCGTCCACGCCAACACTTCCACCCACTTCGAAACTGAGACGATCGTTCAACACCCGTTTGCTTACACGGTAGTCCAGCGAGGTGCGTTGGTAGCTGTTCTGTCCGGTCACTTGATCGTAGGTGTTCACCCCGAGTGAGATGTCCACGCCTTTCAAATACTTGCCGGTGAGCTTGTTCATCTGATCGGTGAGCAATCCGTTCACCGAGTTGCGCGCTGCGCTGGTGGCGATGCCGCTGCTGGGCGACCCACCGCTGCCTTCATCCTGTATGAAACTGTTCAGTACCAACAAGCCGAATACCTGCCTGTTCAGATCCTCCGCGTTGCCTTGTTGGTTCAGCTGATCGAGCCTGTTGCCCACTTTCGGAAAACTGTTGCGCAGTTGCCGGTCAAGATCCAGGTTGAAACTGATGTCCGGCGAGACCATGCTTCCATCGATGTTGATCAACACCGAGAATGGCAGCGGTTGTTGCAGGCGATTCCGCTCGCTATCCACCATCGTGGTACCGGTTGCGACCAAAGCGTACGGGGCGGTTTCGGAGAGGTAGCGCGCTTGCAGGCCCATTTCCGCTTTCACGGGATCACCGGTCCAACGCACTGTACCGCCCTTCACCAGCTCAAAACGCTTTTTCACCAGCCCGTAGAGATCCAGAGTGTAAGCGCCGCGTTCCACCACGAACGTCCCGTTCAGGTACATCGGCGCGTCGGGAGCATAACGGAAGATGAGGTCCGCATTGCCGCTTACGGTCGCTTGATCACCGGCTGCAGGATCGAGGACTATCGCGAATTCCGCCTCCTTGTCCACATGGATCTTCACGTCCAGTTCAACACCCGGCAAATGCGCAGCGAGCGAATCGCGCAATGCTTCGGCATCATTCGTCGTAGCGATACTGTCCTGTGCATAGAGATCATCGGTGAAGACCACGACCCCTTCGCCGTTCACCAATTCAACCGTGCTGCCGGGCAATACCACACTGAATACCGTTCCGGGTAGGATGTTGACATCGCCGGTCACTTTCGGACGTGTAGCAGGACCTAGCGCGCGCAGATCGATACCTGCGAAAAGATCACCGAAGAACAACGGGTTCTGCTCGATGGTGCTGTTCACCAATTGGAAACGTTCGGTACGCACCCGCAGGTCCAGTTTCGGATCGGCGAGATCGGTGGTCCGGATATCGCCATCCACGCGGAAAACATTGCCCAGCGTGTCCAACAGGTCGAAATCATCGAAGTGTAGACCACCTGCCTGCATCACCAGCACTTCATCGGCCAAGGTGTAGGTGGCACCGGTCATCACCACACCCACCCGCGCCTGTTTGAAGTGCAATCGACCTTCGGCTGTCGATCGCTCGCCTTGTTGCCTGTACGCCAACTTGCCATCCAACCCACCGCCGAGCTCATAGATATAATTGCTCACGAAGGGTTCCAAGAAACCGATGTCGTTCAAGTCCAGCTCGGCGTTCGCTTGCAGTTGATCCGGAGCAATGTCCGCGGTGGCATCCAACTGATTGCTGGTATGCGAGAGTTTGGCCACACCGTGATAACGCTCCTTGCCCTGATCGGTGAGGTCGACATCCAAGGTGCCCAACACGGTACTGAGCAAGGCTAGGTCGTGGATGATCAGGTCGGCGTTCAGACCCTGCTCATCCCCCAAGGGCAGCTTCACCGTTCCATCGATCCGCCCGTCAGCGATCGGGAAGGAGTCTTTGCTGGTGATGATGTTCGCGATCGTCGGGATGCGGAACTGCTCCAGAACGATATCGAGCGTGTTCCCCGGCGTGCGGATGATCAACGCTTCATCGCCAGAGCGCAACTCGAAACGATCCGCCACGAAACGATCCGCCCCGATCCGCACGCTGTTGGCGCCATCCACCGTCCATGGTCTGGAATCGAGGACCAGCGCAGTATCCATGTGGATGATCCGATCGTCGCCATCGATGTCCATGCGCGCGCCAAGGCGGTAGCGTTCGGCCTCTTCCTCCATGATGCGCAATTGCGATCGTAGTGCGCCACCGGACCCGCTCGCTTCCAAAGCGATCCCTTCCACGGCGAACTTCCCTTGCGCAACACGTTCGGCATTGAAGGTTGCGGTAAGGTCCGCGCCTTGCGCATCGATGGAAAGGTCAACGGCACGGACATCCATACTATCGTAGCGCAAGTGTGGTAGGATGAGCTTCGCGCTCAACGCATCTTCCGCTCCATCGTAGTGCGCTTCCAACTGTTCCAGGTCGATGGCGTGCAGTTGCGGCAGCACCATATCGGTGAGCCATTCGGTGCGCTTCAGGTCGAGCACCAGGTCAAGGCGCTCGTTCTTGTCGGCACGGTACACCGTATCCCGCGTGAAGAAGCTGCGACCCTTATCCACGGCGCGCACGAGCAGCGTATCCATGCCGATGTTCGCATCGAAGTGCAGGTCCAACGCGTCACTTTCCACATGTGCGGAAGTGGAATCCGAACCGAGGTAGGTGTGCGCTTGCAACTCTTCGAAGACGAAGCGGCTACTCCCGCTTTCCAATTGCGTTCCATCCATGCCGAGGCCGATGGAACCGTGTGCGGTGCTGTCGAAGGCGAGTCGTCCATTCCAATCACCGATCACGGCAAGTTCGTGCTCCACAAGGCCGAGCGCACGCAGATCCGCGCGCACCACGTGCAAGGTCACCTCGGCCGCGATGCTGTCGTTCTTCTCTGGACAAGTGCCGTTGGCCGTGAAATCCAGCGTGA
>ERZ795056.6830-NODE-6830-length-11051-cov-4.966624_pt1 | contig 11051 bp, 6 predicted proteins | sample MGYA00375140_ERZ795056 | MGnify/ENA primary metagenome ERZ795056 (study PRJEB30185, sample SAMN05720227) | activated sludge metagenome | isolation source: Anaerobic digester | place: USA | collected 2015-03-09 ...
AAAAGCTACGAAGGAATTAGCGTTCAGGGAACTTTAAGCGAATACGGAATGACACCTGCCGGCGCTATTCTTGATGGCAGATTTTTTTCTCAGACCGAAGACAAATATGGTGCAAATGTAGTTGTTTTTGCCTATAATGCCTATAATACGATTTTTCCCAAAGGTGATGGAATAGGAAAAACTGTCAAAATCAATGGAAATAAGTTTTACGTAATTGGAGTTGTAAAAAAGCAAGGTACTGCACTACTAGATTTTGTAGATAATCAGGTTTTTATTCCTCTATCAAATTTCCTTGGCTGTTTCGGAAAGTTCAGAAGGAGTTTGTCGATTGGAGTTAAAGCAGGTAACCCCGAAATGCTTGATGAGGTTAGAACAGAAACTATTGGTTTAATGAGAGAAATTCGAGGATTAGAGCCATGGGAAGAAGATGATTTTTCCATTAACGAAACAAAAACATTTGAAAAGTCCACTGATACTTTCCGGCTATACGTTTGGGGTATCGGTATTGGTATGACAGTCCTTTCCTTTATTGTCGGAATTATCGGGATAATGAACATAATGTTTGTTTCTGTTGCTGAAAGAACCAAGGAAATCGGTATTCGCAAAGCAATAGGGGCGCCTAAGCGCTCAATACTTTTCCAGTTTATAATAGAAGCTGCGATTCTGTGCTTGGTTGGTTCTGCTTTTTCATTTATTGGATGTTCAGTTCTTGTTTATGCAGCAGCTACTCTTTTACCTAAGGTCTGGCCTGCAATGACGTTTCTATCTCCTTTTATTCCTATGAAGTTGTTGGTTATTGCTTCGATTGTATCTGTTGTTGTCGGTATTTTTGCTGGTTTAATTCCTGCAATTAGGGCTTCAAATCTTGACCCTGTAGATTCATTAAGATATGAGTAATTACCTTAAGAATTCCCCTCTTGAGAGGGGCAGGGGTGATACGTTCTTTCATTTTATGCAACAAATCCAATTCCCCTCTTGAGAGGGGCAGGGGTGATACGTTCTTTCATTTTATGCAACAAATCCAATTCCCCTCTTGAGAGGGGCAGGGGTGTGCTCTTTTTCCTGTTTATATCTGAAGCAATTCCAAGTAGATAAACGATAATAAGCAAATGTTTTCTCTTTAATCAGAAAGTGCTTTTTAAATAAGGGAATAATAACACACCCCTTTAATCCCCTCTCAAGAGGGGAATAAGAAAAGCGGAATAAAAAAACATATCATTCATGCCCTGCAAATGAGGGAAATGGTAATTATTTTACAAAATAAAAAGCGTTTGATACAAGTTTTGTTAATAATAGTACATTAGGTAAATGAGTAAATTATGAATATTTCTGAAAGTATAGTATTAGCATTAGATTCAGTCGGGAAAAATAAACTCCGTGCTGTCCTTACTCTTTTAAGCATATCTATTGGTGTTTTTGCTATAATAGGGGTTGGGACGCTTGTTTCTTCAATCGACAATGCTGTTTCCGGAGAACTATCAAGTTTAGGAGAAAGCACTTTTATAATAAAAAGAACTCCCAGCATACAAATGGGCGATACATGGAGAAAATACAGGAAAAGAAAAGCGATATCTTATTCAACGTATAAAGAGTTCCGAAAGCAGATGACAACAACTAATTTAATCAGTGCTGAAAGCTATTCCGGTGGTAATACCATAAAAGCTGGTAATTTAAGCACTGACCCTGATGTTTCGCTTACCGGTGCTGACGAAAACTACTTCGGGAACAATAATGTTACTGTTGGAGAAGGTCGGGCTTTTTCTGTCGATGATATTTCTTTCAATCGTAATGTCGCAGTAGTTGGTAATGATGTCGTTGTAAAAATATTTCCTAATGAAAATCCAATTGGGAAAAAGATTGCTATAAAAAACCAAAGCTTCACAATTATTGGAATACTCGAAATTAAAGGTGCTGTTCTGGGGCAAAGTCAGGACAATCAGGTCATTGTGCCAATTTCACAGTTTCTAAAGTATTACGCAGATTGGTGGGAAGAATCTGTTACTATTTCTGTAAAAGCATTTAGTAAAGAACAACTTGAAGCAACCGTTGATGAAGCGATTGGAGCAATGAGAACTATTAGGAAAGTCAAACCATGGGAAGAAAATAGCTTTGAAATTGAAACAAATGAATCAATTTCTGAGCAATTCGGAAACTTTATCGGTTTTCTTTCCATTTTTGGTTCCATTTGCGGTGGAATTGCTCTTATTGCTGCTGGAGTTGGCATAATGAATATTATGCTGGTTTCAGTAAAAGAACGAACCCGCGAAATTGGCATAAGAAAAGCTATTGGCGCCAAAAGAAGATGGGTGCTTACTCAATTCATTATTGAAACTATCACTTTATGCCAGCTGGGTGGATTGATTGGAATAATTCTGGGAGTTATAGCCGGCAATGTTTTGGGTAAAATACTGGGTATGAATATAGTTTTTCCGATTACCTGGATTATTATAAGTATTATAATTTGTACTTTACTCGGTATTTTCTTTGGAGCTTATCCTGCATGGAAAGCTGCTAAACTCGACCCAATAGACGCATTAAGATATGAATAGATAATCAAGAGTTTTTGTTAATTGAATAGTAAATAATTCTATTACTCCTTCCAAGTTTAACTTGGGAAGGAGAATTTTCGGCTATGAAAAATTTCTAATGTAATATCTCCCTTTGAAAACCTGACTTTAACATCTTGTCATTCTGAACGAAGTGAAGAATCTCAAACTCTGTGTTAGCAATGACTTGTGAGATTCCTCACTTCGTTTCGGAATGACAGAATACATTTAACTAATTGTTAGCGGTTTGGTATTAATCGTATGGCAATAATAGAACATATCAGCTCTGCGAAGAATTTTTACAATTTTCCTAAAAAAAAACAGGAATATATTTAAAATCTAAAGTATATTCCTGTTTTAAAAATATTTTCAAAAGATTACTTGATTTCCCAGTAATCCCCGCCTAAAAGAAGTTTATCTATGTCGTTTGCGCCGGGCAAGCTTTCGTAATAATTAAGCTGCTCTACAACTTTCTGGTCATAGCTTGGACGCTCAGTAGCAAGAAATACCCCCATTGGTCTTGGTAGATTTGGGTTGTAAGTCATATTTGCCAAGATGAAAGCAAGAGTAGAATCATTTTCATTGTGAACAAGCAAATCATCAACAGAATGACTTCCATCAGTGAGAGAAACTACTATTGGAGTAAATCCGTCAAGTTTAATACCTTTGTCGTTATTATCACCAAAAATAAGTGGTTTGCCGTGCTGCAAATCAACAGTATGTTCTTTTCTTGTTTCTTTTTTAGTATATAAATCGAAAGCACCGTCATTGAAAATTACGCAGTTAGCATAAACCTCTACAAATGCAAATCCTTTGTGTTTAGATGCTCTGTCGAACATTTTTTGCAAAATTTGAGTATCGCGGTCATAGCAGCGGGCTACGAAAGTCGAGCCGGCTCCAAGTGCTAAAGCCACAGGGTCAAATGGGTCGTCAAGCACGCCAAGAGGTGAGGATTTGGTAAGCTGTCCGGGTAAAGAAGTAGGTGAATACTGTCCTTTTGTCAAGCTATAAATTGCATTGTTAAAAAGAATTACGTTTAAATCCATATTCCTTCTTGCAGCATGAATAAAGTGATTTCCGCCTATGCTTAAGCCATCACCATCGCCGGTTGCAACCCAAACAGAAAGGTCTGGTCTTGCCATTTTTACTCCAGATGCAATAGGTAAAGCTCTTCCGTGCATAGTATGCATACCGTAAACATTCATATAGTATGGGAAACGACTTGAGCAGCCAATACCGGAAATAAATACTATTTTTTCTCTTGGTAAGCCAAGCGTTGACATAATGCGTTGAGTTTGAGCTAAAATTGCATATCCTCCGCATCCAGCGCACCAGCGAACGTCAATATCTGCTTTATAATCTTTGGGACTACTTCCTACTGTGCCATTAGCCGGCATTTCTATAATATCATCTATTAGAGTTCTCATATTATTGTCCTCCTTTTTCATTTAAAAGTTCAAGAACTTTTTCAGTAACTTCAAATTCCTGTAATGGTAAGCCCTGCACTTTATTTAATCCAAGAATAGGTCGCATAAATCTTGCTTGAAGCAATAATTTCAATTGTCCGGTATTTAATTCCGGCACTAAAATTCTCTTAAATTTAGCAAGTATATCACCAATATTTCTTGGTAAAGGATTTAAGTGAGTTAAATGGCAGAAAGAAATCTTCTTTCCTTCTGAATGTAATTTATCGAAAGCATCTTTAATAGCGCCATAAGTTCCTCCCCAGCCGAGTATTAACAAATCACCTTCCTGTTCACCTTCAACAGTTGCAAGTGGAATATCATTTGCAATTCCTTCAATTTTTTTTGCTCTTAATTCAACCATTAGTTGATGATTGTCTGGACCTTGACTTACAATGCCAGTAATATTCTTTTTCTCCAGACCGCCGATGCGATGTTCAAGGTTTGGAGTTCCGGGAATAGCCCAGGGACGGGCTAAAGTTACTTCATCTCTTTTATATGGCTGAAATCCTTCCGGATTAGTTTCATATTTAGCTGGAATTTCTGGAAGTTCATCTAATTTTGGCACTTTGAAGGGATTTGTTCCCTGGGCAATATAGCCATCTGTCAGCAAAATAACAGGTGTCATATATTTTACAGCAATGCGAGCCGCTTCGATTGTCATATTGAAGCAATCTGATGCGCTGCGTGCAGCAACGATAGGAAGAGGAGCTTCGCCATGACGGCCATACATTGCCATAAGCAAATCTGATTGTTCTGGTTTAGTAGGCAATCCAGTGCTTGGACCTCCACGCTGGACGTCAACAATAATTAGAGGAAGTTCTAAAATCATTGCAAGTCCCATTGCTTCTACTTTAAGAGAAAGTCCGGGTCCGCTTGTTGTTGTAGCAGCAAGATATCCTGCAAAAGCAGCACCAATAGCACTTGATATACCGGCAATTTCATCTTCTGCCTGAAGGTGTTTCACACCAAATTTCTTATATCCGGAGATAAAATGGAGAATTTCAGTAGCAGGAGTAATCGGGTAAGAACCAAGGAATAAAGGAAGATTTGCTTTTCTTGCAGCAGAAACCAAGCCGAGAGCTACTGCTTCGTTCCCTGTAATATTGCGATAGTAACCGGGAGCTAATTTTGCTTTTTCAATTTGGTATTGGACTGGAAATAGTTCACTTTCAGAGGCAAATTTCCAACCGGCTTTCAATACTAGAAGATTAGCTTCCAAATATTTTGGTTTTTTGGCAAATTTTTGCTGTAACCATATTTCTGTATGCTCAGTTGGACGGTCGTAAAGCCAGTAAACAAGTCCGAGTGCGAAGAAATTCTTTGTTCGTGCAGTTTCTTTTGGTGATAAGCTCAAGCCGGAAAGAACTTCACCAACAATCGATTCCATATCTATAGCTATTAATTGATAATTCTTTAAGGAATCATTAAGTAATGGATTTTCTTCATATTTTGCTAAATTAAGATTTTTTTCATCAAAACCGGCGCTATTTGCAATAATTATACCGTTTTCTTTTAATTTAGGTAAATTGACAGATAGAGATGATGCATTCATCGCAACCAAAACGTCCATTTTATTTCCATGTGTATGGACTAAATTAGAACCAAATTGGATTTGATAAGCACTTACGCCGTATAATGTCCCCTCCGGAGCGCGTATCTCAGAAGGATAATCAGGAAACGTGTTTACATCATTTCCGAGTGTTCCGGAAGTATTTGAAAACTGTGTCCCAGTTAGCTGCATTCCGTCTCCGGAATCCCCGGCAAACCGTATCGTTACTTCCTTTAATTGTTGAATTTTTTTCTCCATATTTTCTATATGTTTGTCTCAATTATGTAACAAAACAAATATCAAACTTACGTAACTATTGTTATATAAAAAAAAAATATTTAAAATTGAAACATTAATGTTGTTTTTTATATTATTTAAAAATAATTTTGTATCTTATAACGTTGTTAAAAAACGTAAAATTAATTTGCAAATTAAAGAGAAAATAGACAATTTACCAACTCGCCCCGGAGTTTACCAGTTCTTCAATAGTAATGGAGTTATTATTTACGTTGGTAAAGCGAAGAACCTCCGTAACCGCGTTCGTAGCTATTTTCAGGAAGCTCATATCGTTGATGCCAAAACAAAAGTGATGGTTTCAAAAATCGCTAACCTCGAAGTGATTGTAGTCGATTCCGAAGCAGAAGCCCTAATCCTTGAAAATACTTTAATTAAAAAGCTCAAGCCACGCTATAATATTTTACTTCGTGATGATAAATCTTTTCCATACATTCGCATTACTAACGAAGAGTACCCCCGTATTTTTTCTACACGCCAGCAAATCCGTGACGGCTCAAAATATTTCGGTCCTTATACTGATGTAAGGCAGATGAAATTCGTAATGAGAACTCTGCGTAATCTTTTCCAGTTGCGTAGCTGTAAATTGAATATCACCGCTGATTCTATTCAGAAAAAGAAACATAAACTTTGCTTGGATTATTATATAAAAAAGTGCAACGGACCTTGCGAAGGAATTATTTCTAAAGCTAAATACGATGAAAATATAAAATTAGCTACAAAAATTTTGAATGGTAAAACGCAGGAAATTGAAAAAATGCTCGAAGAGGAAATGCTCAGGTTTTCTGACGAAATGCGTTTTGAAGAAGCTGCCGATATGAAAGACAAACTCAATATGCTAAAGGGCTTTTCTTCAAGCCAAAAAGTAGTCAGCGAAGAAAGAATTGACCGCGATGTAATTGGATATTCCAAAATCGGGAATACTGCCTGTATTCTGATTTTTAAAGTTCGAGACGGAAAATTGATTGGGAAAAAGTATTATATTATTACTGATACCAAAGAGCAGACGGACAGCGAAATTATTCAACTTACAATAGAAAAGTGGTATATGGAAAGCGATTTTATCCCTAAGGAAGTGCTTTTACCACTTGAACCGGAGCAAAGCGACTTTTTACTCAACTGGCTAAAGGAAAAACGCGGAAAAACTGTCGATTTGCTTATTCCAAAACACGGCGATAAAAAGCAGCTAGTCAAACTTGCCTCAATAAATGCTGAATTTCAACTGAAAGAATTTCATCTAACTTTACTCAAAAGGGACCAAAGTGTTCCAAGACCGGTGCAATCTTTGCAAAGGGATTTACATCTTCCTAAGCTTCCGCTTCATATTGAATGTTTCGACAATTCTCACATTCAGGGCAGTGAACTTGTCGCTTCTATGGTTGTTTTTCTTGACGGAAAGCCGCGAAAATCAGAATACAGGAAATATATTATTAACACTGTTGATATAGCAGATGATTTTGCTTCAATGCGTGAAGTTGTGCACCGGCGTTATTCCCGACAAGTTGCTGAAAATCAAAAGTTGCCCGATTTAATTATAATTGATGGTGGAAAAGGACAGCTTTCTTCTGCCTGCGGCGTTCTTTTAGATTTGAATTTGCAGGATAAAATCCCGATTATCAGTTTAGCAAAGCGATTAGACGAGGTTTTTATGCCGGGAAAAAGCGATTCAATTATGCTACCCAAGACGTCAAGCAGTTTAAAACTAATACAGCAGTTGCGAGACGAGGCACACCGCTTCGCAATTACTTTCCACAGGCAACGAAGAGCAAAAAGAACTCTACAAACAGAACTAACGGAAATAAAAGGAATAGGCGAAAAAACAGCTCAAAAGCTCTTAATAAAATTCGGTTCAGTTGAAAAAATTAAAAATACTTCAAAAGATGATTTAGAAAAAGAGATTGGAACAAAATTAGCCGAAAATATTTTAGAGCATTTTGGAAATATTTAAACTTTCTCAAAGCTTGTGAAACTTTAGGAAAGTATAATAGTCAGATGTCCTACATCTTCTGAAGATGTAGGACATCTTTTCTTGTCATCAATGCTATTCAATTTTAGCAATTTCAAGGATGCATTTGGGCTTGCCCAAATGTATCGTGAGCAAGCTCACTTGCTTTCCCAAGATGGATACTGATGTCTGTTAGAATGACTATCCAGTCATACTATCAGCAAGCTGATAGTATGACTTTTTTTCTCTTCTTACTTTCATAAAGTTTCACGGGCTTTGCGAAAGTTTAAAAGTTACACTAAAAAAAATGCCTACATCTCGAAGATGGAGGATATCGATAATTTTTATAAAAGTATAGAAGAAAAAAGTGCCACGCTTTGAAAGTGTGGCACAACTCAAAATTTATTTTTTTCTTAAGATTTGCAGTTTTGCGAAGCGGTTTTCAGTTCCCTTTAGTAAACGGGAAATGTTTGTTCTGTGAGTATATAAAATCAGAATTGCAATTGCTAAAGCGAAGTAAATGATAATGCTATAGCTTGGTATGTCCACTCCAAAGATATTATAGCGTAGAAACAGAGAAGAAGGAAAAGCAATAGCACCTGCAATTGAGCCAAGTGAAACATAACCTGAGAAAAGCACAGCAATAAGGAAAATTCCTATTGCAATACTAATATCAACAGGAGCAATGCTAATTAACATTCCCATAGTAGTATTGATGCCTTTACCGCCTTTAAAACCAACGAACATAGACCAGATATGCCCGCACACGGCTGCCATACCGGCAATGAACCGGACAATTGTTTTATCGTGAAAAAAATCTATTGATAAAAATGAAATTCCGTCACCGAGCAAATTCGCAATAACTACAACAGCAAAAACACCTTTTAATATATCAACTATTTGAACAGTTACTCCCCATTTCCAGCCGAGCAAACGAAAAGCATTAGTGCTTCCCATATTGCCACTGCCTTTTTCACGTATATCGAAGCCGAAAAATTTCTTGCTGATTATTACTGCTGTTGGTATTGAACCTGCTAAATAACTTAAGAGTATTACAAGTATCAGTTTTATATCGCCATCCATTGTTGGCTGTCTCCTTCTATGTAAAAAATTAAAACTTTGAAAATACTTACTTTTTAAGTAAGCTTTTCAACTAATTATAAACGAATAAAAAAAAGAATTATTTTATTTTTCCTGTTCTGGAATAACCTTAAATTCAGCTTTTAAATAATTCGTAGTAGAATCAGTTACTTTAAATTTGTTAGAAATCCTTAGACCACAGACCCAAATAACTTCATCTTTAGATTTTAAAAGTAATATATTTTGTTTATCTATTAAAGGAATTTTCATATTAATAAGGAAATCGCTGAGCTTCATTTCGTTATCGCAACCGAGTGGAGTGAATCTGTCGCCTTGCTGCCATGACTTTAGCTGCATAAAATTTGGTATTAAATCTGAATCGAAATATTCCACTAATGCATCAGGGGTGAAACGAACTTCGTTTTGCTTTACTTTTTTTAATTTGATTTCGAAATTGCCTACTTTGTAATTGCCTACTTTTTCTATAATTAAATCAATTTCATCAATTTTATCATTTTTATAAAAAATTATAGAATTTCTGTCTCTTAATACAGAATATTTACTATTGATTTCGTAAATTGCTCCTGCCTGTGAATTGCATAGTTCGAGGATTCGTTCTATAGTATTCATAGTTGTGGTAAACAATTCAAAATTATCTGACAGGATTTTTTGTACTATCTCTCCCTGTATAAAATTGCTATTTGTTTTTAAAGCATTTATACGTATTTCTACTCTGTCTTTTACATTCTTTATTGTGGCATCTTTAATCAAATCTTCTATGCTTTGAGAAATGTGTCTGTCGGCAGCATTGATTAAGGAAACAGCACGTCTTATAGTATCAGTAACACTTTGAGAAAAGTTTGCTTCTAAATATGGAAGAAGTTCATTTCTGATTTTATTTCTGGTAAACATCGGATTTGTATTGGTTTTATCTTCACGCCAACGTAATCGTCTTATTTTTGCATATTCAGTCAATTCTGCTTTAGAAAATTTAAGCAAAGGTCTGAATACTACGATTTTTTTTGCAATACGTCTTATTGTTGGTATTCCGCTTAGTCCCGTTAATCCGGTACCTCGAAAAAGATTTAAAAAGAATGTTTCTACTAAGTCATTGGCTGTATGAGCAGTAGCTATATGAGTACATCCAAGTGAATTACTTATTTGTTCAAAATATTTATAGCGTAAATCTCTTGCTGCCTGTTCAATACTTAAGCTATTCTCTTTCGCATATTCCTTAACATTTCCACTTGTTGAGTAAAATGGAAGCTTGAAGTATTTAGAAACATCTTTAACAAATTTTTCGTCGCTATCGGAATCTGCCCCTCTTAACTTATGATTATAATGAGAAACAAATAGTTTCAGATTTAGTTTTTTCGACAGTAAGAAAAGTATGTCAAGCATTGCAATGGAATCTACTCCGCCGCTAACTGCACAAAGAATCTTGCTTCCTTCATTAAGACAAAATTCATTCCTTAACTGGTATTCAATCTTATCTAATATACTTTGTACTATTTTTATATTATTTTCTTCTTTATTCAATATTTTCCTAATAATATTTTTATTTACAAAACAACAAAATTATTGAATTTATTCTTAAATGACAAAAAGAATATTAAGAGGAGTTCAAAAAATTCAATTTATCTTGTTATCCAGAACCCATTATAAAGCAAATGCTTTATTTACATAAAAATGCCATAATTAAATGTGCCATTCTAAAGAATGTCAGAATCCATAATATTATTGTTTATCGAAATTCAATATTAGCTATTTCAATCAAGCATTTGGGCTTGCCCAAATGTACCGTGAGCAAGCTTACTTGCTTTCCCCAGATGGATTCAGTCATACGCCATAATGACAAGTGTAATAATTCGTTAAAAGACTTGCTATCTTGTGTCATTCCGCCCCCCTGATAAAGCAAATGCTTCATTTAAATGGAAATGACATAACTTAAAACTGTCATTCTGAGCGCAGCGAAGAATCTCACAAGTAATTGATAAAACAGAACTTGAAATTCTTCACTTCGTTCAGAATGACCGACAAAAGTAAAGATGTCATTGGCAACAAAGTGAGGAATCTCACAAGTCAATGATACCACAAGATTTGAGATTTCTCGCTGCGCTTGCCAATGACATCGCTACAAAATATTTCAATACTATATCTATTAAGTCTAT
>ERZ795056.6832-NODE-6832-length-11049-cov-14.118246_pt1 | contig 11049 bp, 8 predicted proteins | sample MGYA00375140_ERZ795056 | MGnify/ENA primary metagenome ERZ795056 (study PRJEB30185, sample SAMN05720227) | activated sludge metagenome | isolation source: Anaerobic digester | place: USA | collected 2015-03-09 ...
CCTTATAAAATCATCGCCGCCGATGCCAACCGCTCGGGTGCTGTAACGACGTTCGACATTGTACAACTACGGAAACTGATTCTGGGCATCGACACGGCATTTGCGGGTAATACTTCATGGCGTTTCGTGCCGTCTGATTTTGTTTTTCCCAGTCCGCAAGATCCGTTTTCCACCACTTTTCCCGAAAACCTGGCGGTAAGCGCAACCAATACGTCCGTTCCGGCGCTTGATTTTACGGCCATCAAAGTGGGCGACGTGAATGCAACGGCCTCTACCGATTTCAACATGTTGCCGGAAGAACGCCGGGCGCCACTGCCAGTGTTGTTTTCCGATCAATCCTTTGAAACCGGCGAGCAGGTAGTGTCGGTTTTTTCTGCCGACCTGAGCGATTTGACGGGGATTCAGTTTTCCGTTCGTTTCGATCCGGAAGCGCTGGCTTTTGAAAAAATCGTACCGTTGGCGGAAGGACTTTTACCCGAACATTTTGCGACCAACCAGACCGGCCGCGGCTTGCTCTCCTGGAGTTTCGACCGCAGCGGCCAGGCGCTGACAACGGGCATCCAGCCTTTGTTCGAAGTGCATTTTAAGGCCCGCAAAAGCGGCACTTTGAACACTGCGCTACAAATCAGCGACGCGCCTGTGATCGCCTATGCATACCCGGCCGATGGCGCGGCTTACAAACCGATCCTGCTACCCAAGCCGGAAAATGAGACGGTTTTTATAGCGCCCAATCCGTTCGGCCTGAACGGATGCTGGCTGTATTTTCCGGAAATAAAAAAGGGCGAACAGGAGTTGCAAATTATTGATAGTCAAGGAAAAACACTGCTCAGGCAAGTGCTGCCGGCGACCGGACCGTGGTTTATTTCCAGTGGGCTGATGCCCGTTTCTGGCACTTATTTTTACAGGATAGTAGAAAAGGGAAGCGGGAAAAGGGTGGCCGGGGGAAGGCTTGTGTTTTTAAATTGAAATGCGAAGGAACACGGATTGTTCAGATTAGCACGGATTTTAGATGGTCTGACGGCCACAACTAATAATTTTATAACCACGGAGTCGCGGAGGACACTACGCGTAGTGTCCTCCGCGACTCCGTGGTTATAAAAAGACGGGCGCGAAAGCGCCAATCCAGGAAATCAAAAAACTGGCGTAAGCTACTCCGGAATCCGCAAAATCTGTGTTGTGCCCATATTTTTTACTAGGAGCGAAACCAACCTCAATACAAAAGATCTGATACTTCAAAATCCCGATTCCACTTTATCCGTGTGCCAGTTGCGTTTTTCGCACCTCTTCAATGTTTTTACATCCGGCCAGCCCCATCGTCAGTTCGAAATCCGACAGCCAGTTTTCCAGTAATTCGGACACACCCGCCTGCCCGCCAATCGCCAGGGCGTAACAATACGGCCTGCCGATACCGATGGCCGTTGCCCCCAGCGCCAGCGCCTTGAATGCGTCGGCCCCGCCGCGCACGCCGCTGTCGAACAGAATGGGCACCTTTTCACGCACTACTTCCGCAATGGACGGCAGAGCGGCAATGCTACTCGCCGAACCGTCCACCTGCCTGCCGCCGTGGTTGGACACGTAAATGCCGTCGACACCGTAATCCATGGCTTTTCGCGCATCGTCGGGGTGCATAATACCTTTCAGAATGATTGGAAGTCGGGTGTGTTCGCGCAGAAAAGGCAGGTCGGCCCAGGTGATGTTCGGCCGGGAATACAAACGGGTAAACGTACGCACGGCCCGGATAGCCCTGCCGCTGCGCAGGTTCCCCCAAAAATCGCCGGGATAACGCCGGGCAGCCGAAAACAGGGTACCAATCGCATCCAGGGTCACTTTGGCACGGGGCGCAGGCGTTTCGTCGGGCACGTCGAGCAGGCGTTGGAACACCGGATCGGACGTATATTGGGCAATGCCCATCCCTTTCAGGAACGGCAGCGAACTCAAGTCGAGGTCGCGGATACGCCAGCCCAGCATCGTGGTATCCAGCGTTACTACCAGGGCCGAGCAACCGGAGGCTTCGGCGCGTTGTAAAAAACTGAGTACCAGGTCGTTGGAACGGCTCCAGTACAATTGAAACATGCGTGGTGCGGCGCCCATCACGGCTGCGCATTGCTCCATGGGCACCGAAGCCTGGTTGGAAAAAATGTAGGGAACACCCCATTCGGCAGCCGCAACGGCCACGGCCAGGTCAGCCTGCGGGTGTGCCATTTCGAGCACGCCGATGGGCGCTATAAAGAACGGAGAAGCCATGTTTTGGCCTAAATAATGCGTGGACAAGTCGCGTTCTTCCACGTTCCGGAGCATACGGGGCACAATGCGATGACGGTCGAAATCGCTGCGGTTGGCGGCCATGGTGCGTTCGAGCCCGGCGCCGCCGGCCACGTATGCCCAGGCAGCGGGGTTCATTTTCACCTTCGCTTTTTGTTCCAGCAAATCGGGGTCGAAAGGGATCATTTGCCGGACGCCCGCCGCACCTGCCACGTATACGGAGCGCTGCCGTTCGAGGGCATTTGTTTTTTTCATCGTAAAAAATTTACTTTGGGTTGATTTTCAATGGTTTTACAAATTACTTTGCCCCTGTAAACCAATACGCAGCAGACAAACGTTTGTAGTTTGTAGCGACAATTTAACACAATCTAAAAATCAAAAGCCATGCGCCGAACCTTATTTACCGCCTCCGGTCTGTTCCTTGTTTGCTTCAGTTGTTTTTTAATCAATGCCTATGTCCCAAACTGGTCGGAAGAGTTTGGCAAAGCCAACCTTTATGCCGATTCCCTGCACGGGCGTAAAACTTCCAGTGGCGAAAAATACGACAAAACCGAACTAACCGGCGCGCACAAAAGTCTGCCTTTCGGAACGAAGGTGAAAGTAACCAGACTGGATAATAAAAAATCAGTCATCGTAAAAATTAACGACCGTGGACCATTCAAAGAAGGTTATATCATCGAGTTGTCCCGTCGGGCTGCCGAGGAAATCGACCTGGACCGCGATGGTTCCGCCAGCGTACGGGTGGAAGTAGTGCCCGATACCGACAATCCGACCGCCACGAAAACGGCCGCAGCAGCAGCCAGGTCGGCAAAAAAACTTGATCCTGCCCGCCCGGCCCAGTACAGCACAACCGGAACATCCAAGGGAACGTCTGCCGGAGCGAAATCATCTGCAACGATCAAGGAAAACGGTAAAAACACGGAACTGTATAAAGTGGAAATGGAGCGCACCTCGAAAGCAGGATATGGCGTTCAACTCAGCACTTTATATGACGCCGATAATGTGCTGCCGATCATTACCAAACTCCAGCAGCAGTTTCCCGGCAAGGTACTGGTGAACATCGAACGCGACAATGCCAACGACCTGTCGGCTTACCGCGTGATCATCGGCCCGTTTGCCGATGAAAAAACCGCCACTACGCAGCAAAAAGCCGCTGCGCGCAAAGGATACAAACAAAGTTTTATTGTGGATTTGAGCGAGATCTGAATCCGGATGGGACGCGGATTGGACCGCGTAATCCGCGTTGCCATTATTCCTAAGGCGGACAAAATAAAAAGCAGGCTGCAACCGATCCCGGTTACAGCCTGCTTTTATGTTTTTGAACTATCTTATGCAGAAAACGAGGTACCGCAGCCGCAGGTACTTGTCGCATTCGGATTTTCGAACGTGAAACCGCGGTTTTCCAGTCCGCTCACGAAATCGATCTGCATACCGAGCAGGTAAATGGCGTGGGCCTTGTTCATCATCACCCGGATGCCGCTGATTTCAAAAATATCGTCCTGCTCCTGAGGCTGGTCGAAACCCAGTACATAGGAAAAGCCGGAGCATCCTCCGCCTTTTACACCGACGCGCAAACCGTAATCGGCAGGCACATTTTCGCTGGAACGAATAAGTTTGAGTTGTTCGACAGCGCCCTCCGTCAGAGAGATGGGAGCGGCCACTACCGGTTGATCGAGCACCATTTCCATGTTTTTATATTTGTTATTTTCAATTGCAAAAGTAGGTTACTAAAACGAAAACAACCATAAAAATGTTTAGGCCGCCGCTTACCTTTGCCGCCCGCCTGCAAGAAAGGCGCTCAACAACCGAATTATGGAAGTTTTTTTGGAAATTCTGAAGTATACCATTCCTGCGCTGGTGGTTTTTGCCACCGCTTATTTTTTGCTGAAATTATACCTCGACGACCGGCTGCGCTACGAAAAAGCCGTGCAGCGGGGAGAATCGCTCAAGACTACCCTGCCGCTCCGTTTGCAGGCTTATGAAAGACTCACGCTGCTGTGCGACCGTGCAGGTATTCCGAGTACGCTGCTGCGCGTACGTATGCCGGGCATGACGGTCGCCGATCTGCGCGGATCGCTGATGCTTACCATCAGCCAGGAGTTCGACCACAATACCTCGCAACAACTATACGTGTCTGAAACGCTTTGGCAGATCATCACGCTTGCCAAAAACGAGACCCTCGCTTTCGTCAGCCAGACCGCATCCGACCTGCCCAACGACAGCGATGCCGGCCAACTGGTAACAAGTCTGTTGCAGGCTGTCGATGATATGCCGGTTACACCTTTGCAGCGCGCCATCGTCGCCATTCGTACCGAAGCCGGACAGTTATTTTAAATCCTGCAAATACCTGTATGGGTAACGTGTTGATAACGTTTGCATTGGGATTTTCGCTTTAAAAATAACAATACAATTACAAAAATTTCAGCGCTGTTTGCCCCTTCATCCGGCAAAATTTTCGCGGCCTGAAATAATTTAAAAATAATGGCGGGCCTTGTTTTTAAAACTTTTTATTCATCACTCTTTTGCCTGAATCACAACCACATACGTGAAATGAGGGCGCTGTACCGGAATATTTTAACAAAAAATGCCCGTTCCAATAATATACCGGTTTTGTTGCTTTTTTAAAAATATATCTGCCTTTTGCCCCACATGCCCAACAATTTCAAGGCGCTTTTTTTGATCTCTACAAAATGCCCATATTTCAAAAAAAAGTGCGCACAACGGTCGGCAAGGCATGTGCAGGCTTTTTTAGAAACAAAAAATTTAAAAAATACTTTCAAAATTTTTTAGTCGAAAAAGTGGAAAAATCCTGATCCCTTCCAAATAGTTTACCAATCTTTGTCACCCTGTTTCGACCAAGCAGGAACAAAAATTCAAAGCGTAAGTCTGGGTTAGCCCATTTCCAAATGTCCCATCAGGTATGACAAGAGACAGCCGGATGGTGTGGGACGATTGTCTCCATACTATCAAAAAAAACGTAAGTCCGCAGAGTTTCAAAACCTGGTTTGAACCCATCAAACCGGTTCATTTAGACAAAGACGTACTTACCATTCAGGTGCCGAACAAGTTCTTCTTCGAGTGGCTCGAAGAACACTATGTGCAGCTCCTGAAAAAGAGCATTCGCCAGGAACTCGGCGAACGCGGCCGCCTGCTATACCATATACCGGAACAAGGCGCTCAGGAGTCATCCAAAAACGGCAACGCCAGGATGGATTCCAAACCTTCCGCCGATAAAGACAACGCACCGGTGCCGGGTGTTTTTGATGCTGAAATGATCAAGAACCCGTTCATCATTCCCGGCATCAAACGCATCAAGGTTGATCCCCAACTGAACGTCAATTACGTTTTCGACAACTTCATTGAAGGTGACTGCAACCGCCTGGCCCGCAACGCCGGCCTGGCTATCGCTAAAAAACCGGGTGGCACTGCGTTCAACCCGCTGGTAATTTTCGGCGACGTGGGTCTCGGTAAAACGCACCTCGCACAAGCCATCGGCAACGAGATCGTCAGTAAAATGGATTCGAAGGCGGTGCTTTATGTATCGGCCGAAAAATTCACCAACCAGATCATTCAGGCGATCAAAAACAACTCGGTCAACGATTTCGTCAATTTTTACCAGATGATCGACGTGCTGATCATCGACGATATTCAGTTCCTGTCGGGCAAACAAAAAACGCAGGAAATTTTCTTCCACATCTTCAACCAGTTGCACCAGAACGGCAAACAGATCATTCTGACTTCCGACCGCGCGCCGAAAGACCTGGAAGGCATGGAAGACCGCCTGATCTCCCGTTTCAAATGGGGCCTGAGCGCCGACCTCCAGGCGCCCGACCTCGAAACGCGTATGGCCATTCTGGAAGCCAAAATGGAAGGCGAAGGTGTGGACATCCCGAGCGACGTACTCGAATTTATCTGCTACAACATCAAGAACAATATCCGCGAACTGGAAGGCGTCATGGTGTCGCTGCTCGCCCAGAGCACGCTCATCCGCCGCGACGTGGATATGGAACTGGCCAAGGAAGTGATCCGGAATTTCGTGACCACGATCAACAAGGAAATCACCGTCGAATTTATCCAGCAACTCGTAGCCGAACACTTCAAGGTGCCGGTCGACAAACTGCACCACGAAACGCGCAAACGAAACATCGTCATCGCGCGCCAGCTCTCCATGTACCTCGCGAAAAAACTCACCAATAAATCGCTGAAATCCATTGGCGAACAATTTGGCGGACGCGACCACAGCACCGTCATTTACTCCTGCAAAGCCGTGCAGGACATGATGGACACCGATATGATCTTCAAGGATACGGTGGAAGAGGTGGAGAAAAAACTCAAAATGAGTTTGAATACCTGAAGATTTACGATTTAAGATTACATGACGTAAGATGTAAGATTGACCGGGATGCCCTCAATCTTACATCTTACGTCATGTAATCTTAAATCATGTAATCACCTACCCTGTCTTCCACAATCAAAAAAAATGGTGGAAGCGGATATACTTTCCCGCAAAATCTGCGTTGCCGCGCAACCTACTCCGTATTCCATTCGTACAGTCTATGGAAGAACAAGATGTGCAGTTAGAAGAAATCATCGACGGTTGCCGCCAGAACAAACGGGCAAGCCAGCAACGGCTGTTTGCCCAGTTTTACAACTATGCCATGACGATCGCGCGTCGATATACGGGCAACGTAGAAACGGCGGAGGAGGTAGTGAGCGACTCGTTTTTCAAGGCTTTCAGTAAAATCCACTTGTATACCGGCGTTCAGCCTTTCCGATTCTGGTTTCGAAGGGTCGTGATCAATACCGCCATCGACCATTTCCGATCCGAACTGCATAGCCTGCAAACGACCGAAATCCAGCCCTGGCATGATTCGGAAAGTGATCAGGGCATCATCGAATCGCTTACCCGCGAGCAGATCATGTCCATGCTCGATCGTTTGCCACCGGCATACCGAACGGTTTTTAATCTTTTTGTGGTAGACGGTTTTTCCCACGAGGAAATATCTTCTACCCTGAACATTTCAATAGGCGCATCCAAATCGAACCTGGCCCGCGCAAGGCAGCATTTGAAAACATTCTTTTCGAACGATTTTGAATTTTCCAGAAAAGCATGAGCGATTTCGACGATTTATTTAGGGAAAAACTGGACGAAGAGCAATCCTTCCCACAACGCAGTAAAAACTGGAAAATGGTTTCCAAACGGCTCGACGCATTCGATGCCGGCGGGCTCGGCCATCACTCCTACCTGAAATACTGGAAGATTGCAACCATAGCAGCCGCCGTCACTGTGGGCGTGCTTGCCTGGAAACTAGTGGCCGTTCAGCAGGAAAATACCCGGCTGCAGCAGCAAGTGGAACTTGTTAAGTCCGAAGTTGACAGTGCGAAGTACGAAGCCGGAAGTGCGAAGTCTGAAAATAGTGCGAAGTCCGAAGTCGACAGTGCGAAGTCGGGGGATAGTGCGAAGTCTGAAAATAGTGCGAAGTCCGAAGTCGACAGTGCGAAGTCGGGGAATAGTGCGAAGTACGAAGTTGGAAGTACGAAGTCGGGGAATACTGTGAAGTCGGAAAGGACAGAATCAACCAGTACTGTGGTAACAACCCGGGAAAAGAGCGCCCCGAAACCGGCAGCATACCAACCATCGGAACAAAAAGTAGCCGGAAGCAACAAACAAACCGTACCGGCACGCCTGGAAGACAATCAGGTCAGGCCCGGAGTAAAGGATATTCCTGCCCCTGCCGTTACACCGAAAATAGAAAAGGTAGTAACCGCACAGCCCCCAGTTGTGCAACCTGAAACACCCACCCGCCAGGATTCCGGCGCAGAACCAAAAGACAGTGCTGCCACAGTAGCAGGCATCGCACCGGAACAGGAGCAAACGGCGAACGCACAAACACCTGAAAAACAGGAAGTTAAAGAAAATATTCCGGCATCTCCTGCGGCGGCAGATTCGGCCGCAGTGAAAAATCCGGTCGTAGCACCTGAAAAACCGGTTGCCGCAGTCGCTCAGTCCGATACTGCTGCCCTGTCGCAAAAACCGGCTGAAATGATCAAAAAGCAACGCACCTACTCCAACGTACGCGCCGGCGCCCACATTCTCGGCGCTCTTGCTGTACCCGCAGAAGATGGAGTGTCCATGCTGCAAGGACAGGGCATCACGGCGGCCTGGCGATTCTGGAAAGGTTTTTCGCTGACCGCAGCAGCCGACTGGATGCGCTTCGATGTGAGTACAACCAAATTTATCCAACGTTTTCACCCGCACCACAACGGTCCTGACCAACATGGCGGCGGCCCCGGCCATGAAGATATGCTGGTCAAAGTGGAAAGCACACAACGCCAGCGTCAGTTGTCGCTCGGCCTGCAATACAACCTGCCGCTGCGCTTTTGGGTGCGCCCAACCGTGGAGGTGGCGCATTCCTGGGTACGCATCGACCCTTATCTGATTACTTACAAGTTTGAAGAAGAACCCCATGGTCCGGGAGGCCCGATGCATGAACCTGAAATCCGGTACCAGGTCGAAAAAACCGTTCTTCAGCGGCCCGACAAGGTGTGGCGCGTCGGGATAGGACTCCAGCGCGAAACACCCCGGTGGATTTTCAACGTGGGCGCAGATTACATGAAGGACTTTGCCGCGTCAGATGCCATGTTCAATGCTGTGACGGTGAAAGCGGGGTTGCAGTACAAGATTTTTTAGTTATTGGTTATTGGTTATTGGTTATTGGTTATTGGTTATTGGTTATTGGTTATTAGTTATTAGTGTGGTAGCGCTTGGTCTTTTCTTATTATCAATACCAAGTGCTACCACACTAATAACTAATAACCAATAACTTTTTTTAACACCCCACGCAACCCGGTAACCCGAATGTCCGTGAAGTAAAGTCAAAGCAATTTCGCTTTCAGTCACATCATTCTACTTACCAGTTCATGAAACAAACCTTGTTTTTTGTCGCAATTCTTGCGCTCATCTCTTACTCCTGCCAAAAGGAATCTTTTTCCCAATACGAACTGACCGGTTCAACCTCCGTACTTGCTGCTTCCGAACGCGGTGACAGCACGTTCATTCATCCTTGCGATTCGCTGGGTCATCACCACCTGGATAGCCTCGGTCACCACCACGTGGATTCGCTGGGCCATGACAGCATCGGCGGACACCATAACCACCCGATTTTCCCGGACAGCCTGATCCACCATCACCTGGATAGCCTGCACGTTCCACACGACACGATCCCGGGCGGCCCACACGGCGGCGGCGGTCATCATGGCGGCGGTCATGGCGGTCATGGCGGTGGTCACTAATTATTTGACAACTACCTGAATTGCGCAGTCCGGGATAATTTTTTTACATAATATCCCGAAGCGCAAAATTTTAGCCGGTGCCTCTGCTTTTGTCATAATAGCAGAGGCACCTTTTATTTATAACGTACTTTTGTCTGGGTATAAAGTATATTGGTTATCCGTTTTCAGGAACCTGTCAAGTCATCCGATGACTTCGAGTCATCGGATGACTTGACAGGTTCCTGAAAACGGATAACCAATAAAGTATTTCCATCCCTTAACAGTAACACACTTTCTCCTCTGCAATGAAAAAAATCTGTACTTCCATAACATTGCTGGTACTCTTTTCAGGTATTCTGCACCTCCGGTTGTCGGCCCAGAACCTGCCGTCTTCCATGCATCTCTCCACGGCAGACCACATCCTGTACACCAATGGACAGCCGACAGACGGCCTGTACGACGAAGCGGTGGTGCGTACCTATCAATTGTGGTTCAGCCAAACCAATTACTGGCAACTGCTCACCGCCAACTATGCCACCCATACCGACATTCCCGCCACCCTGATCGTGGAGGGCGACACCTTTCCGGAAGTGGGTGTGCGTTTTAAAGGCCAGACTTCCTACTCGCAAAGCGGCAGCTCGCAAAAAAAGTCGTTCAACATCACGCTCGATTACGTTAATCCGGACCAGAGCCTGAACGGTTACTCGACGATAAACCTCAATAACTGCTTCCAGGACGCCTCCTTTATGCGGGAAATGGTGTACCTGCACCAGATCCGCCGGCACGTGCCCGCAGCAAAAGCCGCTTACGTACACCTCTTTATCAATGGAGAAAGTTGGGGACTGTACCCGCAGGTTCAACAACTCGACGCCGATTACCTGGAAGAATGGTTTTTCAGCAATGACGGCACCCGCTGGCGTGCCGACCGGCCTGCGGGCGCTACGGGCGGCGGTCCGGGCGGCGGAGGCGGCGGTCAGTGGGGCGACGGAACGGCAGGACTCAATTACCTGGGCTCCGACACCACTGAATACCAGCAGTATTACGACCTGAAGTCGACACACAAGGAAAATCCCTGGGACGAACTCGTTCACGTATGCGACGTGCTCAACAATACGCCGCTCGACAGCCTGGAAGCCCGCATCAAACCTGTGCTCGATCTGGATCGCACACTCTGGTTCCTGGCCAGCGAAATCGCTTTCTCCGACGACGACAGTTACGTTTATAAAGGGAAAATGGACTATTACCTTTACTGGGATCCGGAAACCAATCGTATTACGCCGCTCGAATTCGACGGCAACAGCGTGATGACCTCCAATGCGACCAACTGGGGTCCGTTTTACAACGCCAATAAAGTTAATTATCCTCTGCTGAACCGCCTGCTGGCCGTCCCTTCCATCCGTCAGCGTTATCTGGCCCACTTCCGGACGATTTTGCAGGACGTCCTTAATCCGGATCTCGTCAATCCGCTGATCGATCAATACGACGCCCTGATCAGTGCCGGTATTCAGGCCGACA
>ERZ795056.6833-NODE-6833-length-11049-cov-3.763507_pt1 | contig 11049 bp, 9 predicted proteins | sample MGYA00375140_ERZ795056 | MGnify/ENA primary metagenome ERZ795056 (study PRJEB30185, sample SAMN05720227) | activated sludge metagenome | isolation source: Anaerobic digester | place: USA | collected 2015-03-09 ...
GGCGAAGTCAAGACAGCGCACCCGTACTGGGCCGTCAAGACCTTCACCCGCGACACGCTGTCGTCCACGCCGCTGCTGCTGATCGGCACGCTGACCGCCATCAACACCAAGAACAACGTCGACGAGGTGGCCGACGCCTTCCGCATCTGCCTGCGCCTGGTCGACCTGCGCACCGGGCGCGTGGTGGCCCGCGCCCTCGACCGCGCCACTGCCGAGTCGGTCGACGCGGCGCCGCTGCCGGTGTTCCGCGACAGCCCGACCTGGCACAAGGACAAGACCGTCAACGGCTACATCAAGTCCTGCCAGGGCACCGCCAACGTCGGCGACCCGATCGACCCGCCCTACCTGATCCGCCTGTCGGCCGCCGCAGTCGTCAACGAAGCGCACATGGCCTTTGCCGAGAACCGCATGGCCGACGCGGCCCGCATCTTCAAGGAAGCCGCCGCCATCGCCGAACCCGACGACCTGCGCGTGCTGAACGGCCTGTACCTCACCAACTGGCGCCTGGGCCGCCAGCGCGAGGCCGGCGAGGCCTTCCGCAAGATCGCTGCCCAGGGCATCGCCGCCAAGCAGTTGCCGGTGAAGCTGCTGTTCGCCCCGGGCAAGGCGCAGCCGGTCAACGTGCCGGACCTGCAGGCGCAATACAACCTCTGGGTGCGCGAGGTGGCTCAGGTGTCGCAAGCCGAAGGCACCTGCCTGCGGGTGATCGGCCACACCAGCAAGACCGGCACGGCAGCGGTCAACGACGCCTTGTCGCTGCAGCGCGCGGCCTATGTGCAGGGCCGCCTGGTGCAGAGCTCGGCCAAGCTCAAGGGCAAGGTCGTACCGGCGGGGCTGGGCTCGCGCGAGAACCTGGTGGGCCTGGGCACCGACGACCTGCGCGACGTGCTCGACCGGCGCGTCGAATTCCGGGTGATCGACTGCGACACGGTGCCCAAGACCAGCTGAGCCGCTGACCGGCCACAATCGCAACGCCTTGTAAGTCGGGCATGACGCGCGGCCGTGCGCGGGTTCCAATCGCGCCTGGTCATTGAAGGAGCGCCGATGAAAAGCTGGCAGGCCGACCTGCTGAACGTCGCCGAAGGACCGGGCGGCGCCGCGGCGATCTTCGAGCGCGTGCTGGCCGCCGCGCGCGGCCTGGGCTTCGACCACTGCGTCTACGGCGTGCGCATTCCGCTGCCGCTGTCGGCGCCGCGCAGCGTGGTACTCAGCAACTACCCCGCCGCGTGGCAGCGGCGCTACCACGAGGCGGGTTACATCGAGACCGACCCGACCGTGCTGCACGCCCGCCGCAGCCAGGACCCGCTGGTCTGGAGCGAAGCCGTGTTCGACACCGCCCCGGTGATGTGGGACGAAGCCCAATCCTTCGGCCTGCGGCATGGCTGGGCCAAGTCGACGCTGAACAGCAACGGGGTGAGCGGCATGCTCACCGTGGCGCGTTCGCACGAGGCGCTGGGCGCCGACGAACTGGCCAGGCAGGACCTGAAACTGCGCTGGCTGGTGAGCATCTCGCACCAGGCACTGTCGCGCGAGCTCGCGCCCGAGCTCACCGGGCTGAACCGCCACACGCTGACCGAGCGCGAGGTCGAGGTGCTGCGCTGGACGGCCGACGGCAAGACCTCGGGCGAGATCTCCGACATCCTGTCGATCTCGGAGAACACCGTGAACTTCCACGTCAAGAACGCCGTCGCCAAGCTCCAGGTCGCCAACAAGACCGCCGCCGCGGTGCGTGCGGCGATGCTCGGCCTGTTGAACTGACGGCGCTTGCCGATCAGGGCTGGACGGCAGCGCGCAACAAGGCCAAGGCCAGCGGGGGCGTGGTGCCGGTCAGCGCAGCCCGTTCGGGCTGGAACAAGGTGGCCACGAAGAAGGGGTGGCCTTCGAGTTCCACCGCACGCACCTCGCCACGCTCGTCGACCCCGCTGGCCACCAGGGGGCCGGCCAGCAGTTCGGCCTGGAACATCGGGTTCAGGCCGTAGCGGCAGCGGTAACCTTCGACGATCTGCTCGACGCCGTAGATCCCCGCGAGGCGGCTGCCCGCGCGCAGGTGGATGGGCTCGGCGCGTTCCACCAGTTCGCAGCTCAGCGGCGCGATGACCCAGCGTTCGGCATCGGGGGCGGTCTCGGCATGCTCGGCGTCGTGCCAGCCGAGCACATGGCGTGCGTACTCGACGATGGCATGCTGGAAGCCGCCGCAGGTGCCCAGGTAGGGCACGCCGTTTTCGCGCGCATGGCGGATGGCATGCAGCGCGCCGTCCATGCTGCGGTAGGGGCTGGCCGGCACGCACCACAGCGCGTCGAAGCGCTCCAGCAGGCCCGGGTCGCGCGCGCGCTCGGTGGGTATCCAGTCGAGCGCCAGCGACACGCCCAGCGCCTGCGCCGCCATGCGCAAGGCCGGCGGAATGGCCTGGTGCGCCGTGACGCTGGCGTCGAAGTCGCCGATCAGTCCCACACTCACGATGTCACGCATGCGGATTCCTTTCTGTAACGATGGTAGCGGTGCTGTACGGGGCGGCTATGGACCCATGGCGACCATGGTCGATGGCCGCCTTCTGGCAGCGACCGAGCGCGCAAGGCCGAGGGCGGGCTGGCCGCGCCGGGCTGAAGCCGCTGGCTTCTCCACGCCCGGCACGACCAGCCCACCCTCGACCTTGCCAGTGGCACTGGGGATGCAAGCCCCACCCTAAGCCGACCGCACCGGCGCCATCACCACCCGCCTGCGCCACGCCGTCAGCGGCATCCACACCGCATAGGCCGCCGCGAACACCAGTGCCGTGGGCGCCAGGCCGTAGCGGTGGCTCAGGGCGCCTCCGAGCGCCGCGGTGACGATCATGCCGAGATACACCCCCGCGTATTGGAAGGTGGCCACCAGCGGCATGTGTTCGGCGGGCGTCACGGCCACCAGGTCGCTCTGGTACTTGAAGAACAGCACCTCCCACACGAACATGTAGACGAAGTACAGCACGAAGCTCGGCAGCATCGCGCCTGCCGCACAGGCACCCACCATCGCCGCCAGGCTGAGGGCACTGAGCGTGACCACGGCCGTGCGACCGAGCACGACCTTGCGCTTGCCCAGCGCCACGAACAGCAAGGCCCCCGCCAGGGCCGACATCGCGCTGATGATCTGCAGCACCCCCACGGCGCTGGTCGGCAGCTGCAGCTCGTGCGCCGGCAAGGCCACACGCGAGACGTTGAAGAAGCCCTGGAACACGCTGACGAACACCACGAAGGCCCAGAAGCCGCGGCGCAGCAGCGGGTTCGCGCCCAGCACGTCGACCAGCGTGCCCAGCGCGCCGAAGCGCTGAACCACGGCCGATGGTGCCGGAACCACGTGCGCCAGGCGCGGCAACAGCCCCGCCGCCAGCGCCGCCGCCGCGAAGGCGCCGGTGACGATGGCACCGGCCAGCGACGGTGTCACCGCGTCCTTGAACCAGGCAAGGCCCACGCCGGCGACGCCGCCGGCAATGAACTGCGCGGTCAGCGTCAGCGGCACGGCGTACTGCACGTCGGCGGTCGAGAAGTAGCGCTTGATGGCCACCGTGCGCGCCACGCGCTGCAAGGCGTCGAGGAAGCCGATGGCCAGTGCCCCTGCCAGTGCAGCCGGCACCGCCAGCTCCGATCCGATCAGCGTGTAGGTCAGCAGCGCCACGCCCACACCCACCGCATTGGCCACCAGCAGCAACTGCTTCGGCGGGCTGCGGCTGGCCAGGCGATTGACGAGCAGGCACAGCAGCACCGGCACCACCATGGGCGCGATCAGCACCAGCTCGGAGGCCATCACCGAGCCCGTGCGCCGGTAGACGAAGTAGGACAGGTAGACGTAGCTGAACACGCAGGCCGCGATGGACGCCAGGTTGACGATCCACAGCAGCTCGCTGATGCGGCGAGGCGACGCGGTCATCGGATCGTCCTCAGGCGGCCTGCAGCTGCGACAACGGCGGCAGTTGCCGCTCCAGCCCGTCGAGCAGCTGGTAAGCGGCGCTCTTCAGGTCGGCCGGGCGGGCGCTGACCAGGAAGGCCTGGCCCGCGTAGTTGAGCAGCCCGCCCGAGATGTCGTATGGCGGCACCGCGCTGCCCACGCCGATGGACTGGGCCATCTGCACCTGCACCTCGGCGCGCCCACCCACCAGCGCCGGCCAGTCGACCACGGCGGGCTCGAAGCTGCGCTGTGTGGCCCAGGGCGTGCCCACGCTGTCGCAGGCCATCAAGGCCACCGAGGCCGCGGCACAGCGCGGCGGGTTCTGCTCGAAGCCCGGGATGCGTTCGTGCTCGCCCAGGATCACGCCCAGGAACAGGTCGACGTAGTCGATGCCGAACACCGCGTCGAGCTCGCGTGCAATCGCCACGCCGCCCATGCGCGCCGCGGTCTCGAGGAAGGCCACGCGGCCGTCGGCCATCAGCTTGATCTCGGTGTGCGTGGCGCAGTGCTCGAACTGCAGTGCGTTCACGGCGGTGGCGATGAGCGTCACGATGCGCTGCTTCTTCTCGTCGCTCAGCACGCAGGGCGCCACGTTGCCGAGTTCGGTGAACGGCGGGATGGTGCGCAGCCGGCCGGTCATCGCCAGCGGGTGGTAGACGCCGCCGCGCACCAGGCCTTCGACGCTGAGGTAGTCGCCGTAGCCGTCTTCGTCGTACCAGGACTCGGTGGTCGATTCGATGATCTCTTCGGCGATCAACTGCGGGAAGCCGGTGAGCTCGCAGAACTCGTGCTTGCCGGCGCGACGGGCCGCGTCGGTGGCGGCCAGCAGGCGGGCGATGGCACCATCGAGCTCGCGAGGTGCACGCACGATCTGCTGCGCGATCGAGCCCGCGCCGTAGGCCAGCTTCACCAGCACCGGGAAACGCAGTTCGCTCACACGCGCCAGGTCCTCGGGCGAGCCGATGGGGCGGAATTCGGGTTGGGGCACGCCGGCTTCGTGCCAGCGCTGGCGCATGGCCGCCTTGTTGCGGCCCAGCTCGATGTTCGGCCCCACGCCGCGCAGGCCCAGTTCGCACGCGATCTCCGACACCGCCTTGAGCAGGAACTCCGAGAACGTGAAGATCGCGTCGGGCTTCAGGGCTTGCGCGTCGCGGCGCACCACCTCCAGCGCGGCGGCCGGGCGCAGGTCGGTCAGGTCGACCACCCGCTCGCTGTGGCGGCGGATGATCTCCAGGTTCGAGGCCGACGGCGGGCTGACGATGTAGGTCAGCACCTGGCCACGGGCGGCGATCTTAGGGAAGCAGTAGTCCAGCGGCGGGCCGGCGGGTGCGTAGACGTAGAGGATCTTGCGGGTCATGGGTGGGCTCCGAGGTCAGGCCTTGCGCAGCACGCAATAGCGGTCGTTGTAGACAAAGGCGTCGATGCCGGTGTCGCGGCAGTACTGCAGCAGGTCGCTGGTGCGGTTGATGAAACCGGTGCCGTTGAAGTTGAGCGAGGTGTTGCACAGCACACCGGCGCCGGTGCGCTCGCGGAAGGCCAGCAGCAGTGCGTGCATGGGCGCGTTCTGCTGCGCGTTCACGGTCTGCGCACGCGCCGTGCCGTCGACGTGGGTGATGGCCTTCAGCTCGCGGTTGCGCACCTTCTGGAAGTACAGCATGTGCGGCGATGGCCCGTCCCAGTGGAAATGCCGGCTCACCTCCTCTTCCAGGCAGATCGGCGCCACCGGGCGGAAGCCCTCGCGCTTCTTGATGGCGTTCAGCCGGTCGCGCGTGGCGGTGGAAAACGGCGCTGCCAGGATGGAGCGGTTGCCCAGCGCACGCGGGCCGATCTCGCAGCGCCCCTGCGTCCACGCCACGATCTTGTCCTCGGCCAGCGCTTGGGCCACCCGCTGCGGCGTGAGCGGATACACGTCGACGTCGGGCATCTCGGGCTGGTCGTCGATGAAGGCCTGGTCGCTGTAGACGTTCCAGTCGAGCTTGGCACGGCCGGTGAACTCGCGCATCGCGTCCACGCCGGTGCCGATGGCCGAGCCCGTGTCGTTGGTGCACGGCGGCACGAAGACGTCGGCGAACAGGCCGCTGTCCTTCCACATCGTGTTCCAGTCGCAGTTCAGGCCGCAGCCGCCGGTGATGATGAGCGGGTGGCCCGCAGTCAGGTTGACCTTGGCGTAGCTCAGGAAGCGGTTGAAGATCTCGTCGGAGTAGCGCTTCGCCAGGCGCGTGAAGTCCGGGTGCATCAGGCCGATGTTGTGGTACTTCGAGCCGCGCATGTCGTCCTTGCCCAGGCTGCCCAGGATGCCTTCGCGGTTCAACAGGAAGTCGGTCACCTCGCGCTCGTCGGCCGTCATGTCGCCCGATTCGCCGAAGGCGCACAGCGCCATCAGCTTGCCCGGGTCTTCGTTGCGCAGCTTGCCCTTGGGCAGCGTGAACGTGGGGTCGGCCAGCGCGTACAGGAAGGAATACTTGTTGCCCGGCGTGACCATCACGCGGCCCAGGTGCTGCACCTTCAGGTCGGCGTCGATCAGGTAGAAGTCGCCCAGCGCGCCCTCCCAGACCAGCGCATAACAGGGCCGGCCCTGCTCGAAGGGCGACAGGCCGTAGCCGCACCACAGGTGCGAGCGTTCGTGGCTGCTGGTGAAGTAGCGCACCTCGGTGCCGAACACCTGCGTGGCATGGTGGCGCAGTGCCTGTTCGCCGTGGCCGTAGTAGCCCGCGCCGATGGGCGCGTTGGCGGCCAGCGAGCCCTTGCCCCAGCCGCTGACGGCGAACACGTCGGGCATGCCGCCGACGCGGTCGGCAGCCATCATGAACTGCTCGGGGTTGAAGACCTCGAAGCGCGGGAAGCTGTCCTTTTCGGCCTCGAAGGACCATTCCAGGGTGCCCGCGGCGCTGTCGATCAGGGCAATCGAACCATCGTGCCCGGGTTTCATCGAGAAGATTTTCATCGTGTGTCCTTCAGCCGGCTGTCTTCAGCGCAAGGGGTAGATCGAACTGGCGGCCTTCTTCTTGCCGAAGGCCTTGCGCCACAGGGTGCGCAGCAGCGCCCACCAGCCGCGCGGGGCCGTGCTCGTCGTCGTGTTCATGCGGTTTCCTCGGTGAGTCGGGGTTGGGGCGCCGGCCTGGGTGTGCTTGCCGGCGTCGTCGCGGGCACCAGGCCCAGGTGGGCCGCGATCAGCCGCGCGGCCTCGTCGTAGCCCGGGTCGTTGAAATGCACGCGGTCGACGAACAGGTCGTCGTTCAGCAGGCGTGAGCCGCGCAGCCAGTCGTTCATGTCGCCGAAGGCGATGCCCCGGGCCTCGCAGCCGGTGCGGATGGCGCTGGCGAAGGGCTGGTGGACCTCGGCGCCCAGGATCTTGCCGAACAGGCGCCAGAAGTTGTTCGGGCAGCTGTCGATGGCGTGGAAGATGTCGCCCTCGGCCGCGGTCAGCGTCGGCCGGGTCCACGAGGCCATCGGCTGCAGCACGAAGCTCAGCCGCGCGCCGGTGCCGGCCAGCAGTTGCTGCCACTGGTACAGCGCGTTGACCACCACGCCGGCGGCGCGCTGCACCCGCTGCGGCGTTTCGGTGTCGCGGTCGGTGATGACGATGTCGGCCGGGTTGTCCTCGGCCTTCAGCCGCGCCAGGCTCGCCTTGCAGCGCGCCAGCAGGCCGGGGCTGGCGTCCAGCTCGGACGCATAGCCCCGCGCGCGGCGCTTCAGGTCCTGGTTGTACTTGTCCATGTAGTGCTGGAACTCGTAGGCGTAGTAGTAGCGCCCGTGGTCCCCCGCCAGTTCGTCGGGCTGGCCTTCCAGCGTGAGCGTGTTGATGCCGCTGAACACCACGACGTTGGCGATGCGCGGCAAGCGCTGCTGGTGCATCAGGTACAGCAGCAGTTCCTGCACCGCGTTGTAGCCGCGCCCGCCGAAGTTCAGCCACGGCTGTCCGGTGCGCGCCGCCAGGCGCGAGGCCACGGTGGCACCGTCGTGCGTGGCGCCGGTGCCCAGCGCGGTGGAGCCGCCAACCAGCAGGTTCACCGGCTGGTCCTTGGGCCAGTCGGCCACGCCGATGGCGCGACCGTGGTGGTCGCTGAGGCGGAAGCCCAGCGCGTCGGTGTTGATGACCGCCGAGCGGTAGTTCGCGTGGTGGAAGTACATGGTGTACGGCAACCAGCGCACGCCGATGTACATGAACTCGTCGTACTCGCGGATCTGCGGCGTGAGGCGGTAGACCTCGCGCACGGCCTCGTCGTGGGTGAGCGGGGCGCGGGTGGTCACAGCGGGCGCTCCGCCGCGTCGGGCTCACGCGTCCAGGCCGCGGCGTTGCCGCGTTGCGCCTGCACGCGCGCCATGCGCAGCCAGCTGTCGCGCTGCGGCGCGCGCTTCAGGCGCATCGGGTCGGCCACGGCGCGCAGCAGCGTTCCGAGCGGCAGCACGAGCAGCAGGAACACGGCGGAGAACAGCAACACGGTCGGGACTCTGAGCAGCAATCTCATGGGGCTTTCCTGGGTGGGTTCGTGGAAGGGAGACGGTCAGTCCAGCGCAAACTCGTCGCGCCAGTCGGTGCTTTCCACCAGCGCCGGCTGGTCGGCCTTGCGCAGCAGGAAGTTGCCCAGCACCAGGCTGTCCATCTGCGTGCGCATGAAACACAGGTAGGCGTTGCCGGGGCTTTCGACGATGGGCTCGCCGCGCACGTTGAAGGAGGTGTTCACCAGCACCGGGCAGCCGGTGCGCCGGTGGAAGGCGCTCAGCAGCGCGTGGAAACGCGGGTTGCCGTCAGGGCCGACGGTCTGCACACGGGCCGAGTGGTCGACGTGCGTGACCGCGGGGATGGTGGAGCGCGGGCACTTCAGGCGTTCGATGCCGAAGCGCTGGCGGTCTTCGTCGGTCTCGGCGATGCGCTGCCCGGCGTTCACGCCCACCACGAACAGCATGTAGGGGCTGGCGTAGCCCAGGTCGAACCAGTCTTTCGCCTGGTCGGCCAGCACCGCCGGCGCGAAGGGGCGGAAGGACTCGCGGTTCTTGATCTTCAGGTTCATCACGGTCTGCATGGCCGTGTTGCGCGCATCGGCCAGGATGGAGCGCGCCCCCAGCGCACGCGGCCCGAACTCCATGCGGCCCTGGAACCAGCCGACCACCTCGCCCTGCGCCAGCAGCCCGGCCACCTCGTCGCACAGTTGCGCGTCGCCCAGGCGCGTGGCCACCGCGCCATGGGCGCGCAGCGCGATCTCGATCTCGGCGTCGCTGTAGGACGAACCCAGCAGCGTGGCCTTCATGCGGTCACCGCCGTGCACGCTGCGCGGGCGCTCCATGCGGCCGTGCCAGCCGGCCAGCGCGGCGCCCAGCGCACCGCCGCTGTCGCCGGCGGCGGGCTGGACCCAGATGTCGTCGAAAAGGCCGGCCGCAGCCAGCTTGCCATTGGCCACGCAGTTCAGCGCCACGCCACCGGCCATGCACAGGCGCTTCTGGCCGGTCTGGCGGCGCAGCGTGGCGGCCAGGCGCAGCAGCACCATCTCCAGCACCTTCTGCACCGACGCGGCCAGGTCCAGCTCGCGCTGCGTGATCGGGCTTTCGGGCTCGCGCCGCGGGCCGCCGAAGAGCTGCGCGAAACGCGGGCTGACCATGCAGTCACCCACCGCGTAGTCGAAGTACGCCATGTTCAGCCAGAAGCTGCCGTCGGCCTTCACGTCGATCAGCTGCTCGAGGATCTGGCCGGCGTAGCGCGGCTCGCCGTAGGGCGCCAGGCCCATCAGCTTGTACTCGCCCGAGTCGACCTTGAAGCCGCAGAACCAGGTGACGGCCGAGTACAGCAGGCCCAGCGAATGCGGGAAGCGGATGTCCCACACCGGTGTGAGCTGCCGCCCCTGCCCGACCCAGGCACTGGTGGTGGCGGCTTCGCCCACGCCGTCCACGCACAGCACCGCGGCCGATTCGTACGGGCTGGCATAGAAGGCCGACGCCGCGTGCGATTCGTGGTGCGCGATGTAGTCGATCGGCGGCGCCTCGCGCACCCCGAAGTGCGTGGCGAAGTCGGCCGCCAGTTGGCGCCGCACGAACACCTTGTGGCCCAGCCAGGCCGGCATTTCGTCGACGAACGAGCGCCAGCCGTGCAGCCCGAAGTTCAGGTAGGTGGACGCGATGCGGCCGAGCTTGCGCACCGGGTTCTCGTAGTAGCACACCCGCTCCACGTCGGCGAGCGTGATGCCGGCCTCGCGAAGGCAGTAAGCCAGCGCCTGGGCCGGGAAGCGGCTGTCCTGCTTGACGCGGCTGAAGCGTTCCTCCTGCGCGGCGGCGACGACCTCGCCGTTGCGCAGCAGCGCGGCGGCGCTGTCGTGGTAGCCCGACGAGAGCCCCAGCACGTAGGAATTCATGGACGATCCTTGTTTCATGAGTGCTTTCAGTGCGGGTAGCGCGGTGGCGCGATGCGGTCGGCCCAGCGCCGCGGCGGCGGCGTCAGCGCGGCAAAGCCGGTGCGCACGCGCTGCCAGGTGCGTGCGGTGGCGTCGGCGCCGGCATGGCGGGACAGGTCGTCCAGGTGCATCTCGATGGCCTCCAGCGCCATTGCCGAATGGCCGGTGGACACGTTGTCGATGGTGTTGTGCAGGTCCACGAAGAGCGTGCTGAAGCCGTGCAGGCGCAGTTCGTCGCGCGCGCTGCGGTAGGCGCCGCCCACGCCCGACAGCTCCATCGCCAGGTTCAGGCCCAGCAGTTCGGGCAGGAAGCGCCGTGTGTGCAGCGACACGCTCAGCCAGAAGGCCGGCACCTCGAAGGACTCGGTGTCGAAACGCCCGAACTCGGCAAACGCACGGCTGGTGGTGGCGGGCAGCGTGATGCCCATCTGCTGGATCAGTGCGCGGTAGATGTTCGGGTGGTTCAGCGCGGCCTGGCCGTTGCCGATCTCGTCGGAGTAGGTCTGGTACAGCAGCGCGCCGATGGGGCTGTCGACCAGGCCCGCGTTGCCGAAGCGCTGGAACCACGCGCCGTCGACCAGGATCATCGGGCTGAGCTGGAGCGCTTCGTCGATCACCTCGTCGCGCGACTTGCCGCTGATGGCCACCTGGCCGCCGTAGGAGCGCACCTGCTCCTGCGCACGCTGCTCGAACCAGGTGCGCAGGCCCTGCGGCCCCTTCGGCGGCAGGTCGTCGCGCGTGGCCAGC
>ERZ795056.6839-NODE-6839-length-11047-cov-6.716703_pt1 | contig 11047 bp, 1 predicted proteins | sample MGYA00375140_ERZ795056 | MGnify/ENA primary metagenome ERZ795056 (study PRJEB30185, sample SAMN05720227) | activated sludge metagenome | isolation source: Anaerobic digester | place: USA | collected 2015-03-09 ...
TGAGATGTACTCATGCCCACTCGCATGGTACCCAATGGCTGCGTCAGTGCTCACTACAACAGCTGATGAAACCACCCCGGTCCGGGAACTCCGGAGCGTGGCAGCCCTGCCCTGTTCTTCAAGCCTCGCTACTAGAGCCTCCCTCATCCCTTCTGCCGCAAAGCCCTCCAGGTGCTCCATCGTGACGTGCGAAAACCCCTCATCGTCGGCGGCATCTTCGCCATCCCCGTCGGGCCCGCTACTGTCGCCGGTTATCACCTCGATGCCCAGCCCGGTCAGCGCGTCGGCAAGCTCAGCAGCCAGATCCGAGGCGGACGCGGTAGCAGGCACAACCCAGACAACCGACATCCCAGCCATCAGATCAGACACTATGCCTTCGATGATATTGGTCATGATGGGCAACCTGCACATAGCCTTGTTCAAGTCGATCATCGGGTCTGCACCACTTTTGCCACAATGGGGTCGCAGCACAGCTCTCCCTGCCCGCGATCAACGAGCAACCCCACTCTGTACAGCACATCAACCAGGGCTCTGCACTCATCGTCGCCCTGTTTGATTTCGAGTGCTACCAGCTGCAAAAGCTGATCTTCCGGAAGTGCCGCCTCGGGGCCTACCAGCATGCGCAGGATTTCGGCTGCGCCGTTCAGCGAGTCGAGCCCGCACGCCTGCAGGAAGTCGGTGCGGATACCATCCACATCCTCCAGCAGATCGAACGTGAGCTGTTCCACGGCCGGCAGTATGTTGCCATTCGCCTGCCGCTGCAGCTTCCCTATTAGGAATGGCCAGCCTCCGGTGACATCGAGCACCCTGTTCACTGCCGGGACCGTGCTCACGCTCTCGGTATGGGAGAGGAAGTTCTCAACCATGGTGTAGTCCCATTTTCTGAGCGCGATTTCGGTGTCGATGTACGGCTCCAGTCTGGCATCTCCTCGGCTCCGCAGACGGGCCAACTCCAGAGCCCTGGCCGGGTCTATCAGGACGACTGCCCTCACCAGCCTGTTTTCGGTGCTCAGTTCCATGGCGCGACGCCCGACCGCCGCCAGTACCTGCATCAGATCGTCGGACTTGCTGTGCACAGTGGACGGATCCACCAGGATCACGTGCCGACCCTTCAGGGATCGCGCTGCAAGTGACGAGAGGTGGTTGGCCACACCGGCGGCCGAGGTGAAGCGCTGCTGCAAGACGTAAAGGTTCACACTGTCGCCGGCATACGCCCGCAGCGTATCGGCCATGGATGACAGATTCACGGCCTCGCTTCCAAACACCAAACAGAGTCCTGGTTGGGGCTGCAGAATGTCCGCCGCCTGCGCCAGAGTGATCGCTCCCCACTGGGGCGGGCTGTCGTTCACCCTCACCATCAAGCTCTGTGATCTGTCCTTGCTGGGGCCCGGCGATGCGGCAATCTGGAGCAGTTCATCTTCGATGTCGTCGGGTTTGCCCAGAGCGCGAACGATGTTTGCGCTGCGTATCCGGAACTGGCCGTCCTCACAGCGAGTGAGCACGCCCAGTCCCACAAGCTCGTCAAGGAGCGGTCTGATCTCGAACAGACCCATGTCCTCAAAGCCCTGCGGCCACCAGTACTTGGCGAGGCGGGCTATCTCATTCGCCTCGAACATCCGCTTGTAGCCGTCTTTATCATTGAGCTGCTCCAGGATCATGCTGTACACGATAACCTGGTAGCGCGTGTCCATGAGCACTGTGACCCGAAACCTGTCGCTCATTCGCTGCCTGAATGTATGATCCTTGTAGACGTGATCAACATCGTCTCCCGTGACGATGTACGGAGGTTCGTCCTTCTTGGCGCGAACGACCGCCACCAGCTTGTTGCAGAAGAACTGGATGAGCGATGCATGGAAGTTGGTGTATGACAGGATCTGCGATACTACGTAGTCGCTCTCGAAACCGATGCCCATCGACCGCATAGGCCCAACTACCAGCTGCCTAGCCTCCGCCGGCTCAAGCGGACCCACAACAATGGGAGCGCTCAACTGCGCCAGGGGATGGTTGGACTTGGTATAGTATCTCTGCACATTGTGTAGACCGGTGAACACCGCCTTGAACCTGTAACCCGTCTCCTCCATCAGCGCCTTGACCGCGTTCAGCTCGGGAAAGCCCAGAGACGCTTCGTGCCTCAGGAAGTGGTCGGCCTCGTCGAACAGGACTATGATCCGCATGCCCGGGTTCTGCCGCAACACGGTGCGCAGAGCGATCTGCACCTCTTGGGCGCTTGGCGCGGGATTATCGCGGCACATCCAGTCGAGGTCGGAGTCGCGCATCTCCTCCCACGCTCTCGTCCAGATCATCGATGTATCCTGCGTGCCTCTGGCGTTGTCGATGTCGCCGACGGTCTTGATATCGCAGAATGCCACGTACTCGTGGCTCTCAGGCCTGTGGTACTGGTCCTCCACCATTCGGAGCAACGACGACTTTCCGAATTGCCTGCCGCCATAGATGATGAATGCTCCGGTGGGTTCACCTATCTTGCTGATCATGAGCTGCCGGCCTGCAAACATCTCGCGCGGAGCGGTGGCGCCGTCCGAATACGGACACACCCATCCCCAGGCCACCCCGCAGGACACAGCGGCTTCCAGCCTGTTTTCGCGAATGCTTGCCAGGTAATGCAGAAGGACCTCATCGATGAGCATGACGGTTCTCCGCTTTTCGCGGCATGAGGAGCTCCATTCCTTTCTGAAAAGCTGTGTCATCCTGCCCAGGTAGATCACTATCGGGCGGGAATTCTCAATGCCCAGTACCTCGAGAATGTGGTTCAGTTCCGTGACTCTGGGCTTACCGTGCACGACAACAACGTCGTACAGGCCTTTGTGGGCCGATCCGAATTCGGGCAGCGGCGAGATGTCCCTTGCCGTCATGGTTGCCCGTAGATGCGCCGCGTTCGATCCGACTGCCACAGGCGAGACCGACGGTTGCTGGAACCCGATGTAGCCCAGAATCGCGGTCGCGTTGTTCAAGTACCAGTCCTCATAAGCGTCAGACGCCATTCTCGACATCAGTCGATAGTAAGCGGCTATCCCTTGAGATGCCTCCTGTGCGCGAGGAGCGGGGATCATCGACATGTCGATTTTGCCCACTGCACGGCCCTTCGCTATGCGCTTCACCAGATCCGCCGGGCTGAAACCAGGTTTGGCCAGAGCAGACTGTACTGACTTGCCGACTAAGAGGAACGCAGCCACATGGTCCGCTCCCGCTGAATCGACTTGTGCGGGGCTATCGGGTGCCTCGGCTATTACGCCCAGCTCCACGGCGTTGAGCGCCAGGGAGTAGAAACTCTCGGCTACTACCAGCGACTTGTCGTCGCCGAAGCTGTCAATGTAGGTCCTTGCTTTGCCGAGGTTGCTCTCTGCATACTTAGTCACAGCGTCGGACAGATCAGTCCTATGCGCATCGATTCTCTTGTTGAGCTCGTCGATCTCGCGGCTCAGGGCATTTACCCTCTCTTCCTTTAGCTGACCGATTCGTCTCTCCAGTTCGTCCAGCTTGTCGTAGGCTGGGCCATACCGGAGTATTTCGCCCGACTCCAGCGAATGCTGGAGTGACAAGAACTCGCCGTCTAGCTGCGATCTATCGGAAGAGATGATCAGGTGCTTCTGTGCGGCGTCCTCCATTAGCGCATATGCCCGCGTCAGACGCTGTGTGAGAGCCTGCCGTGACTCGTTGAGGCGCGTTTCCGTAAGTGACTCTGCATCGGCAATATCGCCGGCGACCTGCATGATCACTCTGGCTCTGGCGTAGTCCTGTTCATCGAGGGCCCGCCTGAACTCCGATTCCAGGGTGCTTCCGCCCGATATGGCTCGCTCGAGAGACACACTTCCCATGGCCGCATCAGGAGGATCAACCGACTCCGACTCGATCCACTGCGCGACCTCTAGCGGCGAAAACGAACCTGACGAGATGACGGGGCGGACAAGTTCCCTCTTCCAGTGACCCCAGGCTACGGGAGGCTCTGCGCTCCCCTGCAGCGCCTGAGCAGTGTGCGCCAGTGATGCACGAAGAGCCGCGCCGTATGGGCCATCTAGCATGGTGTTCCCGACCACGGCCTCGATCTGGTTGGCTATCTTCTTGACGAGCGCCTGACACTGCGCGTCTGACATCGAGCTCGCGCGAGGCCGAGCATTGCACCTTCTGACTGCGTCGACCCAGCATCTAGCATCGTCGTTCAGCCGCGCCAGGTCTCGCATGAATGAATCCAGATTGTGACCCTCTATCTTCACCGGACGGGGCCTGGGGCCGACAGCTGTCCGCGCCGTGTCACGTATCAGCTTCTGCCTGGTCTCTTTGCTGTCAAGGTAGCTCGAACACGCCTGCTGGACCAGGTCGACACGCTCCCTGTCGTCCGCCACGACCGCGTCAATCGCATCCTTGAGCACTGACTCCCTGCTACAGGCCAGAAACCGCCGCGTCATCGTGGCCGGCTGGTATCCCAGCTTGCCTCGGTCGGCTGTGCGCTGCCAGGAGGCGACACGGCTGGAAGCTTCCCTTGCCGCCAGATCCCAGTCCTGGCCGCCCAATAGCTGGTCGCCTGTGAAGTCGAGGCACGAAATGCCTTCATTGTTCAGCGTAAGGACTCCCTCGATGATCTGAGTCAGCTCTTCGGGAATGCCCGAAGCGTGGCTACTCGTGTCCCTCAGCCAGTTGCTTGGACCCAGCTCATTGCCAAGGAGCGCAGGCCCCACCGACGCAGCCAGAATATAAGTGGCCGCCGCCCGGCTGCCCTGGCCATGACCGCTGCAAAGCTCGCTGTAAGGCGCAGGGTGCAAGTTACACACCTGGTCTAGCGCGCGCATGGCATCAGTGCTCAGGAATCGCCGCCTCGCGGCCAGGAAGTTGGCATAGTGCAGCCACGACGGGATGGGCATGCTCTCGCCCGATGCTTCGCTGCCCAGGGCGAGCCAGTATGCGGAGGCATAGTCAGCCTGCGTGACGGCGTCCCTTATGATCTGCTTCACGCCCGGGGCTGCCTCGCCTGCAGGCGTCGGGGACGGGGCGACTTCATCGGGCTCAATCGCAGTCGGAGGCTGCACCAAAGCATCCGGCTGAGCCGACGCCTCGGGCGCCGGGGCCGGCTGCGGTTCGATTGCCGGTTCAGCCTCGACGGGCGATTCGGGTTCAGGCCGCGAACATGGCTCCTCTTCAGCCTGAACCGAGGGCCTCGCCAACCTGCGCCTCCGGGGCGGACGCCCGGGCGGAGGGGGCGGTTCGATCTCCGGCTCGTCAATCACAGATTCGCCTTCGGGCTCTTCGGCAGTTGCATCACCGGAGACCCCAAGAACCTGCAGCAAGTCACTGACAGTATCGACAGCCATGGACTGAAGCTCGCGTGCGCGGTTGGCAGCCTCGATCTGCCGAGCCACCGACGGTGGGGGCGCAGTGCGGATCTCGTCGGCCTCCCGAAGCAATTCCGTCGCTCTCTCCACGTAGGCAAGGGCTTCTCGGGCGATACCGGCGGCTATCTCCCGCGCCCTGGCCGGCTCAATCGCGCCCAAACTCCCCGCGTACTCCGTCCCATCCAGAAGGAACTGAGCAGCATCTGAATAGCCGGCGCGCAGCTTCAGGAGAGCCTGCTCCAGCTTGATGCCGCTCTCTGAACGCCGCGCCTTGTAATCGGATATCGCCGACAGAAACCTCTCTACAGCAGCGTCAATCGGCTCATCGTCAAGCGTAGCCTCAGCAGCGCTGATCTCCGATATGGCGGCCTCCACTGCTTGGATTACCGGATTCACATCGGGGTCTACGTAGATATCTTCGTCCTCTTCGTCCTCTTCTGTCAGAACCGGTGGGTCTTCCCCTCTCTCTGCCTTAAGCGAGTCGCCCAGTTCGTCCATCAGCCGGTAACCTATCGCCTGCTTCAGCTTGTTGTCGTTGACTATGAGGCAGAACACCACAGCCGGCGCACCGTGCTTCTCAATCATCGAATGGACGCTTGATTCGGTGTCATCCACAGTCAACCCAGTGATCTCTGCCTTAACCTGTGCGAAGCGTTCCTCGAAGTGCCCAGGAATCGCATAGTCCTTGCGCAGCCATTTATCGCCAAGAAGGTCACCCCTAAGTCTGCTGAGGCTTAGGGAGTCTGACGCTTCACCGACATCAACAGATCTGGTCGGCAGACGGCTCTCTCGGTCCTTGACCCTGGCCAAAGTATACAAGTCACCCGTCAAGAGCTCCTTCGGAGCCTTCGTCGCCTTCAGAGCTTCAAGGATCTCTTGATCTGACTGAGTATCGACAAACCATCTGACAAACTGCTTGTGGGAACGAGAAGCCATGGGACATCCCCTTTCTTCGCGTTGCACAGAAAGCACTCTCCAGAAGTGTAACATCCACAACCGGCGCCGGATCGTCAAGCGCCGTCACTTGCCGAACCCCAGTTCAGTCAGGAACCGTATCACCAACCCCCTATCGAGCTTGTCGTGGCAGAACTGGTTGCTGTAGTTTCGCAGGCAGCTGTAGCAGCTGCCGGAGGCCGACTCATCACCGCATTCGCATGAGGCCATCTTCTCGAGGGCGGTGCCGAGCGTGCGGCTCAGGGCATCGGCGGATCCAAGTCGCTGAACATGGCCCACTCCGCCGGGCACCGAGTCGAACAGGATCAGGCTGGTGTCGTGGCCTGCCGGCCCGCCCCACTGGATGCACCCATCGATCTCGGGCCGTTCGATATCCAAAGCCGTGCATGCGCCCTCGATTATCGCGTAGAGCATGGAGTACCAGAACTCCTCGCCTCGCGAGACTGCCGGCTCAAACCGAATCCGAGCGATGTCGCTCAGGAACTCGTGGCCGAGCGCAGCGATGGTGAAACGCCCTCTGCATTCTCTGCCGTAGGCCGTGTCGTGAGAGATCCTGCCTTTCCTGCCGTCGGCGATCAGGCCGTATCCGCATGATTCGCATATGAGGAACCTAGAGCCCCCTGCCTGGTTGATCACGGCCAGCCTTCCCTTTTTGGACGTGCCCACCTTCACGGCGCCCCCGGCCATCTGGAACGTACGCTCGTCCTCCTCGCTGGCGAGCCCGGAGAAGAACACCCGGGAGGAGTGGGTCCTCTCAGGCCTCTGGCCTCCGGCAGCCTGCGGTCTCCCCGGGTCTACGAGAAAGCCGAACTCGGGCACGACAAACAGGCCTGAGCACTGCACTCTCGCGCCGCAGGCGTCACATGTGGTCTCCTTGACTCCGTCGCCCACGTCCAGTCTCGTCGCATGATTGCCACACACTGGGCACAGGCCATAGTGATAGCGCGGCCATCCTCGCTGAGGCATCTTCTGCAGGTAACGGCTTGTCCACACCTTGCCGTGGGCCACTACCTGGCTGTCGGGCGCATAGTCCGATACGGCAAGCCTCAGTTCTCTCTGCAGTTCGATGCTGTCATCGGCATAGTCGCTTAGCCTGTTGTCCAGCGTCACCACGTCAACTGGAAAGCCGTATCTTGGAAGAACGTTTCTGCTGGACAGATAGTTGATGAGGTATCTCTTGCTGATCGTGTTCATCAGATTCGACAGGTGGTCCACTCGGCGATGCTTCTCAGCAAGCTCACCGTATCTGGCCTTCAGGGCCTCCATGTCCGCTCTGAACTCATCGTAGGCCGCGGCCAAGTGCCCAGGTTCCGATCTGGAGTCGGCGATTTCGTCGCAGCCGAGAAGTTTGTCCACCCAGCCCCATGATTCGATTCCCACGGTCTCCTGCATCTTCTCAGGTACGATCCTGGCCAGGCTCGTCTCCACGCGCTTGGGCCTGCCATGAACGTACTCCCGGAAGAGGTCGATTCCGCTGCGTCCGTCTTCACGTTCTGAGAAGAAGTCGCCTACGGCCTGTATGCAGTCTCTGTGACTGCGCCAGAAGTCCGCCAATGCTACAGCGTACACATGCCTCAGCACTATCTGTTCATTGTTCAGGTCGAAATGGGGCGGACTGATGTGGCCGTTTATCATTCTTTCGGGATGCCTGTAGTGGAACGAGTCATGCGGTCGATCTAGCGCATACGTGACCACCATCGCAGCCGTGTCCGTTCTGCGGCCTGCCCTGCCGGCTCGCTGCACGTAGTTGGCCGGTGAGGGAGGCATGTTCTTCATCAGTACGACCTCAAGGTCGCCCAGATCGACTCCCAGTTCAAAGGTGGTGGAGCAGCTCAGGACATTGATCCGCCCTGACTGGAAGTCAGTTTGGGACTGTGCCGCCGCGCCCGGCCTCAGCTGTGCGGTGTGCTCCTCAGCCCGCATCCTTCTGGGAAGATCGGGGCTTGCATACAGCCGCACATAGTGGTTGTTCTCCAGCCTCTGCGCTATGTCGGTCGGTTTGAGGGCGCCCGGGCATCTGTACTGCGGGCACACGCCGCGCACGTTGCGCAGTGTAAGGCGCCCGCACTTGTCGCAAACGTACCATTGAGGCGCCGTGCTGGAGCCGTATGCCACGATACTCCATTTCGACGGAGTCAGCCGATGGCTGACTAGGTTCTGAGGGTGGCGCACGGGAGTGAAGTAGCTGTTCCACGGCCCATCAGGATTAGTCGACATCAGCTGCCTGCTCCATATCTTCGAAAGCAGATCGAGTGCCGTCTCCTCCGACGCCCCGGTCTTTCGAGCTACCTTGATAATGTAGTCGGATCGCCGGTTGCCGAACCCTCTGGCGCTGGGCATCCATGACTTCACCGTCGGCGGGACGCTGACACCGCTCACCGAGTTCACCATTCCGCCTGGGCCGAACAGCTCATCCTGGGGGCTAATGCCTTCTGGTACGCCTATCGCCCTTCCCTGCCTGAGAGTATCGAGCAGGGCCTGGTAGAGGTCCCACACCTCATGCTCGGTCAGGCCCAGTTCCCGCATGACGGCGCCGGGAGCGCGCCAGCCGGGCGGCGGTTGAAGCATGAAACCCAAGAGCCCCAGGCTCTCCAGCCCATGCCTGTCTCTGCCCGTGAACTCGTGGAGAACCCATTTCTGGACTTCGAGATACATCTCGTAGTCAGTCATGTCATCTATCGGGCCCGCAGAGCGAAGAGCCATCGCAGCACGGTTCCACAGGTCCGGCAGCATGATGGGCATGCCTCTGGCAGAGTCGATCGCCTCGCGCGCCGCGGCCAGCACGATGTTGCGCCGGAGTATTCTCTTGTAGCTGTCGTGCATGTACGGAGCGAAATACGCCGCATCCTGCCGCGAGTCGGAAAAGACGAGTATCTTCTTAGGTGAACCCGGCGCCGGATCAGTCGGCGCCGCATCCGTCCCCCAATCGTCATCCGCGTCGTCTCCCTGCGATGAACCGCCATCGGGCATGTGGGAAACGTCCACGGTCGGTTCATCTACGTGGAGTTCCTGATAAAGAGCGGTTGTGATGACGCTGGCCGCCGCTTCGGCGCTCGAGGATATGGGCCTGACGATCCCGTTCACGGTGTTCTGGCCACCGCACACTGCGCAGAATGCCACCAGATCCCCGGCGGACTTGGTCTCGGCCAGTATGATCTTGCCGGCGCCGCAGGCACATCCGGGGCCGATCGAATCCAGACGCCTGATATTCCCACATACCGGGCACAGCTCGTGCCGGGTCGAGTCGGCGAGTTCAGGCGGGACGGGATCCTCGTCTTCGTCCCGGACTGCCTCAGCTGATGCGGCGTCGGCGTCCAGAACTGCATAGTACCTCACGCCGGGGTTCTTGCGGGAAGCGGGCAGCAGTCGCCACCCGGCGCCGGACTCGTCGGCCTCCCTTATGCCCAAGATGTAGGCTGCGCCGCACTTCTGACACACTCCCGCCTCATATGCCACGGCATGGCCGTCGCCGTAGGGAACCGAGGTCACTCGGTCAAGATGCACCGTCGGTTGGGGAACGAAAGAGACCCATGCGCCGCTCAGCGCTCTCAGCATCAGGTGGTAGCGCGCCGGGAGCAGCGGGCGGCCGTCGCCCGACGATCTGGCTCTAACCGCCAGGCTGACCAGGGCCGCGACACTCGCTTCTGCCTCAGCCCTCGGCTCCCCGTCCCCGAACAAACCAACCGCCAAGTCGGCCAGGCTCAACGGATTGTCTGCCAACCGCTCCTGTGCACAGATTACGTGCTCATCGCCGCACAGCACGTGAAAGAGAAACGCGTCCACATCAGAGCGACACTCCTGGAACGCCCCCGCCGCTACCCGAGCGGGCACTCCGTAGGCAGGTCCCGTCTCCGCCATTTCCTCCACGGCGCGCGCGCCGTCGTGGTTCCGAAGGATCGAGCGCCACACGTCGTACAGGCGGCGATCAGGGCAACCCCACGCGCCCTCCGAGCTCAGAGTGTCTCGCTCCGCTATCACCAGATCGCTCTCTGAGAACTCCTCTCCGAACAACCTCGAAGCGAACTGCATTATCTCCGGCGCGTCGGCCACCCCTCTGCCCAAAGTGGCGCTGGTCGCCGCGCACTGCAGTCGACCCGGCAGCCCAGCCGCCACCCGGTCTTTCACCCGGCGGATGAGCATGGCGGTTTCGATGCCCTTCACGCCTGAATACGTGTGGGCTTCGTCCAGCACGAGAAAACGCCAGTGGTCGGCATTGGGTCCGTCGAAAAAGGCGTTGTCGTCCGGACGAAGCAGCAAGTACTCCAACATTGCATAGTTGGTGATCAGGACGTTCGGAGGACTCGCCCACATCTCCCGGCGGGATATCATCTCATTAGGGAGCGGATCGCGCTGGAATGTGTTCCTGTAGGTCTCGAGGGCCTCCTCCCTGGAGGCCAGAGTCTCCCCTGTGTACCGACCAAAGGTAACGAACTCGTACGGCTCAAAGAGCTCCCTGAGCCGCTTCACCTGGTCGTTCGCCAGCGCGTTCATGGGGTAGAGCAGCAGGGCCCTGACCCCGGGGCCGAGCGTGCCGGCCTCGTATTCCCGCATCAGGTGGTTGCAGATGGGTATCATGAAGCATTCAGTCTTCCCGCTGCCAGTCCCGGTAGCCACAACGATATTGCGCCTTTCGCATACCATCTTGCGAACGGCCGTCTCCTGATGCCGGTATAGGCTTCTTTCAACGACGTGGGACGGGTACCGGGCAAACAACGGCGACAGGACACCTTCCTCCAGCAACTGCGTGAGGG
>ERZ795056.6841-NODE-6841-length-11045-cov-12.607916_pt1 | contig 11045 bp, 7 predicted proteins | sample MGYA00375140_ERZ795056 | MGnify/ENA primary metagenome ERZ795056 (study PRJEB30185, sample SAMN05720227) | activated sludge metagenome | isolation source: Anaerobic digester | place: USA | collected 2015-03-09 ...
CCGATGGTGTAACTGGCAACACGTCTGATTTTGGTTCAGAAGAGTCTAGGTTCGAAACCTAGTCGGACAACAGAAACCCGCTCCCAAGGCGGGTTTTTCGTTTTAATCCAGTACCATTACGGCACCTCTTTTATCGTATGAAGAGCCATCTGGAAGCTTAAATCTTATTCGAAAAACGTATATTCCGTTCGGTACAATAGCCGACAAATACTTCCCATCCCATGCTTTTTGGGTGTCTTTGGTGTAAAAAAGTTGCTCTCCCCACCTATTATAAATCATAAATTCATGATCAAGGGCAAGTTTTTCATATAAACCCACAGGCTTGAAGGTAGAATTAGTGCCAATATTCCCCGGACGGAAAGCAGAAGGAATATAAATGGTAGGTTTTTGAATCACACAAACCCGATTGCTGGTGCTTGTATCGCGGAAATTATATTGATTACCATTTTGCTCAATCGCTTGAATGTAGTAGCAAAACTCTAATAAGGTATCTACTTCATTCGCGACCACATCTAAATAAGAAGAATCAAGTTGAACCGATTCATAAAATTGATAATTCGTTCCACCATCAACCGAACGATAAACTGAATAATGGTCAACATCTGCATCCCATTTAGCATATGAATTCCAGTTTAAGCGATTAACAAATCCATCCATAGCTAACGCTTGTAGTAGAATGGTTCTGCCAGTATTGGATTGACCAGAAGCATTATCACACTTATCTATCAATTCATATTTATAGGTGTAGCTTTTTGCATAGGTGGTCACATCAAAGTCATGATAATCCACAAAAGCAGTTAAAGGAGGAATGGGGCCGGTGTGGACCAAACTAAAAGCACCTCCCGGATAATCTGCTCTTAAAACTCGATAAGAAGCGATATCAGAGGCTGTATCGATGAAACACTTGGAATATGCTGTACCATCTGATAAAACTGTAGCTTTCCTTAAATAGGCAAATGCAGGTAAATCTTGAACATTCGCATCGAAACAAATTTCCGTAGAAGTGCTACTGGCAGGAGTACCAGCAAATACGGCACGTACATAATAACAATAAGTAGCTTCAGGAGTTAAATTGGAAACGCTAAATGTTTGTGTTGCACCCGAAACCGAACCAACTAAAACCCAATTTCCAGCATCAACTTTTTGATAAATCTGATACGCATCAGGTTGAGGAAGCCAGCCTGCATAAGCCGTCCAGAAAAGATCTACCCGATTCAAACAAGAAAAAAGCTCATACGAAAGGTAAATACTAGAATGAAATTCGGTATGAGCACTTAGATTGTTACAATCATCGATGGCAGCTATTTCATATGAAACCGGACCAGCTGAAGGATCAACCGAGGAAGATGAGAAATTGGTTGAATTCAGTCCGTATACAGTATCAACAGAAGCAACGCTACCATTTACCATGTGATAAATAACGTAGGCACGCGTATCGGCTGATGAGGAAGCTGTCCAACCAAGTGAAATAGAATTGTTTGTAAAATTCACCGTGATAGAATCCAAATCGGGCACTTCGGGAGCTTCGTCATTACTAAATGGACCACCAGCTAGGTTTGAATGAGAGATACAACCGGAGGCATCAGCAATTTGTACTTTGTAGAAGATATCCTGCAAACAGCCATTCATAGAATCTTGAGCAGCCGATTGATTGGTATTGATAAAAAAAGCAGCTGCAGCAGGAACCAATTCTTTATCGACACGATAAGGTAATTGAGTTGTTAGTGGAAGTGGCGAGCTTAGCGGATTCCAATCTAAATCGATTTGTCCGGAGCCAGCATCTGTCACGGTTAGAAATATACTTTGTAAGGTATCTGAAGGAGCTCCAAATGCTCTACCACCACAGCCAGATCGAGTTCGGATATAATAGTAAACAGATTGATTATTTGCATTTGCGCCAACATCAGTATAGGTAGTTTGTCCAAGAACGAAAATACTGTCAACAACTGTGAATGGCCCGTTGGGATTGGTACTACTAAAGATATGGTAGCTGTTAAACAGATTATCTGGATCGGCAACGGGAATCCAAGAAAGCTGCACATCACCTGAAGCTTGAACATCCACACAACGCAATGATGGAGGCGGAAGAATTGGAGGTGCAGTAACAATTACAGATACTGTTGCAATTTGATAAGCTGTTGCAGGACAGAAATCATCCTGAAAGGTAATTACAAATGTGTGAGTACTAGAAGGAACGTAACAATCGAATTGAATGGGTACGTGATCGCAGCTGGTTTGCCAATTAAAGGTGATGGTTTGATTATTTGCAAGAATTACCGGAGGAGCTGGATTCAATGTAGCGCAAGGTGGATTTGAACAACCCGAGTTAGGATTAGTAAATCCGGTTCCAAATTGACCTCCAGAAGCCGTTACATTTATAGTTTGTGGCAAACCAATAAATAGGAATTCATTATCGGTAGCAGTCATGGTGAAATTAACCATATCACCAGCTTGAACAGTTGTTGTGAAGGAAGTTTGAAGCCCTGTAACTGGGTCATTAAATGGAGCAGTGATTATAGGTGGGTTATTAGTCCCACACCCAATTACAACTATTTGAATTTCTCGAAAAACCTCCGCGATTAATTGTCCACACCGATAGGAACTAACTCTTACAACTGCGACAAAATTACCCGTTATGTTAGGAAGAAAAGAGATTTCCCCTGTTTGCGTATTAAGAGAAGCTGGAATTGAACCACTTTGCCCAGGTCCTGGAAAAGGTGAGTTTACCGTGTACGTTCCATCATAAGGAATTGCAGGAGGGATTAAAGGAGTAAAAGCTGTTCCGTTTAACCAATCAAGTGATGGAGCAAAAGAGTAAACTAAAGAATCGTTGTCTTCGTCGTATGCATTGTGGTTATAAGTGAAGGCATTTCCAGCACAAATAACTGGTGCAGGACGTTGTGCAAATACTGGTGAAGAATCAAAACATGGATACGTATCTAATCCATTTAATGGATACATGATTGCTCTTAAAGTAAACCCTGTTGTAAAGGGGTCCACAATTAAGTTATCGACAGCCCCATTTCTGCAACAATTATCAAAAGTGAAAATCCATCCTTCGGGAGGAGGTGTTCCGCTAAGAAGTATGGAATTAGAACGTAAAACAAATTCCTCAATAGCACCTTGACTGTTACCTGCACATGATAATGCATCAGGACCAGTGCAATGAGGAGTTATATCGGTTTGGCTAATAAGCCCCATTGCAATTGTACTTACACTGGGATGATTGTGAACTCTAAGATTAATTGGAAAAGTCAAAGCATTACCAGTGCAATCTCGATAAAGTTTTAATGTAAAAATGTAATTTCCATTTCCTTGGCATTGCCAAGTTATTTCTCCTCCCATAAGGTGCGTAGCCTGAGTTTGCTTACTTAGAAGTAGCAAAAGGAGAAAGATAATGATGCGAAATGCTTGGTTCATTCCCCGTAAATTTAGAAAGAAATATGATAGTTAGACGAATGAGTACTAGGACGTTATTAGGGATGAATTTTTCTTATTTTTACCCAAACACGAGTTGTCTATTCGAGTATTTACCTTATCAACAAGTCGCATGAAACACTGTTTACACTCAATTTTCTGTACATTCTTGTTGATTTTGCTTTCGAGTAATTATTTGAATGCGCAAAATACATTAGTGTATACCGAGGACTTTGAAAATGGCCCAGGTGTATTTGGGCTAAACACAACCGGAGAAATTGGAACGAATGCCGGACAAAACAAATGGGTTGTAAATAACCTTTTTACGGGTACTCCAATCTATCCTAATACAATAAGTCAGGATAGTACGACGGGAGGATTAATCAATTTTGCTCCTTTTAGTAATTATTTACATATTCAAGATTCTGTTGCAGCATCCACTCAAAATATTGGTAATGCTAACTTTCAGCCCAATGCTGCATCCGATCGTTTTACCTCAACAAGTGATTTTTGCACCTTAGGATTAGATAGTGTACGTATTGCATTTTACTATACATGTGAAGGAAATCCGGGTGCAAGTGCTCAGCTTTATTATTTGGCAGATGGTGGAGCTTGGACTCCAGTTCCGGGTGCTGTTTTTAATAATCAAACAAAATGGAACTACATCGAATTTTACGATGAGGGTTTTGACAATAAAAATGCGTTAAGATTTGGTTTTCGCTGGACTAACGATGGTTCTGGTGGTCCAACATCTGGTTCCATGGGAGTAGATGGAGTTCGTATTGTTGGAAAATATGCACCCGATATTTACAATGTTCGATTAGAATTAGATAGTATTTCACCCAATCCTGTTTGCCGGGGCGATGGTTTGCTTTTATTTTTCAGTAACCCTGTCCCTTTATGCGGAACCGGTTTTTATGAAGTTCAATTTTCGAGTGCTTTTGGCAATTTTACTAATTATACATCTCTAGGTATTTATCAGTTGAATAATCAAAATACACAACAAATACTTTTCACGCTCCCAATACCTTCCAATACTAATGCTAGCCCGTGTTATAATATTCGGGTTATGCGAGTCGATATAACGCCTGTAATTGTTTCCGATACAAGTATTTGTATTGAAGTAATAAACTGTCCCAATCAAATTATCACCCTTCAACCTGCAGTATTATCAAATCCAACTGATACGCTATGTATTGGAAGTGTGATTGATGTTCCTTTCTATTCACTAGGTGTTTTTCAAAACAATTTATACGTTGCTCAATTATCGGATTCAAATGGTTTGTTTCCTCCCAATCCAAATGTTTTAGGCTTTGTAAGTGATAATACAACTTATCCTCCTGGAACGATTCCCAAAGGAAATGTGCCCGGCTTAGTAAGACCTCAAAATCAACCTATTCCACCAGGTTGTAATTACTATATCCGCGTTATTTCGAGTAATCCAACCACTATTGGTAGTGTTTACGGTCCTTTCTGTATTCGAGAATGTGATATTGAGACGAATGAAAAAGTTGATGTCCAGTTTTGTATTGATGATGTAAATGGCGGAGATACTTTGCTGACGGTTGATGTAGGAGTTTTTCCTCCTCCAGCTACCTATTCACCACCTAACGAATTTCAAATTCAATTACTCGATTTCCAAAGCTTTGGTGTCATTAATACTGGAGTTGTTGGTTCTGTAGTAGCAGTTAACGATACAGTAGTACAATTATCCATACCGAATTTGCCAAACTTATTTACTGTTGGATTGATTCCAGGAAACTACTACATGCGAATAGTAGCAACCAATTCGGATCAAAACTGGGATTTGTCTGGAACCTTAGTGCGTTTAACTATCGGTGCCCCCAACCCTAGCCCACTCTCCATCGGAATTATCGATATCAATACGTTTTTGAATGTTCCATTCGATGGCGATACAACCATTTGTGTGAATGAAGCAATCTACTTCTTGCTAAGTCCTTACAACTTTTCCTCTTCCTATGTTTGGTCGTTAAACAATGATCCGAATTTCTTCGAAGGAGGACCATACAATCCAATATTATTCAATGGATTAGGAGATTACACCTTAGGTGTTACGGAAACGAATTTTGGATGTGTTGGCCCAGGTTCAAATGATGCCATTATTCGTGTACAAGGATTTCCGAGTGCATCTATTGTTGGTCCTGCACAGGTTTGCTTAGGTGATACAGCAACATTCTCAGTTCCGTTAAATCAGAATACTTACTATTCCTGGACAACCAATCCGGGTTCAATTGTAGATTCATTGAGTAATACTGCTAGTATTAGCTTCCCATCAAGTGGTACAGCATCCATACATATGGAAGCAGTTAACGAATGTGGTTCACAGGAATCAACCAAGACGGTGTTTGTTCGTCAGCCACCACTTGTAGTAACAAGTAATGATACTTCAGTATGTGTGGATGCGCAACTTACATTAAACACAGCTGATGGTATAAATTTCAAATTTTATTGGTCGGAAGATGGTCAGCTAATATCTCAGGATAGAGAGATTACCGTGAATCCTGATACAACGACGACTTATGTTATCCGAGTAACGAATTATGGAAGTCTAGCTTGTGAATCGGCCGATACAGTTACTGTTACCGTGCAATATCCGGATACTGGAAGTGTGAAAACGATTGATCTATGCCAAGGAGAATCTGCTACACTTCAATCTGATTCAACTGGTATAAGTTATTTGTGGAGTACTGGCTTATTAACTCAGTCAATCACAGTAAGTGATAGTGGTTGGTATTATGTGATGATAAATCAGGCAAATGAGTTATGTCCGATGTTGGATTCGTTTAAGGTAAATGTGAAAGTATGCTATCAACCCTTAGAATTACCGAATGTATTTTCGCCTAATGGTGATGGAATGAATGATGTTTTCACACCCGGACAAACCTACATGTACGAAGATTTCAACATAGTCATATACAACCGCTGGGGCTTGAAAGTATACGAATCGATGAATCCGTTTTTTGAATGGAATGGTCAGGATTTAAATGGGAATCAATTGACCGATGGAACTTACTTCTACATCGCCAAACTAGAGCATCACGAGAATTCCGATCTTCAAAAAGGAACGGTAACTATACTCGGTAAATAGAAAAAAGAAAGGGGGAAAAAATCCCCCTTTTTTATTTTTTCATTCCAGCTAAATATGCTGCTTTAATAGGAATCTCCAAGACTATTTCGGATCGATAAGGCATACTACCTTGGGAAGCGGGTACGAATTCTAGTTTATTCAACTCAGCAATTAACTGCTCATCGATACCAAATCCAACTTGACCGATTGAATATGCCTGCTGCACTTTTCCATCGAAATTAACTTTGAAACCAATCATCGCATTAGCGACCAAATTCGCATCAATAGCGCCTTGGGAAATTGTTAAACGATTGTATAAGAATCGAAATAAGGAATCTTCTCCTTCTAAGAAGAATGCTTCGTGATTAGCAATATCAAAGTTGACATCGTAATTTTTTCCTCTTTCCAATATTTTCTGTTCCTGATCCGATTTCTGAGCTTTAAACCCAGTACTCGATTCCGTTTGAGCAAACATGAATGTGCTGCTAGTTATTAATGAAAATAATGGCAAGTACTTTAAAAATGAAGCTTTCATGGATAAACGTTAGTGAAATTAAAACAAAATTAAAATTAATTAGATGGCAGACTGATTATCCTCAAATAAAGATGGGTTTATTTTCCTCTAACTGCCTTTTCGATTATATCCCACATAGGTGCGGGCACATGTTCTAAATTATTGAATTCACCACCACCTTGAAGCCATTCACCACCGTCAATTGTCACAACTTCTCCATTCATAAAATTTGCAAAGTCAGACACAAGAAAAGCTGCAAGATTGCCTAATTCGGGATGTTCCCCAAAACGTTTAAGTGGAATACGTGCAAGCGGATCAATCTTCTTAGCTAATTCTTCTGGAAACAAACGACTCCAAGCACCTTCGGTAGGAAATGGCCCGGGTGCAATTGCATTACTACGAATGCCATATTTAGCCCATTCCACAGCCAAACTTCGAGTTAATGCTAATACTCCAGCTTTAGCAGTAGCTGATGGGACAACATATCCTGAACCTGTCCAAGCATAAGTTGTTACGATATTGAGAAAACTACCTTCGATTTTTTCAGCAATCCAACGCTTTCCAACAGCTAATGTGCAGTTGTATGAACCTTTGAGAACTATATCAACAATGGTATCGAATGCTTTGTGACTCAAGCGTTCGGTCGGACTAATAAAATTCCCAGCAGCATTATTAACCCATACGTTTACGGGACCGAGTTCAGTCCAAGCTTTTTCAATTGCAGCTTCTACTTCATCCATTTTACGCACATCGCACACCGCATATCGGATAAAACCACCCGTTTCCTTTTCTAATTCGGCACAGGTGTTTTTAAGAACTTCTTCTTTCCGACTGGTGATTAATACACGCGCACCTAACTGGAGAAATGTCTTGGTCATGGATCGACCTAAACCTGTCCCACCACCTGTAACGACTATATTTTTACCTGCAAGTGCATTGTCACGCAACATCAGGGAAGTTTCTGGCTTTATCATGATTATCTTGGCATTATGTTTGAAAACCAAACCTACAAAAATCCCCCGTTGACCATGATATTCCGAACACTTCTGGCTGCTTTATTTACACAAGCTGCTTTTTTTTCGTCTGCCCAAATGGCTTCTCTCACGCTGAGCTTGCAAGACAGCAGTTTATTTACAGCCGAATTAAATGGCACTTCCTACTCGGATGCTTCTAATGTGATGAATATTTCACGTATCACTCCGGGTCCACAAAAACTAAAAGTCATCAAACTGATGCAAATGGGTAGTTCAATCGTGAAAAAGCCCGTTTATGATGGAACTATCAACCTTCCGGCAGGTAAAACAACCGTAGCATATATAGATCAATACAACCAATTTAGAATTAGTTCAACTCCACCCGTTAGTTCAACATCATCTGGTTCATCGAACCAAACAAGTTCCAATTCTTCCCCTTATTTCGTCCCAGATCCATCAGCAATAAAAGCCTATACACAGCCTAAAACAACTGCACAAGGCATGAGCAATGATCAATTTGCAGGGAAAATGGAAGTGCTTAGATCAATCAACCAAGAAAATCAACGCTATAAAACAGCCAGAGATTTCATCAGCTTAGGAACCTATAACTCGAATCAAATTGCTGAAATGATGTTGACTTTAAACAACGAACACAACCGAGTTAATTTAGCCGATATGGGGTATGAATATGCTGTAGACAAAGAAAATTATGGAGTTGTATTCAATGCACTTCGACGACCATCAAGTGTTAGGAAATTAACCCGAAGATTAAATTAATTAACGTTCTCCAATACAAGCCACACCATTTACGTGTGGCTTTTTTATTTCAAGGAAGTTTCTTGGCTTCGTTCCAATACACGTCCATTTCATCTAAAGTCATTTCATCCAATTTGCGACCAGCTTTATTGGCCGATTCTTCAAGATATTGAAAGCGTTTAATGAACTTACGATTGGTCTTTTCTAGTGCATCCTCGGGATTGATATTCTTAAATCGAGCATAGTTGATTAAAGAAAAAAGAAGATCGCCAAATTCCTCTTCGGTTTTCTGAACATCGCCCCGTTCGGCTTCTTCCTTAAACTCTTGTAATTCTTCTTGCACCTTTTCCCAAACCTGGGCTTCTTCATCCCAATCGAAACCAACTCCACGAGCCTTTTCCTGAATGCGAGTTGCTTTAATCATGGCTGGTAATGAAACAGGCACACCACTCAAAACAGAACGATTACCCTCTGTCAACTTAATTTTCTCCCAGTTTTCTTTGACTTCTTTTTCATTCTTCACCACCGTATCGCTGTAAATGTGCGGGTGACGACGAATGAGCTTATCGCAGAGTTGATTGATGACGAAAGTGATGTCGAAATCGTTGGTTTCGGAGCCAATACGAGCGTAAAAAACGATGTGCAATAAGACATCACCCAACTCTTTTGCAATCTCGGGCATGTTACCATTGAGAATAGCATCCGACAATTCGTACGTTTCTTCGATGGTTAAATGACGAAGGCTTTCGAGGGTTTGTTTTTTATCCCATGGACATTGCTCGCGTAATTCATCCATGATGGTAAGCAAACGCGTGAATGCTTGTTCTTTTTCAAGTTGTGTCGACATACGAATTTGGCCTCCGTTTTTGTTTTTACATTTGCGCAAATATGATGAAGCAGAAACCGGTGCAAAAGTACATGAAACCCATTCTGACACTTTGTGTTCTGTTTATTTTTACGTGTAGCCTTCAAGCTCAGATAAGTACCTATCCTGCAGCGATTGGATTTCGCTTTCATTATGGCTTTATTTATCAGCACAAAAAAGACATGGATCAGCTGGTAACAGGGCACATTCCAGCATTTGAAGTTTATTATAGAAGAAACTTTACGGGTAAACGCGAATGGGAGAAATTCTATCGATTTCCTAATTCAGGAACAGCCATTCAATACATTCGATTTAACAACCCAATGCTTGGAAATGGTTTAGCAGTGATGCCTTACATTAGCTTTCCAATCCTACCTAAATCGAAGCATTCGGAGTTGCATTTTCGATTGGCTTCGGGTGTTGGATATGCGAGTAAGACTTTTGATTTAGATAAGAATCGAAAGAATACTGTGATTAGTTCTCACTTCAATGCGGCATTCAATTTCTTGCTTCAATATCACTGGAAACCCTTTTCAGGAGCAGAATTATTGACAGCAATTTCTTTCACCCATTTTTCCAATGGAGCCTATAAAATTCCCAATGCAGGAATCAATGTTGTGGGAGCTAATGTGGGACTGAATATAAATTTGGGAGATAAGGTTTCTGTGAATAATAACTCATTCCCCATCCTGAATCGAGATTGGCGCTATGTGGTTAGTTTGGGTGGATTTGCGAAAGAAACTGAACCTGTAAATCGGAAGAAGTTTGCGGCATTTAGTTTATCAGGTAATGCATTGAAACGTATTAGTGCTAAAAGTTCATTTGGTGCTGGGCTAGATTTCATGTATGACGCTACCATTCGAGAAAAGCTGGAGCAAAAGGGCGATCATATCGACTTGCCTGCACGTGTAGGTGTAACTGCTGATTATGAATTACACGTAGGAAAAGTCACCTTTCCGATACAACAAGGATTTTATGTGATTGACACGTACAAAGACGATCCAATTTTCTATCAACGAATAGGAATGCGTTATCATGTGATGCATAATTGGAGCTTACAGATTTGTTTAAAAACCCATTTTGCTAAAGCCGACTACGCTGAATTTGGAGTTGGGTATTACATCAGATGAGAACTACTTGGTTACTTGGATTTTGTTTGGTGTTGCTTTTTTCGTGTAAGAAAGAGAACATGGGCGATTGCTTTAAAAGTACGGGTGTTCTAAGTATAGAAAAACGTCAACTACCCGAATTTGACAGCATATATGTGGACAGAAGGTTACAAGTTGTTTTAGTTGAAGACACGAGTTATTTTGCTGTTATTGAAGCAGGAAGCCATTTGCAAGAATTGATTCGGACGGATGTAGAAAATGGAAAGTTGACACTTCGAAACGACAATAAATGCAATTGGGCAAGGAGTTACAAGAATGTGAT
>ERZ795056.6851-NODE-6851-length-11030-cov-6.308155_pt1 | contig 11030 bp, 9 predicted proteins | sample MGYA00375140_ERZ795056 | MGnify/ENA primary metagenome ERZ795056 (study PRJEB30185, sample SAMN05720227) | activated sludge metagenome | isolation source: Anaerobic digester | place: USA | collected 2015-03-09 ...
CCTTGGCGCCCTGGGCGTTGCGGCGGTAGCTGTTGTAGGGATTGACCGCGGGGGTGGCCCAGTTCGGCGGCTCGACCTTGGGGATCTCGCCTAATAAGCCTGAGTTGTTGATATGGCGTGGAACGGGAGATAGGGTGGGGTAGGGGCCTGAATTCGTGGGCTTGTATCGAAAATCCGAAAATCGATACAAAATCGAGACGAAAAATCGAGACAACCGGGAGATCGCGCCGCCGCGCATCCGGGCCTCGGTGGGGGCCCCGGCCGCCGGAAGGCCAAGCCCCGGAGCCGCCGGCCCGTGGGAATTCAATACAACCAGGGACGACCCCGGCCTCCAGGCTTGCGGAAATGACCGACCGGCGCGGCACCTCGCCGCCGGCGCGGCGGGCGGGAGGCTGGCCCCGATGATCGCCGAGGGGAGGCTGCCAACCGTGCCAGCAGGCGGGGTCTCGCCGGTCTGGCGACCCCCTCAGGCGATGGTGTCGTCTCCCTTCGGCTCGCTGTCGTGGCGCTTGACCATGGTGATCTGGTTGCCGCGCTCGTTGTGGATGACCTCGTCCATGAGGGTGCGGATCAACATGAGGCCGCGGCCGCTTGGCTTTTCGAGGTTTGCGGGATCGAGCGGGTCGGGAAGGTGGGTCGGATCGAAGCCGGGGCCCTCGTCGGTGATGACGTAGGTGGCCTCGGTGCGGGTCTCGCGGGCGGTGACGTAGACGCGGCGATCGCGGTAGGGGCTGCGGTTGCGGCGCTCGTCGACGAGGGCGTCGTAGGCGGAGGGATCGGTGGAGAGGAGGTCGGAGGAGACCTCGAGGTTGCCGTGGAAGACGGCGTTGACGAGGGCCTCGCGGAGGGCGACAGCGACCTGGATCAGGCCCGTTTCGTCGCACAGGCGCATGCGCGTGAGGTTATTCTCGAGGTGGCCGACGAGCGGGGCGATGGCGGTGACGTCGTTGGCGAGCACGAAGCGCGACTCGGTCGACACCAGGCACTCGAGCGCCCGGGTCTGCTTCTGGTGGGCCTGCGCCACCTCGAGCACATCGACCACGGTCTTGGCCAGTTCGCGCGCCAGGTTGCGTTTGGGGACGTATCGACGACAGCGCCTGACGGCCGTTCGAGGCGTAGATGGCTTCACGCAGATCCTCGTGCTGCATCACGATGCTCTTGCCGTCGAAGCTGAATACCAGCGGTGCTGTCGTGGCGACGCATCTGCGCTGCTGACGCGAGTTTACTACTTGATTTCGAAAATTTTGCCAAAATTGGCAATTTCCAGTACGGCTTTGACCACACCTCTGCAGTTGAGCAATGTCACTTTGCGGCCATTGGCACGTTCGTTCAGGAGCAGCAACATACCCAAGGCTGCGGAGTCCATGTAGTCGACTGCACTAAAATCCATTTCAAGCTCGGTCAGGCCAGGGACTTCGAGTGCTGCAGTCGTGGCTTGTTTGAATTCGCGATGCGATTCAAACGTGAAATTTCCGCTCAGCATAATACAACCTTTGTGATCGTCAATTTTGGTGCTGGTTTGCATGGTTTTGTTCCTCGTTGATAGGCATGGGTGAAGCGAACTGCCTGCTCGTGTCGTGACCCTCGGCGCGGCACTTTGCTCGGGCCAGGCCCGCAGCGCTCGGCCAGGCCCGCGATCAGGCCGCCTGGATGTTCGCGGCTTGTTTACCCTTCGCCCCGTTGCTGATCTCGAACGAGACGCGCTGACCTTCCGTCAGGGTCTTGAAGCCTGGCATGTTGATCGCCGAGAAGTGCGCGAAGATGTCTTCGCCGCCTTCATCGGGGGTGAGGAAGCCGAAACCCTTGGAGTCGTTGAACCACTTGACAGTACCGAGCATTGGAATCTCTCCTTCAATTTCTGAACATGGATCGCCTCGAAGAGGCGCCTTCGGCGCGACCTCGCTACGATATCAAACGACCTGGATGTTCGTGGGCACCCTGCCCTCGTTCCCCTCGACGATGTCGAAAGAGACGCGCTGGCCGGCCGTCAGCGTCTTGAGGTCCGGCGCGACGAGGTCGCTGGTGTGCGCGGGGATGTCCTCGCCGCCGCCATCGGGGGTGATGAAGCCGTAGCCGTGGGTGTCATCGAAAAACTTTACGGTGCCGAGAGCCATTGGTGGCGCTTCCTATCCAGTGAGTCGAGATCGAGTCCGCGCCCCAGCATCGGCGCGCTGTCTGTCTCTCGTACGGACATGACTATTACGGTAAGTCTAGGCCGCCGCGCAATGGCTATAATCGACCATTGCAATTCAGTAATATGATTACAAGGATGTAATGCGCTTACTGCCCGGGCGCGCCGGCGCGGTCACGGGATTGTGGTGATCTCGAGCTGTGCGACGCCGAGGCGCATATGCCGTGCGCGGGTCCTTCAAGGTCGCCAGCGCCGTCGCGTGGGGCGGTGGCAGTGCAGCAGCACCCGCGCCGCAGGCCGTGCGCGGTGGATGGCGCCATGCAGGCACCAGGCCGAGGGGGCGGGCGCGTTCGGCCGCGACATGGTCTCGCCGTCGTCCGCGTCGAGCAGCATCAGCTCGCTCGCCCGCACCCGCGCGAAGTGGCGCCGGGGCGGGTTGATGAGGAAGCGCTTGCCGTCCCCGGACACCGCGGCGCTGAAGTGGTTGCCGACCGACTCGTGCCAGTCGAACAGGCGCACAGGCGCAAGGCGGCGGCCAGGGCGACGCGCAGCGCCGCCTCGCCGTCGTTGTCGCTGTCTTCAGGGGCGCTGGCGTCCACGTTCATCCGACTGTCTCCCGCCTCGACCCGAGGTGTCGAGATTCACCCAATCGCGAAGTTTGTCAAGAAGGGCACCCGCAGCTCGTCGCCGCAGGTCCGACGAGGTCGCGTCTCGTCTGCGGCCGGACGGCCGCGACGCGGCGATTTGATCTGGAACTGTAATGCACTTACGTTTCAGCGACCGACCTGGCACCGCGAGGTCCATGCCACGCGCGACAAATACGAGCCGGCGAATTGTGTTGCGGGATCCGGCGTCGATTTTGTATGGTGTCAGATACGCGGCGCCTGTGCTGCCCGCGAAAACGTGGAAACGAAGAGTGAATGCGATGTGCGGGTGGAATAGTCCGCATGTTGACATTGCCCTATCCGCCACGGCAAGGCCACCTAAAACACGTCGCTGTGATTGGCGATGCTCAATGTCGGAGATGAAAAATGTCGAGCGTAACCAGCGTTAATTGTTCGTTCACCAAAACCGGGACCACGATCCAGGGCGACGTCACATTCACGGTGAGCTTCACCGAGACCGAGGCCCGGCTCAATCTCGGGTTCGCTGCCACTGTGTTCGTCATCCCGACGGTGGCATCCACGCAGGGGATCGTGGCCTACCCTGTACCGTTCGCGGGACTGGTCCACCTGGACACCTGCCGCCGGGAGCAGTCGTTCGTGGCGCCGACCGTGTACCCCGCGGGTCAGACGCAGGTCACGACGACGATCAAGGTCTCCGTGACGACGCCGAACCTCTTTAACAGTCCGGCGAATGTCCCCCTGGAGACGAAGTGGACGCCCTCCAACGCGGGCCTCGATGTGCGGGTCGAGGTCTCCCCCGATATCAGCGGATCCAAGGGGACCGCCGGTGATCAGCGGTTCCCGCTCACCGAGCCCTCGACCGCGCTGGAGTTCAATGGCGTCGATAACTACATCGAGGCGAACTTCTCGATGTTCGCGCTGACGACGAGGGCCACCGTCGAATTTTGGATGCGAGGAGCTCCCCAGGAGAGCCACGCGTTTTTCATCACCAACGACGCTCGTCAGCGGGTGCTCTCGGCGCACGTGCCGTATAGTGACGGGAATGTGTATTTCGACGGCGGCGTCGACGCGAGCGGCAACTACGACCGGATCGTCAAACAGCTCAGCCCCGTCGACGACAAGAGCACCTGGAACCATTGGGCGTTCGTCCGCGACTCGGCCGACGGCCGGATGGAGATCTATCGGAACGGCGCCCTCTGGCACTCGCAGGCCTCGGGCTGTGTACGACCGATGACCAACGGCACGCGCCTCGTGGTCGGCGCGAGCCACGACGGCCAGTGGCCCCACGCCGGAGCTTTCAGCGAGTTCCGGGTTTGGAACACCGCTCGAAGTGAGGCCCAGATCAAGGACAATATGAGCCGCCGCGTCGCGGCCTATACTCCCGGCCTGCTCGTCTCGTATGCCCTGTCGTCGTTCCAGGCCGGTCAGGGGGTAGGAGACGCCAGCGGCAATGCTCATGGCGGCTCGATGCACGGCACCCCAGTGAAGGTGGCGGGCCCCGGCGCGCTCCTGTGCTGATTCCGGGCCCAGGGTGAACGCGCCGGCTCGCGCCGGCACCGAAGGGAAACATTAGCGATCGCGGGAGGTCGCCCCATCGGGGGCGACGAGATACCGGGCGGCCATGCGTGACGACACGCTCGGCGCGCTCGCCGAGATCGATCCGCAGGCGGCCGGCTGTGCGGTGGTGGTGGGTCGCCTCGAGCCGGTGTTGCGAATATTCGCGGGCCCGGGCCGGTCCTGCCCTGATAATCGCCCGCGCGCGAAATGCTCGCTCGCGGGCCGTCCTTGACAGAACACCGGGTCCTCGGCACGCTCCCGCCATGATTCGACCCGCTCCCGCCATGATTCGACCCGCTCCGCGGTTGCACTGCTCGAGCGAGCATAGCCCGCGCACTACCTGCGGCGCGCGGTCGAGCTCGGAGCACCTATGACTATGTTAACTCGATCTTACCTGCGTCCGCTGTGCGGCCCCGCCTTGCTCTCCCTCTTTCTCGGCGGCTGCGTCGACCGGGGCGGCGTCACCGACAGCATCGGCGGCAGCGAGACCACCACGGGCTCGGGCTCCGGCACCACCGGCACGACCGGCACGACCGGCACCACCGGCGATGAGACGTCGCCGACCAGCGGCCCGATGACCGCGACCGGCACCGCGACCGGCACCGCGACCGGCACCGACACCACCGACGGCACGAGCTCGGGTACGACCGGCGGCGACGGTGTCTGTCCGCCGACCGACGCCGCATTCTTCAGGGCCTCGATCGCGGCCGTGGACCCGTTCTTCGAGGGCACGCTCGACTGGGACTGCGCGGTGCTGGCGATCGACGCCGGCGCCGAGGAGCTCTCGATCGGCCTCGAGTGCAACGACGGCATGCAGAAGGTCGACCCGGCGCCGACCCTGGTGATTACGGCGAAGCCGATGCTCGGACCGATCGCGCTCGACGTCGGGGCCATGGTCCACGTCCACATCGAGCAGCTCGTGCCGTGGTGGACCGAGACCTCGATCCGCGTCGAGGCGATGGATAGCACCCTGGTGCTCGCCGCCGTCGAGACCACCGGCCAGCTCGACCCCTTCGCGGGCGTGCTGATCAAGCCGATCGCGTCCGTCTGCGGCCCCGAGGAGGATTTCTGCGGCATCGTCCAGCACGACGCCGTCGAGGTCACGATCGACGGCGCCAGCGCTGCGCTGCAATCCCGCAACGCCGCCATCATCGGCGCATACGGCGTATGGGCGAGCGACATCAGTCATCACCTCGAGGTCAACTGCTCGGACTTCCCGGATCCAATGCGCGATCTCGGCGTCCTCCGCCTGGCACCCTGACGACCGATCACCAGCCGGCGGCGACGGGCCCACCACCGCTGCCCTCAGCGTTGCCTCGGGCTGCGCGGCCCGAGCGACGTGATCGCCCATGAGCACATCCTCGCGGCGTTCAGGGCTGGCTCAGGGCGTCCTCGACGGAGCCGAAGCAGCGCACGTGGGCGAGCTCGAGGCCGCCAGTGACCATCGCCTGGGCCAGGGCCGGCTGGATCCCGGTCAGCACGGGCGCGGTGCCCTGCAACTGCAGCACGCGGATGATCCGGAGCAAGGCGGCGGCGGCCTCGGCGTCGACGGCCACGGCGCCGGTGAGGTCGAGCACGACGCGGCGGACCTGGCCGCCGGCGATGTGCGCGAGGAGGGCGGTGAGGGCAACCTGCACGCGCTCGCGGTCGAGCGCGCCGATCAACGGGAGGGCGAGCACGCCGGCGCCGACCCGGATCACCGGGGCGGCGAGGCTGCGTAGGGCGGCGGCCTGCTCGGCGATCTGCTGGCGGCTCCGCTCGAGCGCCTCGACGTGGGCCCGGCGCTCCGCGATGTCGCGCTGGGTGACGAGCAGGCCCGGCTGGCCGCTGACGGGGTCGAGGGCGCGGCGGACCTCGGTGTCGAACCAGCGCTCGCCGGTGAGGGTCTGCGCGGGCAGGTCGGCGCGGTAGACCGCGTCATCGGTGACGCAGGCGCGGGCGCGGGCCGCCAGCGCGGCGTCGACGAAGCTGGCCAGGAACTGATCGACCTGCTGTCCGTGCGCCGCGGGGTCGCCGAAGACGCGGATCGCCGCCGGGTTGCGCAGCAGGGCCTCGCCGCGCTCGGCGTAGAACGAGACCGGCTCGCTCAGGTGGCGCAGGGCCTCGTAGCTGCGGCGCTCGACCGCGTTGGCGTCGGAGCCGACGAGCGGGAAGGCCTCGACGAGCATGGCGATACGGCCGGGCTCGTCGCGGTGGTCGCGGATATGAATGGCGGACAGCTTGCATTCGGCGGCCACGGTGGGGGCGTCGTCGGGGTATAAGGTCCAGCGCTCCGACAACACCTCGCCCTGGCCCAGGCGGCGGATGAAGCTCTCGATGCGGGTGCGAGTCGCCGCGCTCTGCGGTTGCCGCGAATTGCGGCCGTTCCACTCGGCGATCGACGCGGCGTTCCACAGCTGCAGCCCGGCGCGGTTGGCCCACCAGCGCGGATTGACCGCGAGGTCGACGATCCACATGGGCGTGCGCACGAGGTCGAGGCTGTTCAGATCTTCGCGGGTTCGGGGCTCGTCGGTGTCCATGTCATCGCTGGCGTGAAGGGTCCCCGATGAACGATGTTCTGGCGGGTGCCGCGGATGATACGTCAGATCGCTGCCAGGCACCGGTGGATCGCGCAGGGGCCCGGGACGATTTTGCGCGCTGGACCTGCGCCGCGCTCAGCGGGGCAGGGCCCAGGGCTGGCGCGCGCGCAGGTCGGCGATCGCCAGGGTCCCGGTGGCGATCGGGCCGGCGCTGGCGTCGACGATGCGATAGGCGAGGGGTCCTCGAAGCGCTCGACCGCGCGGGTTACCAGCTGCGGGAGCGCGCGGCCGTGCAGGTGCATCAGGCGAAAGCCCACCGCCTTGCCGATCCAGTCCAACGGCGGTCGAACGATCATAAAACGGCGCGACTTGATCGTGGACCCATATGCTGGCCTTGGTCAATCGCTCGAGCTTGCGGTGCGAATCGCCGCGAAATAGCCACATGGAGTGGGCCCAGTTGCGCCTAAGGGGTTTCATCCGGGAATTTGTCGACGGGCCCGAGTACTGGGGCGGCCGCGAGTCCGAACGGCGATGTGTGACGAACTACATGGCGAGGCTGGCGCGCAAGCGACCCATCTGGATCGAGGCTGGCGGAAACGCGCAGCGATGTCACGTACCAGTACCGTCCCGGGTTCGGTGACTGCCGCTCCTCCTCGGCCCAGGCGCTGCGCTCCGGGGGGCGGCCCACCGCACAAGCTTGTGACCGCCGATGCGCCGCCATGCCCATGATCCGAAGGCACCGTGAGCGCCGCTCATGGGGGACCCCGAATCGGGGGTGTGCAGTTGTTGAGCAAGGAGAGCGCTGTGAGCGGATATTACAACCTGACGAGCTGGTCCAACCCGATCGAGGACCTCGTCGACCTGGGAAATACCGTGGTCGACGGAGCGCGGGATGTCGCCGAGCAGGCGGTCGGCGTCGCGGAGATCGTCGGCGAGGGCATCGTCGACGGCGCGACGCTGATCGGCGAGGGCGTGGTGACAGCGGGCGAGGGCGTGGCGAAGTGGAGCGTCAACGCGGTCGGCGACGCGGTCGAGTGGTCGAAGACCTCGTATGCCGAGGTCGCGGAGTGGACCGAAAACGCGGCCGGGCTGGTGGCCAACTTCTGCGTCGAGGCCTATCAGGTCGCGTACGACGCCGTCGAGCTGGTGTACAAGGCGCTGCTGGATTACCTCAGCGAGACGCTGCCGGAGCTCGGCGGGCTCGACCCGAATGCGCGCAAGGCCGCGGCCTATCTGATGAGCGAGCCGGTCGCGCGCGGCATCGAGGCGCTCGCCGACGCCGCCGGCTGTGTCCTCACCTTCGGGATCAAGCTCAAGGCCGGCTCGAGCGTGAACCTCGGCATCTACGCGTGTGGCAGCGGCTGGGGCTTCTTCCTCGACTCGAAGTTCGGGGACCTGGACGCGCTGCTCTCGGGCCTGAGCCCGGGCATTGGCGTCGCCGCGCAGGTGACGATGGTGTTCGGCCCGGTCTCGCGGGCGAGCGGCGCCAAGGCGATCAAGCTCGGGCTCGGCGTCAAGGCCAACCCGACCAAGAAGCTCGCCGCGACGATCGGCGGAGTCGTGCTGATGGAGGCCAGCGCTCCGCCGTTGTTCCTCGGGCTGCGCTACGCGATGGAGCTCGACGTCGACCTGTTCGGCAAGCAGACCGTCGACGACGCCGGCAAGCTGAAGTGGAAGGTCAAGACCGCGCTGCCGAAGCCCAATGGCGACTTCGTGACCGACGCCTATGGTGCGGTCGCCGGGGCCGTCGAGGAGATCGGCTGGGAAGACGTGACGAACGGGCTGTCGAGCCAGGCGACCCACTTCGACGCGGCCCTGCGGGCCCACGCGGATCCGGCGAGCGCGGACCGCATCAAGATGACCGCGCTCGCGGTCTCGATGTCGCCGTTCAAGCCCCGCTATTACGGCGAGGTGCGCACCGCGAAGGGCCAGACGGTGGTCGGCACCGGTCAGGGCGCGCTCGGCCTCGATATCGTCGGTGATCGCCGGGTGGTGCAGATCGTGTCCGGGCTGACCGACCCGACGGCGGTCTCGCTCGAGGCCGTCGGCGAGCCGCCGCTCTACTGGTGTGCCCAGGCGAATGGCGACATGACGCTGGTACCCTACGACAAGTCCCGCGATCTCAGTGGCACGACATTTCGCATGCTGCGCGGGCTGAGCGGCCCCGGTGCCTCATTCGCGGTCGCGGCCGACGGCCCCACGGATCCCCGCCATATTGTCGCCACGCGGGTGCGCGGCGGCATCGTCACGCCGACGCCGGTGCTGTGCGCCGCGCGGCTGAGCGGCATCGAGGCGCCGAGCAAGCCGGAGGCGACCTTCCTGCTCGACCGCCCGGCGGACCAGCCCGACGCCGCGTCGTCGCTGCTCCGTCCGGGCCAGTACCTGCTCGTGAACCAGGCCAGGCGCGCGCCGAACGGCATGTTCGCGCTGATCCTCGGCAGCGACGGACGGCTCGCGGTGCGCCGACGCGGGAGCGGCCCGCTGAGCTCGCCGACGGCCTGGATGCCCTACCAGCCGGGCCTGATCCAGGACCAGGTGAACCTGTGGGCGTGGGCCAGCCCCGCGGTCGCGGCGGCGCCCGGCTACCACGCGATCGTGACCCAGGACGGGCGCCTCGCGGTGCGTGCAGGCGCCTCGCCGGCCAGCGCCGGCGCGACGCTGTGGCAGACCGAGGTCCTCGGCGGGCCCGGTCCCTGCTTCCTCGCCGTCACCAATCAGGGCGTCGTCACCCTGATCCGCGGCATGCCCGACGCGCCAGGTGAGATCATCTGGTCCTCGGTCCTCGGCGCGCACGAGTGGCCGATACGGCGGCGCCAGGTCGTGCTCAGGACCGGCGGCAGGTACATCGCGGCCGACAATGGTGGCGGCGTGCACAAGCCCGAGGCGCTCACCCAGGAGCCCGCACAGCCGGTTCGCGTCAGCGCGCCCCAGGTCGGCGGCTGGGAGGCCTTCGAGCTGCAAGACCTGTGCACCGGCGCCGTCGCGCTGCGCGCCCAGGGCCGGCGCTTCGTCGGGGTCGAGAATGGCTCGACCGGCCTGACCTGCCTGCGTGACCACGTGACCACCCGCGAGCGCTTCCAGCTCGAGGTCGTCGGCGGCGGCGGCGGCGTGCCGCAGCAGGTCCTCCTGCGGCTCGCCGCGAACAACGGGTATGTCGGGGTCACGGCGAGCATGCAGCTCGGCATCACGGGCAACCCGGCGAGCTTCGAGCTGCTCGAGGTCGAGCACGACCTCACGGCCCACAGCGGGCGGCTTGTGCACATCATCGCCAGGCACAACGGCAAGGCGCTCGAGGTGCCCGACGGTCGCGCGGAGAGCGGGCTCGGTGTCGGGCTCGGCCGCTTCGTCGCCGGCGACCATCAGAAGTGGACGCTGACCTACGTCGGCGACGGCAAGTTCATGTTGAGCAACCGTCAGACCGGCCAGAACCTCGACATCACCGGCTCCCAGAAGACGGACGGGGCGATCGCGGTGCAGTGGCCGAAGCAGGACAGCGACAATCAGCGGTTCCTCCTGACGCCGACCGGCGATGGCCACTATTTCATCATGGCCAGACACAGCCTGAAGGCGCTGGACAGCGAGCCCCTCTCGCCGGCCCCCGGATCGCGGGTGTCCCAGTGGGCGCTGACCGGCGGCGCGAGTCAGCGCTGGAAGATCAGCCTGGCGACGACGGAGCCGCGGCCGACGAGCGCCATCTTCACCCCGGTCGTGATCCGCGACCTCGCGCACTTGCTCGAGCTCGAGGTCATCCGCCTGCGCTCATGGAAGAACGACTATCTGATCCGCCCCGACACACCGGCGGGCGTCGGCACGGGGCCCACCAACAATGTCTGGCAGGTCGGCGCCGCGGGTGGTGGACGGATCTTCCTGCGCTCATGGAAGGGCGATTACCTCCACCGGCCCGACTCGCCGCCCGCCGTCACCACCTGGACGCTCACCATCGGCAGCGAATGGACGCTCGAGCAAAACGGCGCCACGATCCGTCTGCGCTCCTGGAAGGGCGACGCCCTGCACCGCCCGGATTCACCGGCGGGCGTGACCACCTGGCCGGTCGGCATCGGTAATGAGTGGACCGTCGAGGCGATGCAGCCCTGACACAGCCCGGTCCACCAACCGTCGCGCCACGCCGCACACCTCGACGAGGGCTCGCACCAGGCCGGGTCTGGAACAACCAGGCTCCGCCCGGGCTGAGGCGCC
>ERZ795056.6858-NODE-6858-length-11022-cov-7.420078_pt1 | contig 11022 bp, 9 predicted proteins | sample MGYA00375140_ERZ795056 | MGnify/ENA primary metagenome ERZ795056 (study PRJEB30185, sample SAMN05720227) | activated sludge metagenome | isolation source: Anaerobic digester | place: USA | collected 2015-03-09 ...
CCTCGCGGAGATCCCCCTTCCTCCCGATCTCGCCGCCATCAAAGCCCGCCGGGATGACGAAGTCCGGGCCGTGATCAGCGGCCAGGACCAACGCTTCCTGCTTGTGATCGGGCCATGCTCGGCCGATGACGAAGCCCCCGTGCTCGAGTACGGAGAACGGCTGAGCCGGCTCCAGGAACGTGTCCAGGAGCAGCTGATTCTGATACCGCGGATCTATACCAACAAACCACGGACAACGGGTGAAGGCTATAAAGGGATGATGCACCAGCCAAAGGCCAACGAAGCCCCGGATGTGGTCGAGGGACTCAAGGCCCTGCGCCGTCTCCACGTCAAGGCCATCGCCCAGACCGGCTTGCCCGCCGCCGACGAGATGCTCTACCCCGAAAACTACCCCTACGTCGAAGACCTCCTGTCCTACGTGGCCATCGGTGCCCGCTCCGTCGAAAACCAGCTCCACCGGCTGACGGTCAGCGGTCTCGATATCCCGGTGGGAATGAAAAACCCGACCTCGGGTGACCTCGGAGTGATGCTCAACTCGATCCAGGCCGCACAGGGTCGACACCAGTTCATCTATAACCGCTGGCAGGTCGAAACCAACGGGAACCCCTGGGCCCATGCCATCCTCAGGGGGGCCGTCGACCATCACGGACGGGCTGTTCCGAATTTCCATTACGAAGACATCATGGAGACAATCGCCCTCTACGGCCAGCGCGGACTCAAACACCCGTCGATCCTGATCGATACAAACCACGCCAACTCCAACAAGCAGTACAAAGAACAGATCCGCATTGCAAAAGAAGTGATGACCAACCGCAGACTCTCTCCGGAGATCCGGCAAACCGTCAAGGGCCTGATGATCGAAAGCTATCTCGTCGAGGGCGCCCAGAGTCCCACCAGCACACCGCATACCCGTGGGCAATCAGTCACAGACCCCTGCCTCGGCTGGGAAGACAGCGAACGTCTCGTGCTGGATCTTGCGGAGATGGCGTAACACGGTTTTCTGGCTGTCTGCATTCGCACTGTCATGAGCCGGAGACTCCCCGGACTCAAACGTATCATTTTGCGGGATGCACTCGCGCATCCCGCCAGAGAAAGCGGACAGCACCGGCAATCGGACGGTTATGCCCATGCGGGACCGGACCCGTTGCGTTTTTTTTGGTGAATGGCGGACCGCCCGGTGCAGGCGATTGACTCTGCCACACGATGTTGCGCATCCCCGTCTACCCAAAAAACCGGCATCGTCGGAAATACAGACTCGTCCAGTCCTACACCAGCGCCCAGACGATAGCCGCCAACCCGAGGATGGCATTGAGGGGATTGACCGGGGGTTTGATCACAAGGGCAATCCTGTAGAGAAGCGGCCCGGTCATGTACAACAACAGGATCCGCGTCAAAAGATCGAATTCCGGCTTGAGGATCGGGAGCAGAACGGCCTGCCACCAGGCCCAGAGGCAGAGACCCACGCCTGTCGAGACCAAGAGACGCAACCCCCAGTGCCTCGGCTCCGTCTCCCTGGGAAAACTGTCCAGACCACGCACCGGCTTCCCGCGGAATTTGAGCACAACCCAGGCGAGGATCACCGCCACATCAACCAGAGCGACGGCAAGGAAGGATGACCCGAACTGGAGGGGCAGATCTGCAAAAAAGAGGATACTCCCCAAGGTCGAAAGACCGGAGTAGAGCGGATCGAATTTCTTCTCCTCGTCGAAACCGATCACGGCCCCGAAGATAAAGGAGAGACCGAGTGCAAAGGAGAGCATGTCGGGGGCCGTCGGCGTCACGATCCCCAGTTTGGCGGCCACCCCGGTCAAAAAGATCGGCTGTACGATGGAGAGAAGCCCGAGTGCACCACTCACGACCATGGCCAGTCCCCGGGAGCCGGTCTCGCGCACCGTCACCACAAGGTATTTGAGTCGAACAAGGATGATCACGATGGCGGCGATGATCACCAGATGCGCAACCGGTCCGACCAGCATCCCCAGGAACTGGCGGTCGCTCCCAGCGATCTGCTGCACAAGAACCATGGCCATGGCCGTCGCCATGTCAAACCCGAGCGCCTCGGCATCGAGTTTTGCTGTCCACTTCGCCAACCAGGCAAACAAGGCCTTCATACGCTCTCCTCCACACAACCACACTTCGTGTTTTTCCAATCCCGGAATCCACTCCGGGCAGTATACATCCAGCCCGACCGCTTCGTCCACCGCTGCGTGCGTTGACCAAAAATGGGCGTCCCGGGTTGAGACAAATTCCTTTTTGCTCTATACTCGAATGGAACGTCCCGCTATGGAGGATTGACATGACCCGCACCCTGATCACGATACTGGTATTTCTGGCAACAAGCCCGGGCCTGATGGCGCTAGCCCCGCTCTCGAAGACCTCTGTCTCCATCGCCAGCGATTTTGAAGGAAGGCCGACGTTTTCACGGGCAAACGAGTTCATCCTTCTGGACAATGGCCGGGCGCTGTTTCTCGGTACAAGCGCACGCTTCGAGACCCGACATACCGTCTACATCCTCAAGACAGACAGCATGGTGCGCGTTCCCCTGCTCCTGAGTGAATCCCTCACCGGACAACTCGGAAAAGGCCATGTGCATTCCCTGGTTCACTACAACAGCGATGACGGCAGAATGGCCATCATCTGGGAGCGCGAGCGGCAAGGGCGAAAAGAACTGGTTGCAGTCAGCGGACGCCTCGTCCAGGGCGAGATCAGTCGCTCCGTCGTTCTGGCAAAACAAGAAGGCCGTGAACTCCTGGCCGTCCGACCGACCATCGGCCATTCCGGGAGCGGTCCATTCCCTCTTGCCATCTCCAGACAGAATGAAATCGGACGCTACAAGTACGAAGACCGGGGCCGGGTAGCCATCTCCCTGATCCATGAAGACGGCAGCGTCCGTCCGGTCTGCCAGTTCTCCACTCCATACCGTCCGCACACCCTGTTTGCCGGGAATGGCCTGGCTTTTCTTGCTGAATACTCCGAAGACAGCGAGGGTGGCGCCAAGCCGGAGGGACACATCATCACACTTTCCAGCGGGCAAAGGCGTGCGATTCCCGTCGACTACGTCATCTATGGTGCCGCTTTTTCACCCGACGGATCCCGACTCTACGCCGCTTCCTCCATGAACGGGACCCTGAGCGAATATGACACGGCGAGCGGCGTCATGCGCTCACGGATCCCGATCGGCACCCATGGGCATGTTCTGGGATACGCCAAGCCGGACACCCTCTTCTGGATCCGCAATGACGGAATCGTCTCGATCGCCACGACCCCGGCACCACGCATGACCGACTACCTGGGATTCACATCCATCCAGCAGGGGTTCTGGCACACCGACGGCTCCTTCATCACCGGAAATACCGCCTGGGTCAAAAACGGCGACGAACTCTGGAAGATGAATTTCTGACAGACATTCCGGACGTAGTGGCACTAACCCTGGGAGTGACAATGCCGAAGCAACACAATACCCACGAAGATGCTGCAAAAAAAGCCATCGACGTTTTATTAAAGCGCGACTGGAAAGACATCCACGCCAGTGAGCACGGCAAGAGACCGGGCGTCGCCCCCGTCCGGTCTGCCCATAAGGCCCTGCACACCCATGGAACACGCTAATCTCGCCTGGCTGACACTGGCCCTCTGCGCCAGCATCAGCCTGCTGGTCTGTGGAGCCAGGGCTGCCGCCTCCGCACGCCTGCGCCGGGCGTTTTGCTTTTTCCATGGCAGCTTCGGATTGCTGCTGGCTACCCATCTTGTCAACCGCTATCTGGCCCTCAATCTTCCCGGGAGCGATCCCAACCTGCTGGCCTTTGTCCGCTATCTCGAAAATCCGGCCCTCCTGCTGGTTCTTGCCGTCGCGGCCCCTGTGCTGGTCCACGAGCTGACGGACTGCCCGCAAAGGGCCCTCCGCAACCTGCTGTCCGCGGGACTGGCCCTTGCCATGCTCTTTCTCAATTACAGTATCAGCCTCTTTCACACCCGGGGAGACGCGACCCGCATCCTGATCAAGGACGGACTCTTCATCCTGATCGTGGCCTACTGCATGCTCCTGCTTGTCCGTGCCTGGCAGCGCGAGCGGGACACAAACGTGCGCCGGCGCCGACGACGTACAGCCCTGATCATGAGTGCCCTTTTTCCAGCCATCATTGCGGACACATTTTTCGATGCCTCGCTCGAATTCAAGTTCTTTCCCATTGTCCACCTCGTCTTCGGAATCGACCTGTTCGGATACCTTGACGTGCCGGCTCCCGCGCAGAGCGGCAGACCCACGCCCCCTGCCCGACTATTGGCGCTCGTTTTTGACCGGATATTTATGCGTAAAACGGAAGTGCTTCCAGCCTAAAGCGCGCCACTCGGGGGATGCCAGAATCCGCGGAATGTTGTCCGAGAAACTCCAGCCGTAGTACGAAAATTCGTCACTGCCCGTCCACCCGGGGAAGCTGCCGCGATTGGCCGCCTCAAACCCGTGGCGCGGCCGGATCCCGCACATGTTTTCGACAACGTGAAAAAATTCGTGACAGAGGAGGTAGGGCCCGTTGTGCGCCATCCGCAGCGAGGGAATCTGCACGTGCCCCCGCCAGACCGAGCGCCGGCCAGCATCGAGAGAATACCTCGTTGCCCCGCCATGGGCGGTCTGATGCTTGTCGGAAGCCCAGATCAGGATGATGCTGTCCACCTCTCCGGCGCGACTGTCAAGAATGGAACCCAGGTGCCGGCTGGCCAAAGCCGCATCGAGCTGGAGAGAACCATCCTCGAGCGGCACAAGGGCGTTCACCGGTTCCCGAAAAACCGCGACTTCTCCTTCGATAAAGACCAACCCGCTCGTGGCAGTCCGCACCCAGTGTCGCATGAAATCAAAGGACATCCGGGCCAGTTCGGCCTCTTTGGCCTTGATCCGCCTCCGGGGTTCTCCGCTCCGCCCGGTGTCTTCAAGCAGTATCATGAGTGACCGGTGGCGGACCTCGGCTGTGCGTGTGGCCGTGAACGGAGCCTGACGGCTGAGAACGGACATGTGTTGGAGATAGGGAATCACATTGGTCCGCACGCCGGCGGTTTGTGAGACCCGGACGGCTTCGTCAAAAATACCGCGGGCATCCTTCCAATCCCCCCGTGAAAACGCGGTCTCCCCAAGCCAGCGCAGGGCGTGGGCATACTGCGACCACATCCAGGACTGTGTGAAGCCGAGGCCGATCGCCCGCTGATACGCCCGGACGGCGTTTGGCCAGTCCAGCATCTTTGTCAGCAAATGCTGCCCCAGACGGGCCGGGTAAAACCCGTTTCCCGGCTTCCCTTCGGCTGCCCGCTGATACCAGATCAGGGCTTCGGCAACACGGCCCTGTCCATCCAGTTCGACGGCTTTTTTGAACCAGTCGTCCGCCGAGCCCTGTGACGTTGACCCGGCACGGGCTGCCTGCGCAGCCGGACTGGAGGCACAGGCACTGGAGACCATCAAGACAAAGACGCAGCCAGCCATCCAGCCGGCACGTATATGCTGAAAGAAAAAACGGATTCTTGCTGTCTTCATCGTCAGTTCCCGTTGCTGCCGAAAAGCATCTCGCTGATGCAGGTGTCGTTGTACTTTGTCCCCTTGTAGATGGACTCGATACGGAAACAGAACGTGTCATTGACTTTCCGGGCCGGCAGCCGGCTGCGCAACGTGGAGAGATCGAAAACCTGCAACTCCCGGCTGTCCTCCAGGGCCAGTCGACAGAACAAGCGGCCATTGTAATACACGACAAGGGAGCGAACGCGGTTGTTTTCCTCGAACAGGGCTTCGCTTTTCGCATAGCCGTTCACGATGACAATCCGTCCATTGAAGGCGTACACCTCATCCGACCAAGCCTGGGCAAAGCGCCAGGTGACACTCTGGCCGACACCGCCATCCGGAACAGCCCAGGCCGTCAGGGGCGAAAAATCATGGAGGTTGGCCGGTCCGTAGCTGATCCCGGAGGCCGCCGGGAGGTTCGCCGAGGCCGTCACAGGCCCAAGCCGGCCATACCACATACCGAGGGCCTCTTCAGCAAAAAAATCGGCCGCGAGCTGGATATCGGGACTGATCACAGGCAGCGGCGGCTGCGCCTGTGCAAAGGAAAGCATCGGCAGGCTGGCAACACAGACAACGAGACAGAGCATGGATCGCATCTCATCCCCCTTGATGGAAACGTTGCCATAGAGGACAAGTTTTTCATGAAATCGTTCCGCACGGCGGACAGGCCGACGCCTTGACAAAACAACGCCTCCGCATGCATAGTGGTGCACATGAATGACGATCGGGCACTGCACACCACGGCCGGAGATGATCCGGGAGACATCCTCTCCGCTGTCTTTTCGACCTCTCCTGACGGTATCGCGATCGCCTCCCTGGAAGGGACCGTGATCGCAGCATCGCCCCGGGCCCTCGAAATGTGGGGGTATACTGACAGCAGCGAAGTCGTCGGCCGGAACATGCTGGAGTTCATCGACGAAAGGGACCGGGAACGTGCCATCTTTCTGATCGGAGGACTCCTCCAGGGCCGACCGACAGGTGCTGCCGAATACCTCATGCTCCGCAAGGACGGCAACCGGTTTTACTGCGAATCCAACGCCAATGTCATCAAAAACAATGCGGGTCAACCCATTGCCATCATGATCGTCGAACGCGACATGACCGAACGCCACAATGCCGCTGAAGCACTCCGCCAGAGCGAGGAAAAGTACCGCCTCCTGACGGAATTCAGTTCCGATGTGATCTGGGTTCTCAATCTCGATAAAAAATGTTTTACCTATATCAGCCCCGGCATCAGTCGCCTGCGCGGTTTGACCGTGGAAGAAGCGCTGGCCGAGACTCTCGAAGATGCTGTTGCCCCCGAATCACAGCCTGTCGTGATGGAAGCCATCCAGAGAAACATTCAACCCTTCCTGGCCAATCCCGGACACTCGGCATGGTACCACACCGAGATTCTTCAACCCCACAAAGACGGACATCTCATCTGGATTGAAGTTGCAACCCGCTTCCGTTTCAACAACGCCGGAGAGATCGAAATCGTCGGAAGCAGCCGGAATATCGAGGAGCGGAAACGTCTCGAAGCCGAACTCAGACTGGCCAAGGAGCACGCCGAATCCGCCAACAGGGCAAAATCAGAGTTCCTGGCCAACATGAGCCACGAGATCCGGACACCACTCAATGCTGTCATCGGATTCACCGATCTGCTCTCGAAGACCGCGCTCGACGAAACGCAGGCTGGGTACGTCCGCCATGCCAACACCGCCGGTCGGGCTCTCCTCGGGATCATCAATGACATTCTCGACCTCTCTAAGATCGAGGCTGGAAAACTCGATCTCGAGATGCTCCCTGCCGATCCGTCCGCGCTTGCACAGCAAGCCATGGACATTGTCCGCTATCAAGCCGAGGCAAAGACACTTTCATTGGACCTGCGCCTCGCACCAGACATCCCCCGCGCCATCATGACTGACCCGATCCGTCTCCAGCAAATCCTGATCAACATCTTGGGAAATGCCGTCAAATTCACCCCGGCGGGATCGGTCGCCCTGGAAGTCTCTGTCCCCTCCGCCCGGCAACTCGAATTCGCCGTCCAGGATACGGGAATCGGCATCAGTCCCGAAATTCGTGAAAAACTCTTTCAGCCCTTTTCGCAGGCCGATTCATCAACGACTCGCCGCTTTGGCGGAACCGGCCTTGGTCTCGCAATCTCCCGCCTTTTAACCGAAAAAATGGGCGGAGAGATCACCCTGGAAAGTACGGCAGGCACAGGGTCCTGTTTCCGGATCCGGATTCCTCTCGTCACTCCACCCTCATCTCCCGCAGGTCCGGAGACTCCGGACCGTATCCAGCAGGGCAACCCAGAATTGGACCAGGCAAAGAATCCCCTGAGACCCAAACGGGTCCTGATCGCCGAAGACGTCCCCGTCAATATGCTCCTGACAACCGTCATGGTGCGTGGCATACTTCAGGAGAGTCTGATCTTTGAAGCCACAAACGGGAGCGAAACGGTGGAAGCCTGGAAGAAGGAGCAGCCTGATCTGATTCTGATGGATGTCCAGATGCCAACCATGGACGGGCTTGAAGCAACACGCATCATCAGGGATCTGGAAACGGTGCATGGCGGCCATACTCCGATCATCGCACTCAGCGCCGGAACCTTCAGTGGCGAAAAAGAACGCTGTCTCGAATCCGGCATGGACGACTTCCTCGCAAAACCTGTCCTTGGGGATGACCTTGCCCGCACCCTCCAGCGCTGGCTGTAAGGAACCGCCCATGCAAAACCTGCGAGCCATACTCCTGGCAGTCTTGGTACTCTTTGCGCTCCCGGTCTCCCTCCCGGCCAAAGACCGGCTCATCATTGGAATCGATCGTTCGGCGGCTCCGATGGAGTTCGAGCGGGATGGCAAACCTGCCGGTTTCAATGTTGACATCATGCGGGCCATCGCAGATCTCGGCGGATACCAACCCGAATTCCGGTTTCTGGACTGGACCAATGTTCTGGAATCCGTCCGCAACCGGACCATCGACATCATGTTCGCCATGAGAACGTCCGAACGGGAAAAAATTTATCTCTTCGGAACTCCCTTTCTCGAAATCTCAGTCCGGATTTTCGTCAGGGAAGATGTCTTCGGAATCTCCGGCCTGCCCGATCTCGAGAACCGGACAGTGGCGGTCGTACGCGGATTTGCCTGCCAGGATGCCCTGATCGAAAGCGGACTCGACTTTCGGATTGTCGCTGTCGAAACCGTCGCCCAGGCACTCGACCTCCTGGCCAACGGAGATGTATTCGCCTTTGTCGGTCAGTATCATCTTGCAAAATACGCCTTGCAGCAAAAAGCCCGGCAGGTCAAGACGATCGGAGACCCGCTCCAGACAACGCCCTTCGGGATCGCCATGCATCGGGAACAGCAAAACGGCATCAGCCGGCTCGACCGGGCACTTGAGGAACTGAAAAAAACCGGAGAATACGCCAAGATCCATGAAAAATGGTATGGAACCAGTTCCGGGCCGGACACACAGACAGTCTTGCGCTACTCCCTGCCCATCCTGATCGGCCTGCTTGCCATCTTCGGCATCCTTGTCACTTGGAGTCTCACCCTGCGCCACCAGGTCCGCGTCCGGACAAGCGCCCTCTACGAGAATCTGGAGAAGTTCCGCAAATTGACAGACCGTGCGCCCTTTCCCGTCGCCATTATCCACGACAACAGTATCGAATACATCAATCCTCAGTTTACCATGACCTTTGGATACACCCTCGATGACATCCCGGATTGCGAGGCTTGGTTCAGCACCGTCTTCCCTGATCCGGCGTACCGTGCCACGGTTATCGCGGACTGGCAACAGCATGTCACGGAAAAAATCCAGATCAATGACACCCCGAGAACCTACGACGTAACCACACGCGACGGCCGGATTGTCACGGTTGATTTCCGCATGATCCATCTTGATGACGGCCGGATCATCATCATCCTTGAAGACGCAACCCTCAAACACCGCATGGAGGAGGAACGTCTCCGACAGCAGCAGATCGAGTCCATCTCCCTGCTTGCGGGGGGCATTGCGCATGACTTCAACAATATCCTCATGCACCTCATCGGTCACATCAACCTTCTGCAGATCAGTGAAGGCATGGCGGAAGAGCAGATGGAGAGCCTCTCCTCCATGGAACGGTCCATCCAGCGGGCACGGGGGATCACCGGACAACTTCTGACTTTTTCCCGGGGAGGCGCTCCGGTCAAAAAATTGCAGTCTCTCGCCCCCATCATCAGGGAAAGCATCGACTTTGTCTTCCACGGCTCTAACTGCACGGCTGAAGTTGCTGTTCCCGACAACCTGCCCGCTCTCGACATCGACAGCGGCCAGATCTCGCAAACCCTCAACAACATCCTGATCAACGCGATCCAGGCCATGCCCGATGGGGGGATCATTCAGATCTGCGCAGTCTGCCTCAATCGGGAACAGGTTGTTCCAGTAAAAACGGAGAACAACGCCAGGCAATGGGTCGCCATCAGTATCCGTGACCATGGCCCGGGAATCCCTCCGAATCTTGAAAACCGGATTTTCACCCCATACTTCACCAGCAAACAGCACGGAACCGGACTGGGATTGACGACTGCTTGGTCCATCGTCCAAAGACACGGAGGAGAGCTGCGCTTCTCTTCGACACGGGGGCAGGGCACAACCTTTACGATTTTCCTTCCGGTCCCAGCCGACAGGAATATCCCGGCTGACAATCATGAGACACAGGCCGGCTTCACCCGCTTCAAAGGTCGGGTGATCATCATGGACGACGAGCAGCAGATCATCAACGTCCTCTCCCGGATGCTTGAGCGACTCGGGCTCCAGGTGACCGTGACAAAAAACGGGTCCGAACTGGTCCGCGAGTACATGCAGGCCCATGATGCAGGAAGACCCTACGATATCGTCATCACGGATTTGACCGTCCCGGGAGGCATGGGCGGACGCGAAGCCATCTCCATCCTTCGGAATGCGGTCCCTTCCATCAAGGCCATCGTTTCCAGCGGTTTTTCCTGCGACCCCGTCCTCGCAGACTGCACAGCATGGGGCTTTGTCGCAGCCCTGGTCAAGCCGTATACGTTTTCACAACTTGAGCAAATTCTGGCATCGGTTTTGAATCAGCCATCCTGAATTCCGTTCCCGGTAATTCTTTCGTACTTTTGACGGCAGCGGGAGGTGACGACAGCAATGCGCATACTGGTAATGGACGATTCAGATTCTCTCGGACCGGCGCTGGAAGCAGCTCTCTCAACAGCTTTCCGGTCCGTAACCATCGATACCATCCGGGCTGACTCCCTCGGCTTCAGCGGGTGCTCGGCCTGTGACGTCTGCTCCTGGAAGACACCCGGCATCTGTGCCCACACCGGACCGGCGAGGGATGTCGCCAAGCTCTTTGTCCGGGCCGATATCTGCATCATCACGACGCGGCTGTTGCATGGAACGCCGCGGGCCAGTGCGAAAGCACTCTGGGAACACATCCTGCCGGCTGTGCATCCAGGTTTTGTCCGCTATCGCGGCGAACTGCACCACCG
>ERZ795056.6859-NODE-6859-length-11022-cov-5.110149_pt1 | contig 11022 bp, 7 predicted proteins | sample MGYA00375140_ERZ795056 | MGnify/ENA primary metagenome ERZ795056 (study PRJEB30185, sample SAMN05720227) | activated sludge metagenome | isolation source: Anaerobic digester | place: USA | collected 2015-03-09 ...
AATACTGCAAAAGCCAATCGGGAGGAATTAAATACATCCATCGGCACTATCCGGCTGGAAATGGCAACCACCCTGAATACCATCACTAAGAGTAATGCCGAGGCTTTGGCCGAAATCAATAAGACCATTGCCGATAAGGCTGATGTTCAGTTAACCAAATTGGATGATAACCAAAAAGCTAACCGGGAGGAACTAAATAAGGGGCTAAAAGAATTTGCACTCGAGCAACGTACTAAACTGGAAGATTTAAAAAATGAGCAAAAAGACCTCACCACAAAAACCGTAGAACAGCTTGAAAAAACAACGGCCATGATCCATGCAAGGCTTACCGAGTTGGGCGGACAGGCCAAAACCGATAATACCCTGATAAGGGAAGCCCTTGTAAAAGCATTCAAAGATTTTGGCGACACTTTTGATAGAAAGGTGAACGAATTCAATGATTTGCAGCGTACCAAATTTGCCGAAATGGAGAAAAGGCAAACAGATTTGGTTTTGAGTACCGAAAAGAAACTCGAAGAAATGCGGGCTACCGTAGATGAAAAACTCACCAAAACCCTGAGCGACCGTATAGGTGAAAGTTTTGAAACAGTAGGCAAACAACTCATTGAGGTACAAAATGGCCTTGGCGAAATGCGAAACATTGCCACCGATGTGGGTGGACTAAAAAAAGTACTAAGCAATGTAAAACTCAGGGGTGGCGTGGGCGAAGTACAATTGGCCATGATTTTGGAGCAAATTCTTGCACCCGGACAATACGAAGCCAATGTGCGCACCAAAGCAGGCAGTAACGATCCGGTTGAATTTGCCATTAAATTACCCGGCCGTAGCGACGATGAAAACAATTTTGTTTATCTGCCTATTGATGCAAAATTCCCAAAGGACACTTACGAATTGGTAATTGCAGCCTACGAAAATGCCATTCCGGAAGATATTGAAATAGCCACCAAAAACCTGGAGATCACCATAAAGAAGATGGCAAAGGATATCAGTGAAAAATACATTGACCCGCCCAATACCACCGATTTTGCAATCATGTTCCTGCCATTTGAAGGCATTTACGCCGAAGTAATCAGGCGTAGCGATTTGGTCGATCAATTGCGGGACCAATACCGCATTACCGTAGCAGGCCCAACCACCCTTGTGGCCTTGCTCAATAGCCTGCAAATGGGCTTCCGTACCCTTGCCTTGCAAAAGCGTAGTAGCGAAGTATGGCAGGTATTGGGCGCCGTAAAAACGGAGTTCGATAAGTTTGGCGGATTATTAGAGAAAGCACAACGCAATATCCACAGCGCAAGCGATACGGTGGATGAACTGTTGGGCAAACGCAGCCGTGCCATTACGCGAAAACTAAAAAACATTGACGCTCTCCCGGCTGCCGAAGCACAAAGATTGCTGCCGGAAATTGGTTTGGATCTCATTGATGATGAAACCGAAATCTGATATGGAACATTTTGAACATCCCTACATAAAGGAAGAATTTTTCACAAAGCCATATCGAAGGCTCATAATTGGAACATTCCCGCCAAACCCGGCGTGCCCGGAGCGTAATAGTGAACTTCCATTCTTTTATGGCAATGTGAACTCTTTTTGGTCAATCATAAAAAATACAGGATTGTATCCGGATTACAGATTCAATACAGTAGAAGAAATCATAAAGTGGCTTAATGATCATGATATTGCAGTCACCGATGTGCTTAAAAGCTGTAGCAGAGCCCAAGATAAAATCTGTTCGACATTTGATGCCGACCTTATAGTTAGTAATAATGATTTGGACCACCGATTGAAAGAATACATTGAACGTTTTATTGGTCAGATTGAAAAAATCTATTTTACTTCAGGTTCTGAATCAAAGGGAAGCAACTCAGCCTTTGCTCTTTTTAAGCTATTAATGGGAATTGATTTTATAAACTTGCATAAGAGCAAATTAATTAGGCTACCGTCACCAAGCGGCAATTCCAACACAAGTTTGTATAAAGGGAAAAAGGAAAGGTTTGGTTTGGTGGATGAATTTTATAACTTCCTGTACGAGAATTATCCTGATGCGATTGCTTTTGCAGAAGAAACATGGATTCAAAAGAAGAAATTACCTAAAGGCGATAAGATAAGAAGACTACCCGTTGATCGGGCATATTCTGCGGAATTTAAAACCTGGTTTTACAAGAAGTACTTACATTTTGAAAAAAAGAATTAATGAAAAAAACCGACCTCATACATAAAGTAAAACAACTCGAAGGCCTCACACAAGACGAACGCGCCTACCTGATTGATTTAATAAATACCAGAAAAAAGTACGGCCTTGTGTGGGAAGATAAACCTGAAGATGTAGAAGAACAATTGCGCGACAACCTGCCGGTGCTAAAGGAAGATAAATCCAAAGCCATTATTAACGGCGACGATTATCCCAATCATATCCTGATAGAAGGCGATAACCTTCATGCTCTAACTGCCCTCACCTTTACCCATGAAGGAAAGATTGATGTGATTTATATAGACCCGCCTTATAATAGGGGCGACAATGATTTCATTTATAATGATGATTATGTAGATAAGGAAGATTCATTTAGACATAGTAAATGGCTGAGTTTTATGTCTAAGAGGTTGATGATTGCCAAATGCCTACTTCGAAATGAAGGTGTTATTTTCATTTCAATTGATGATAACGAATTTGCACAATTAAAAATGTTATGCGATGAAGTCTTTTTGGAAAAAAATTTTATTGAATGCTTTCAGTGGGAAAAAACACAAAGTCCTTCCAATCTATCAAAAAAATCGAAGAAGAGATTAGAGTACGTTTTATGTTATGAGAAAAATAAATCAAATTTAAGGTATACAGGCTTAGTTCAAGACAACCCTAATGATAACCCACTACTGAAAAGTAACAATAATTTTAAAACTCTAAACTTCCCTAAAGAAGCTGTTGAATGTAGAATTCAAGGCGATCATGTTCTAGAGCCGGGTGAGTATGGGACAGCTAAGAACAAAGTGTTTTTAAAAAACCGTATCGAGATTTTGGATGGGAAATTCATGAATGATATTGAACTTGAAGGGAAATTCGTTTGGACTCAGGATAATCTTAAAGAGGAGATAAAAAAGAAAACTAAGATAGTTTTTAAAACTACAGCTTTAGCACCTAGATATGACAAATTGAGTTATGATGCTGAAGTTCCTCCCAACATCATTGATGAAAGATGGGGCGTAGCAACAAATGATGTTGCAAAAAGTGAGTTAGAGGGTTTTGAAATTAATGACTTCGAGTATCCTAAGCCAGTTTCCTTAATAAAATACCTGATTTCATTTTACCCAAAAAAGGATATAATTGTGCTAGATTTTTTTGCAGGCACAGGCACGACTCTTGAGAGCACCATTGAACTAAACTATGATGGAGGTAATAGACAATGTATTTTGGTATGTAATAATGAAAAAAAGGGAGCTGAATTAAATTTAATTCCTGAGCAAATTACATACAAAAGAGCTAGTAAAGTTATTAAAGGTTATAAAAAACCAAATGGAGAAATAATACCACCAAAGACCAATAACAACTTTCGCTACTACAAAAGCGCCTTTGTGCCCCGTGATACTTCCATTAAAAACAAAAGGGAACTTACCCGACTTGCTACCGAACTGCTGTGCATTAAGGAAGATATATACAGTGAAGTAAGGCAAATAGGAGAATTCATCCTCAATAGCTCCTATGTAAGGGCGTTCCACCAAAACGGGTTGTACCTGCTTATTATTTACGATGAAGATGTAATTGAGCAAATGGTTGAAGTAATTCAATCGGCTATTGAGCAGGCAGGGGGCCAAAGGCCTCATTTCAAAGTATATGTATTCAGCAATGGGCAGTACCCCTTTACCGAAGAATTTGAGGATGTACTGGAACATATTACCCTTTGCGCCCTGCCCGATGCCATTTATAAAGCCTACCAAAATGTATTGCCCAAACGGCAGCGTAAGGCCGTACCGGTACTTGAAGAACCTACGGCCGAAGAGGTAGAATCATCCTTATTGGCTGATAATCAATTAGATTTATTTAACCAGTAAATACCCGGCAGGCATGAAAGGTGAAAATTTGGAACAACATTTGATTTTTAAAATGGCATGCCGTACTTTTGTGCTTAATCGTACCTGCCATGCCTCTCTCGGAAGCACACTTTGGCAGGTTTTCGCTTTTTATAAGGTTGCTAAAACGGGGGTGGCGGCATGAAATACAGCAAGCAACCTATCTCCATTCAGGACCAAATCAGTAAGCTAAAATCCCGTGGCTTACAGTTTGCCGATGAAGCGAAGGCAGCGCATTATCTGTCCAATATCAGTTTTTACCGGCTTCGGGCATATACGTACCCTTTTCAGGATAATCATGACCCGGAACATCCTTTTATAAAACCGGTTAGCTTCGAAGAAATCCTCAGGCTTTATGTATTCGACCGGCAAATGAGGTTACTCCTGTTTAATGCATTGGAAAAAATAGAAATCGCCTTTCGAACCCAAATCATTTATGAGTACGCCATGGCGCATGGCCCGTTTTGGCACCTTAATCCGGCGCTGTATAACAAACCATTATTCTTTGTGGATCATATAGCTTCCCTTCAAAAGGAAATTGACCGTAGCAAAGAAACCTTTATTGAACATTATAAAGCCACCTATTCCGACCCCAAGGAGCCACCCGCCTGGATGGCGCTTGAAGTAAGCAGTATGGGGCTGCTTTCAAAAATCTTTTCCAACCTGCGTGGAAATGATTCAACCAAGGACCTGATTACACGACACTTTGGTTTAAAGGATGTAGATACACTTGCCAACTGGATGCGTTGTTTTAGCCTGCTGCGCAATATTTGTGCCCACCATAGCCGGGTTTGGAACCGCAGGATGACCAAACTTAAACTTCCCCGAAAGCCCATTTTCACTTTTATTTCAAACCAGGATATTTTGCCTTACAAGGTATATGCTTACATCTGCTGCATGCAGTATATCCTCAATATTATCAGTCCCGGTCATAGTTTCAGGGAAAGGCTTATAGCATTAATGGATGAATGTCCTTTATTACAGGAAAAAGAAATGGGTTTTCCAAAGGGCTGGCAACAGGAAAAAATCTGGCAAAAAGCATAATACAATGATTACACTCAAAACATATCAGGCCGATGCCGTTGATGGTTTGGTTAAAGAAACCTACGGGTTATTAAAAAAGCCGGGGGCAAGGCAAAAGCTTGTGTTTAAGGCGCCCACCGGTGCCGGTAAAACGGTTACCATGGCGGCTTATCTTAACCGCCTTTGCGAAGAATTGCCCGACAAATTGGAAATTCCACAAAGGCAGTTGGCCTTTATATGGATAGCGCCCAATCAGCTTCACCTGCAAAGCTTCAAGGCCCTGCAACATTATTTTGCTGAATTACGCAGCCTAAAGCCCATTCAATTTGAAGACATTACCGATAGCCGGATTAAACCTAATGAGGTGCTGTTTTTAAACTGGCAATCAATTAATAAGGAAGGCAACCTGTATATCAAGGAAAACGAAAGCGATAAAACCCTGGTAAGCTATATCAATCAGGCAAGGTTGCACGATACTGAAGTAGTGTTGATTTTGGATGAAGCCCATTTGTTTGCATCAAAGGGCAAGGCAGCGCTGGAGTTACTGCAAAAAATTTATGCAAAAATTGAAATTGATGTATCGGCAACCCCCTTGTTTAAGTCTGATTATAGCTACACCATTAAGCGGCAGGATGTAGTGGAAGCCGAAATGATTAAGCGTGGGGTTATTCTTAACCCAAAGCTTGACTCCCACGATCAACAGGACAAGCCCCTGAACCAGGTATTGCTTGAGTTGGCCTTGAAGAAGCGGGCTGAACTTGCAGAAGCATACAGGGCCACAGGTTCAAATATCAATCCGCTGTTATTGGTTCAATTACCCAACGATTCCAAAACTGAGAGTGTACTCGATAACCAGATAAAAGAAGAAGTAAAAGCCTATTTGGATGTAAAAGGCATTACCACCACCAATAACCGGCTTGCTGTATGGCTGAGCGCCGACAAAACCAACCTCGATGGTATAGAAGAATCGGGCAGTATGGTAGATGTATTGCTGTTTAAGCAGGCAATTGCTTTAGGTTGGGATTGTCCGAGGGCCTCAGTACTGCTCATATTTCGAGAATTGCAACAGGAGACCTTTACCATTCAAACGGTGGGGCGCATTTTGCGCATGCCCGAACAAAAGCATTATACAAACGGCTTACTGAATTATGGCTATGTGTATACCAACCTGAGCAAAAACATGATACAGGTGGTGCAGGACGAAATGGATTACATAGTTCAAAACAAAGCAGTACGTATCCAGGAATATAGTTCAGTAGGGCTTAGATCCTTTTATATAAACACCCGCCTTAGCCGTAACCGTCTTGGCTCAAAATTTAAAAAATGTTTGTACGAGGCAGCCGAAGAATTTTTAAACGTAACGCTTGATCCTTCCAAAACCGGTAGCGATACTTTATATCATTTTAACCAGCAGCAGCTTCAAAAAAAGTTAATTGAATTAAATGTAGATAAAATTGACATCCCCATTCCTAAGGATGTTCATTTTGATGGCGATATGGGCGCAACCGAAGTAAAAAATCTTGAGCGCTTCGCTAAAACCCAATCAGAATTGGATATTCTGTTCCGTCAGTTTTGCCGTAACCATGTCGGTGCTTATGCCAAAGTAGATTCAACCCCTCAAATGGAAATTGCCCTTAAAACCTTTTTTGAAGTTTACCTTGGCATAAATGAATACCAGGGGGTAAAAATCATGCTCTTTGAAAATAGCCAACCCAGGTTTGTGGAATTAATAGACCGTGCATTGGAGAAACATGAAATTTTATTACAGCAAAAGGCGGCAACAGCAACTAAAAGGGTAGAAGAAAATGCATGGGATGTACCCCCCGAAAAACTTTATAATGATTATTTTTCTGAAAAGGCAGTTGATGCACATGCCTTAATTCCTTTCTATGAAAATAAATCAGCCAGCCGACCTGAAAAAAACTTTTCATTATTCCTGGAAAAGCACAAAGAACACATTGAATGGTGGTACAAGAATGGCGATAAAAACAAGGAAGATTTTGCAGTTACCTATACCGACAGAAATGGAATTACCCGGGGTTTCTATGTAGATTTTGTGATCAAGTTAAAAAAGGGCCCCATTGCCTTATTCGATACCAAAACATTGGATTCTGACCCGGAATTTGTAAGCAAACACAACGCTTTATACGCATATATACAGGAACAGAACGCCAAGGGGCGCAACCTGATGGGGGGCGTAATTGTGCCTAAAAGCGATGGTGTTTGGAAATATTGTGATAACCTGTTGGCAAAAGCAAACGATACAACCGGCTGGATTTCATTTGATCCCGCACTCATTTAATAAATCTGCAACCTATGGCTAAAAAAGGATTAGACACCACATTTGTTCATTACGGTATCCGTAGTGAAGACATAAATATTATAGAAGCGCTTTGCCTTTCCCATCAGTTAGATTTTGATTGGGTAAAAGAATCCCTGCTAAAGGAGTTTCACGAGCGTAAAATCAGGAACCAGGAATTGGATGAAAAATCGGTAGAGAAAATTATAGACAAAGCCCTTCAAAAAATCAATTAGCCATGCTGATTAAACGTATTAAAGCCACCAATTTCAAAACCTATCTGAAATTGGATTTGGACCTTTCGGTTGAACCTGACCAACCAATTGTATTGATAGGCGGCGCCAATGGTGGTGGCAAAACAACCCTTTTTGATGCCATTTACAATGCTTTGTATGGTATAAAAATAAAAAGTGCTGCACATTTTAGGCAGTTGCTTAACGCCGGCGCCATCCATAATCAGGAAGAAAAAATCACACTCGAACTTCATTTTTCAGGTAAGGTACTCAACCAAGAGCAGCAATATGTCCTCACCCGCACCTACATGTTAAATACAGAGGACAAACCGGTTGAAAGCGTAAAGCTGAATATGGATGGCTCTATATTTCAATATGGCACAGCCACCCCGCATGCTGAGCGTCAGGAACGTCAGGCACAGGTAGATAAAATCATCAAGGCAAACCTTCCGGAGGAATTAAGCAGGTATTTTCTGTTTGATGCTATGACGGCAGGCGACTTGTTGAAAGAAGATCAGCTAAACCGGGTAATAAAGGAAAACATTGAGAACGTAATGGGTTTCAATAAATACCTGTTATTTGCCCGTGCTTCCGAATCTCTTTTTCAGGAATATACAGCACAGCGCCTTAAAGTAGAAAACGAGAAACAGGCCTATCTTGAACTTGTTACAAATAAGAAGGATTTGGATACAACCCTTCAGCAAAAAAACCAATCGCTCGATGATGCCTTACAATATTCTTTGGCCAATCAATCCATTTACGAAAACCAAAAGCAGGGGCTAAGCCAACAAACCACCATCCAGAACAAAATAAACCAAACCCTGAGTCAGATTGACTCAATTAAAAAAAGGGATGGGCTCTACCTAAATGAAGCCGAAGAATTTATCCGAAACTTTGAAACACATATAGCGCTGCCAAAACTCGCTACTGCCATGCAGCACGAGGTGGCATTAATTCTGAAAGTAAAGGATGAGCTATTGAAACAAAGCGATGGTAAAATTTCCCCGAATCAGATTGAAGGAATTGCCAGCCTTGTGGTGGATTACCTGACGGAAAACAACCTGATACTAAAGCATATTACCTCCGCTGAATTGGTTGAGTATATTGTAACCAAGTCAAGTTTTGAAACGAAAAAGGATGAATATGCCTTTTTAGAACAATCTGAAACAAAGGCCCTTGAAGATTTGGTGACTGCGCCTTATGGCAATCCATATCCCCGGTTAAGCGAAACCAAAAGGGAATTGTCTATTTCACTGGGACAGATTACTGCAATGGAAGAACAGGTGATTATGTTGCGCCAGCAGGCATCCGGCAATGATTATACCTTCCTTACCAATTACGAACAGAATGAAGGATTGATAAAGCGCCTGCAGGATGATTTACTTCAGTTAAGGGCAGATATTGACCAGGTAGAAAAGCAAATGCACAAATTCGATATACAAAACAACCAGGAACCAGACCCTAAATATGAAGCACTCCAAAAGTTAAAGCCATTTTTTGAAAATGTAGCTAATCAACTATTGGCCAACAAAAAAACACAGATTGAATCGCGCATGAAGCAGGATTTAAACATTAATCTTGCTGCTTACAAAGATGTAATTGACCGCGTTGAACTTTCAGAGGATTTAAAGGACCTGAGTTTTAAAATATATCATAAAGCAGGCAATGAAATATACCTGAACCAACTCAATACGGCATCAAAGCAAGTGGTGGTGCAGGTATTGCTAAAAGTATTACATGAATTTGGGGATTACGACCCACCGGTTATGATTGATACCGTAATGGGTGTGCTTGATGAAACGAGCCGGGCCACCGTACTGGAAAATTACTTTCCAAGTCTTTCTCACCAAACCATCCTGTTAAGTTCTGATAGCGAAATAAAACCGGGTAAAGATTTTGATAAAATCAGCCCATTCATAAGCAAGGTTTACACACTTATAAGGGATAGGGAATTGCAGTTAACTGAAGTAGTTCCCGGTTATTTTGGTAAAACCATTTAAAATACATCCATGATTCTCTTTAACAACATACCCATCGCGCAGGGTGTTCCCGAATTAATCAATCAATTAAAAGATGAGATTGAAAGCCGGGCTAATATCAGGAACACAACACAGAATAAACAGGTTAGTATATCGCAGAACATGTTGTTCCGGATCAGCTTTATTGCCGGGCTTACTCAAACCGATAGCCGTATAGCAGGTGATATAGTAGAGTTGAAATTATCTTCTAATGGAACCATTCACGACACAGTTTTCCAACGTAATAATTTACAGCCTTTATGGTCCGCTCTTATAAAACTTCGTTATCGTGGGGTACAGCTTGATTTGGAGAATCCCTCCAATATCCGAAAACTGATAAATTACGAAGTGAAAAGGGGCGCTATCCACCTATTAAAAGATGGCAACCTCGAAGATTGGTTAAATGCTGAAGTTGCGGTAGGCCGTTCAAGAAGTTTCAATACCATTCCATCCCTTCGTTTGCAGGTAGGTACTTATGAGGATGATTTAGAGGCTTATCTCGACATGAATTCGAATGCCATCACCAATACACAGGTTTTGGTAGCAGGAACTACGGGTTCAGGTAAGTCAAATCTTTTGGCTGTGCTATTGCAGGAATTAAGGTCGCTTTCTGTTGAAACCAACTATCCGGTTAATTTCATGTTCTTCGATTATAAGGGCGAGTTTTCCGACCCGGCAAACAATGATTGGCTCAACCATTTTGAAGTAAATCGTTCCTGTATTTACGACCCCATTAAAAATCCATTACCCATTAATCCCTTTAAAGATTTCACAGGAAAAACCCAAAATGAAATTAACCTGTATTCCAACGAACTCGCCAATGCCATCATTTCAATTGATGCTGCAAGAATGAGTGCCAATATGAGTAACCGGCTTTCAGAAGCCATTATTAACGCCTATAAAGCAACCAAAAATTTACCCATTTCATTTGAAGCTGTTCTAAAACAATATACGGCACTTCAGCCTGACAAGGATAAAGACAAAGATGATAGCATCAAATCGGTACTAAAGCAACTCATCAGGAGTAACCTTTTTACCAATGTGGATGGTATTGACCTCGTTAAAAGCAGTTGCATCATTAAAATGGATGGTTTTCCCAAAGAAGGCCCCATTGCCAAGGCCATTGTATATTTCCTGGTTTCTAAATTGAACATGCTTTACGAAGAATTACCTAAGCAAACCATAAATGACGATTTGGTAGAACTACGCCATTTCACTATCATAGATGAAGCACATTACATGCTCGATTTCGACAACCGGCCATTGCGTAATTTGATAGCTGTTGGTCGAAACAAAGGCCTGAGTATAATTTTGGCCACACAGAATATGGAAAGTTACAAAAGCGACCATTTCGATTTCTATGCCAATGCTCAATACCCGCTCATTATGA
>ERZ795056.6860-NODE-6860-length-11020-cov-7.873324_pt1 | contig 11020 bp, 14 predicted proteins | sample MGYA00375140_ERZ795056 | MGnify/ENA primary metagenome ERZ795056 (study PRJEB30185, sample SAMN05720227) | activated sludge metagenome | isolation source: Anaerobic digester | place: USA | collected 2015-03-09 ...
GATGCGATTAATGAGTTTCTACCTTATAATGTTTCTTATTTTAACTTCCGACATCGGAATAATTATCACGCCGCCGACTGTTACAATCGTATATTTTTCCGCATCATTTTGTCACGGCACCCGTATATACTTCGCCGCTGAACAGATAAACCGTCTCAATTTTGCCATATTCCTGTTTAATCTCATCATTGTTTTTAAATCCGGACGTCTTTTTGGATTTATCCTTTTTAACGGTTTTGAATGATTTTTTATCAGTTTTAACTGTTTTCACTTTTTCCGAATCAACTGCAATTACAGATGACTTCCTTTCTTCCTGCAGACTGTTATCCGAAGACGATTCTGCCGCTTCCGATGTGCAAGCAAATTTCTTCATTAGAATAAAGGTCAAAAATACAACAAAAATAGAGATTAAAACAAAAGCAACAACACTCCGGACAACCGATCTCCTGTTCATCACCGACTCCATACACGTATTTATTCACTGCTGATGCAGCTCATATATGTAGTGTGATAAAACACTTAAAATTAACAAATTATTCTAATTTTTTTTCGAAAAAAGGGAAATTCCGGCAATTTACATCAAAATACAGACTATACCGTAAACGTTTTACCTGCACAGAAACTTTCAATGCGATTTCCCATATGCAAACTCATTTCCGCATATCCCTTCAATCCAGTGCAATGACCGGTATAATACTTTTCAACCCCCAACGAAAGGAGTTCATCAGCAAAAAGATGAAGTGTTTCCCGATCTTCAGATAATTCATCTTCACGGGGCCTTGAAATGTGAAAACCGCCGAAAAAAGCCGAAATTCTTCTGCCCGGGAATTTTTGATTCACACTTTTAACGGCATTTCCAGCACCCTGATGAGAGCATCCGCAGAAAACTGCCAGAGAATCCCCGGTATCTGCGACAAAAATCAACTCATGAGAAAAATCGTCTTCAACTATTCCTGATTCCGTTTCAACCAAAAGATTTTTATTCCCCGAAGGCTGGAATCCGCCGTGATTTTCATTTTTAACTATGAATGAAAAGGGAGATCCGATTAGATCATGATCTATTTCAACAAATCTGTCTGAATATTTCTCTCTGAGTTCATTATCCATTCCTATTTGACGCATTTTGCCAGTATTCAGAGAAAGATGATTGTCCCACGCTTTTTTGTGCAGAAAAACTTCAGCCTGAGTGTTGTTCGACAAAAAATAACCGAGTCCGCCGGTATGATCATAGTGCCCATGTGAAATAACCGCAAAATCAGCCTCTGAAATATCAACCGAGAGCTTAGCGGCATTCTGGCTGAATATTTCACCCTGACCCGCATCATAAAGTATTTTCTTGCCGTCGAATTCAATCCATAACGAAAGCCCGTGCTCTGTTGTCAGCAATCCCCCGGGATCCGGACTATTATCAGATAATACTGTTACCTTCATAATTTTTTCTCCGCAAAAAGAAATACATCCTTGGTAATACTTCCGTCAGCTTCAGCATAATCCTGACTGAACCTTTTTACAGCGCGCAAACCGTTTTCTTCCATAACCTGTATTATTTCATTTTCGTTATGATAATGGAAATATATTTCATCATCTGAAAAACTCGTTTTTTCAAAACCGTCAATTTTCCCTTCCATGAAAGAAATATAAAGTAAACCGCCGCTTTTTAGAAAACGCGAGGATTTTTCAATGATTGATACTGCTTCATCCCTGTTCAGATGAACTATACAGAAAGACAGGAGGACTGCATCAAATTGAGCTTCATCAAACTCAGCCTCAAGAATATTCATGCATCTAAAATCACCATTTGGAACGGCTGCTTTTGCCAAATCGATCATCGATGATGAAATATCAACTCCGGTAATTTTTGCGCCGTTGAAACGGGAGGCTATCCGCGCACTGAAACTTCCGGGACCGCAAGCAAGATCAAGACAGGAACAATTGTCTTTCAACAATTCGATAAAATCATCCATAGCATTGAGATATGGTTCGAAATCCGCAAATCTTGAAGCGAACTTTGAGGCATTTTTATTATAGGCTTTTATATTTTGAGTTATTTTATCCATGAAGACATTAAGCAAAGCCGATTATCCGGGTCAATTAAAATCATAACCAGGGAACGCCGCCGAAACTTTTAGCAGCTTCTCTTCCGGCAGAAGCACCCGCCAATAATGCTTTTTCAATATTCTTGGAGTGAAAATATTCATTTGTGAAAGATGCCTGAAAAGCATCTCCGCATCCAGTAGTGTCGATTACCTTGTCAGTTTCAAAAGCATTCTGCTTAAACATTTTACCTCTGCTGAAGGCAATGCTTCCGTCACTGCCGAGAGTCAAAACGATAATGCCGGAAAACTTCTCTGAGAATTTCAACAGCTCCGGACTCTGTTTTTCTGTGCCTCCGAAATAAGCTATATCAATAGAATTAAATCCGGCTTCAAGAAGATCATATGTATCGAAATGAAGAAAATCAACTGCAAGAAAATTCCTGTCTGTTTTTCTGCGCAAAGTTTCGGAATAATTGGGATTATTCGCATGCGTAGACCAGACATCAAAATCTGAAATAAATTTCCAATCCGCTTCACTAAGAATAAAATCTCCGTAAACCCCGTTTTTCCAGGCGCCTTCAACTCCGAAGCGTTCACCGCGCGAGTCATTAACAATTTCATTTGAAGCCGTAGAACCCTGTATCCGGTAGAGATGCGAAACATCGACGTTCTTTCGAAGAAAAAGAGAATAAATTCTTTCTCCGGCATCATCCGTTCCGACTGCGCCTATAAACGCGGTCTCATTGCCGAGATCCTTGAAACGTATGGATTGATTCAGCGAGTTACCGCCGGCAAAACATTCATTCTTTTTCGGAAAATAATCCATTGCTGCGACGGTAAAACATGCTGCTTTCATTGTACTATCCTCAAATCTATTTGCTCGAAATTTTTGTCGGATCAATCACATCGACAAATTTAAGATCCGCTTTGTTAAGAACAAGAATCTTCTTGTCTTCGCTGTTAATATAAACAAAATCACCGTAAAAAGTCAAAAATGTATCCTGCGATATGCGTCTTTCTGATTTGGCAGTCAGTTTCAAATCCTTGTCAAAGCGTCCGAGAAAATACTGATCTTTGTCCTTAACTATTGCGAAAATAAATCCGTCGCGTATTTCTACAAAACTTCTGTGAAAGATGTTATCAGTACCGGTTTTAAGCGATGTAAGTTTTTCCTTGTCAACAAGCGTCAGGCGATGCTCCGTGTATTCATTATCAACCCTTGTAATTACAACAATGCCCTCAGCAAAAAGGTCATACTTGCTTCCGCTGATATTAGGAATATTTGAATTAAAAAGTATTTTGCGGTTAGCTGCGTCAATCATGCAGAGATCGTTGTTATAATTTCCGTTTCTCAAAAATTCACGTATTTTGAGATAGTATATCTTATCTCCGATTACGTTTCTGTCTGCCTGATTCTTCTTTAGAGCTTCTTCTTTCTTTTTAAGCTCTTCCTCTTTTTTTGCAAGATCCTTCTCTTTCTCATTGAGTTTATCTACTGCTTTCGGATCGCCTTTTTTAACGTCTTTTTTCAGCTCATCATTTGCGATTTCTTTCTTTTCTTCCTTTACAGTTTCTTCTTTCTTGGCTACTTCATTTTCTTTCTTCTTTACTTCATCTTCTTTCTTTTTGTTATCAGTAACCTGCTGTTCGTTTTTCTTTTCTTCCTGTTTTACAGTCTCTTCTTTCTTGGCAACTTCTTCTTTTGCCTTATCAACTTTCTTTTTTTCTTCTTCTACTTTCTTATCTTCCTGCTTCTTCTTCTCAGGATCAGTTATCTTTGCATTTTCTTTTTTCTTATTTTCTATTTCTTTATCTTTCTCAACAATTTTCTTTTTTTCTTCTTCAATTTTCTTCTTATCATCTTCTATTTTTTTCTTCTTTTCATCATTTATCTTTTTTTCTTCTTCAATGCGCTTTTTTTCCTTCTCAATTTCCTGCTTCTCTTTTTCTATCTGCTTTTCTTTAATATCAACAACCGTTTTACGAGGCTCAATATTTCCGTCATCTTTACGTACTTCTTTTATAACGTCTTTACCTGATATTTCATCCGGATCAATAGTTCCTGAAGCCCCTTCGCTTAAAGGAATGAGGATTTTGGTTTTCCCCGGCCATTCATCATATCTGACGGCAAGTCCGGCATTAGTAGTATTGATATTTTTCATTACTTCAGTCTTATATACTGTTTTGAGATAATCAACATTTCCGCGGTAAACAGCATTGTAATATGTTGAAAAAACAGCCAGCGCGTATGCTTCGTCCTTATTGTACCCGAAACGTTTTTCGAAATATGCTGAAAGAATTTTTCTTATATTATTAACATGATCGACCTGGGCATCTTTATGAATTGAAAAAATCTCCGCTGAAAGCTTTTCAGGCTCTTTATCCGAAACTACACGTTTAACGGAATATTTCATCATAAAACGGGCTTCATCCGCAGAATTCATTTTATCCGCTAGCGAGGAACCAATGCCGCGTACAGCCGATGTCGGATCATTTCTTCCGGCGCCGGTATAATTTATAAAATCAATTTTCTTTCCTTTTTTAAGCTCATTTACATCTACATTGAGACCAAAAAGATTGAAGCAAAACACCGAAACAAATAAAACAACGATTTTTTTCATATTTTTCCCTCAATGAAACAGAAATTGTTCCACAAAATTTATCAACAAATTTTTATTATTCAGTCAAAACATATGAATCATTAACAAAACGGCCTTTTCTGACCAGTTTCCCGGCAGAGTCATATTCGGATCCGGTTCCGTTTCTGAAGCCGTCCTTCCATTGACCTATATACTTTTCACCTGATTTGAGCTTCATTTCACCGTTTCCGCTTCTTTTTCCGTCAACAAAGTCTCCCGTATAAATTGAACCGTCAGTATAATATTCTTTACCTTTTCCGTTATAATATCCGTTTTTCCAGGGGCCGTTATAATAGCCGCCTGATTTAAACTGATATTTTCCAAATCCTTCGAATTTATTCTTAACAAAAAATCCTTCATATTTATCGCCGTTGGCCAGGGTCAAAACACCTTTTCCGCTGAATTCATCATCCTTCCAGAGTCCCTTGTAAACTGCTCCGTCGGATGAACGGTATTCACCTCTTCCATTGCGTTTATCATTAGACCATGAGCCATCGTAAAAATCGCCGTTTGCATATTTCATTTTTCCCGAGCCTGAACGAAGATCAGCCTTCCATTTACCTTCATACTTTGATCCGTCGGGAAAAGTCATCACTCCGTAACCATGCCTTTTATCGTTAAACCATCTCCCTTCGTAAACCGCACCGGTGGCATGAACAACCGTTCCCTTTCCGTTGCGTTTTCCTCTGAGCATCTGGCCTGTATATTTATCTCCGTTAGGAAAAGTATAAACACTTATTCCGCCCGTAACGCAAGATACTGCGAATAATGCGAGTAATGCCGTATATAATCCGGTTTTTTTCATTTATCCCCCGAAAAAAAATTATCACTTATCAGATAAATCGGTATTTTTCACGAAAAAATTACTCATAAATTCGTAATAAACTATAATACTAATTATAGGAGTAATTACATGAGCATCTCAAATTCGGCAACAGTGGAAGGATTTACAACAAATGATCCGGTGCTGAAACACACAAAGACAGGCAAAAATGTCTGCAATTTTGCGCTAACAGTACGCCATCATTCGGAAGGAGGCGGCGATCCGAAGGTTTCATTTATTGACATCGAATCATGGGGAAACCTTGCTGATTTCTGCTCAAACAACATTCACAAAGGAATAAGGCTTCTCGTCAGCGGAGCGATGCGCCAGGACAGATGGGAGGGCGAAGACGGAAAATCACGTTCGAGGATAAAACTAATCGCAAAAGATATCCGCTTCCTCGACTCCAACAAAAAAGAAAAAGCAGCCCTGCCTGTTTAATTAAATGACGCCGGTTAATTCCGGCGTCTTTTTTTTTATTTATCAATTATTCTTTCAACAGGATTTCTTTCAAAATAAGCTCTTATCAGTTCAGCAGAAGCAAAAGGATTTCTTCGTATTTCCGTAAAAAGCGCGTGTCCGAATTTAAGATTCTGACAGAAATAGACGCAGTATTTCAATAATCTGCTTTCTCTTATTTCAACAGGAAGGAGCTCTTCGATGCCGGATAAAATATTAATAGCAGAATCTTCAATATTAACTGAATAGGATTTTGATTCCGATACGGCTTCAATCTCCGAAAAAATCCACGGCATCTTCACCGCAGCTCTGCCGATCATTATTCCCTCAGGTGAAGATTCCAGCCTCACAAGAGCTTCCTTTGCCGTTTTAATGTCTCCGTTTCCGATCACGGGAATTATATTCTCGGAGACGAGTCTTTCAGTAAGTGACCAGTCAGCACTTCTTTTAAAAGCCATATCCGATGCTCTGGGATGAAGTGAAACGAAATCCGCACCTTCGTCCTTCAGCATTTTTACAAAAGAAAAAAGATTATCATAATCGCTTCTTTCGAAACCTGCACGGCACTTGACAGAAAGTGTTTTAACTTTTTTTCTGCATTCTCTGACAATCGTCGAGGCAAGAACCTGATCCGCCATAAGCGCCGAACCCCAGCCTCTCGCGCGTATTTCCGGAGCGGAACATCCCATATTGATATCAACGGAATACGGCATGTTCTCTTCAAGTTTTTCTGCCGCTCTAGCCATAATGGCCGGATCATTTCCGATAAGCTGAAAAGAAATCGGATCATCAAAATCATGCTTTTTAATCAGATATTCATTGCGGATTCCTCCGCGCATAAGCGAAGATGCGCTTATCATTTCCGAAAAAAGAATGACGTCTTTCGATAATCTGCGTATTTCTCTCCTGAGTGCCGGAGTCGTAAGATCCGCACACGGAGCAAGAAACAATTTATGTGTTTTCATCTAATAGCTTTTATTCTGAAGTTTTTGAGTTTTTCCATTCTCGATGCGAAATCAATCGGAGGCGGCATGTGCTTTTTCAGATTGTGATACGAAAGTGCAATATATTGATTCGGACTGTCATTAAATGGAAGTGCGGAATCGACTATGATCCATTTCCCTCCGAAGTAAGCCTCGCACCACATATGAAAAACGAATACATCTTTCTGTTTACCGAATTCTTTCGCATAAACAATCCCGGCAACCCCCACAACAGGAATTTTCATCGCTCTTAAAACCGCTCCTGTAAGAACTGCATGCTCAGTACAGTCTCCAGCCTTCAGCTTCAGAATATCTTTAGCCTTAAGGATAGGAAAACCGGACGTCTTCTTCACTATTATCTTAAAGACAGAATCTTTTACCGCACGCACAGGATCGTCAGAACCAAGACAATTCTTTGCTATTTCCGCTATCTGCGGATCGTTTATTGTCAGAAGCGGCGTATTTTCAATCATAGAATTATCCGGAAGTTTAGGGAATGAACGGTTAATTCCCGTTTTAATATAATAAGTTTTGGTCTTACCTTCAAACTTCATTCCCGTTATCTTCTGATTTGATGTTTCATCAACCGCGAAAAATTCGTTGTCGCTTGAAATCTCAAACTCCGTTGCTTCCGCCATATCGCATTCGCCTTCGGGTTTGATTACCGAAAACTTTTCTGAAAAAGTAGCCGAAAAGAGAGCAAGCGGAAACAGCAGAAAAAGAATTTTTCTCATTTATCAAGAACCATTTTGACCTTAATATTCATTATCTCGTATTTAATTATGTAATTTATTCCGGCATCGTCGCAGTAAATCACCGTTTCATTAAAATCCTTAAACTTCATGACGAGCTTGTTAAGAAGAATATCCGTTCCCTTGTAGCTGACTTTTTCCTTGCCAAGCGACTCGATGGTCATGTTAGCAAAACCTTCAGAATCAAGTGAAGGATCAAGAACGACAACTGTATGTTTAACGCCTTTTTGAAACTTACTTTTTATCATCTGATGAGTCAGAATATCCGAACCAAAATAAAACTTCTTTGACGGAGTAATAAGCCTTTCCTCTCCGTCGTCAATCATGCGTATCTCTTTTCCGTTGAAAGATATTTCGATCAGCGACTTCGTTGAAAAATCCCCTTTCTGCACAATAGTTTCTGAAACTGATTTTACAGGAGAAAAATCCTTCTTCTCGGTAATTGTCTGATTCATATTCATTTCAACACCGTTGATGCTGAACTTGATGACTGAATCCGAGACAAACATTCCGTCTTCTTCTTTCATGGTGAAAACAGCAGTGCCGAGCGATTCAAATGAATTTTCCTTTTCCATGGAAACGGAATACTTATAAGTGCCCTTGGGAAAAAATCCTTCCGGTTCATCCGCCGCTGTCAGAGCTAAAGAAAATAAAAAAACAAAACTAAACGCAATTCTTTTCATAAGCAGAACTGATCCTCATTTTAATTTTTTCAAAGCCGATCAGTTTAAGCATCTCGGCAAGATCGGGTCCGTGCAGAACCGATGTAAGCATAGCTCTCACCGGCATGAAAAGATTCTTTCCTTTCAGACCGGTTTTTGCTTTTATCATATTGGTAATTTCAGTAAAATTATCCTGATTTATTTCACCCGAATCAATAAGTTCTTTTGCAGCAGTCAGGGCAGTTTTGCCTTCAGCTGAAGCTATCATTGCAGAAGCTTCTTCATCCGCAGAAGGAATATCATCCGCGAATATCGGAAAGAGTTTAGCTATGTCGGAAAGGAGTTCGCAGTTTCCTCTGATAGACGAAATGATTGTTTCTATATAATCTTCACTGAACTTAGAAAGATCATATCCCGCTTTTTCGATAAAAGGTTTGAACAGTGAAGTAATTTTTTTGAGATCGTAATTTCTAATATACGCGGCATTCATCCAGCGGAGTTTTACGAAATCAAAAACCGCACTCGATTTTCCAAGTCTGTCTATATCGATCTGACGTATGATTTCTTCCAAAGGAAGAATTTCCTCACCGGTTTCGCTCGACCAGCCGAGAACTGCGATATAGTTCATGAGAGCTTCGGGAAGATAGCCTTCCTGTTTGTATAGATCGACAGAAGTGATTCCGTGACGCTTCGAAAGTTTCTTTTTGTCCGGACCAAGAACGAGCGGAAGATGCGCGTATTTCGGTGTCGGCATGTCCAAAGCGCGGGCAATCATAACCTGCTTCGGAGTGTTAGGAAGATGATCCTCACCGCGAATAACATGGCTTATTTCCATGAGAAGATCGTCGATAACGACTATGTAATTATAGATTGGAACTCCGTCGCTTCTTACGATTATAAAATCTCCGCCTATATTGTCTGACTCAAATACGACTTTGCCTTTAATTCCGTCGTCTATTTCGATTTTTTCACCGTCATTAACTTTAAAACGTACAGTCGGCTTTCTTCCTTCTGCTTCATACTGCTTTTTCTTTTCTTCTGAAAGATTGAGACATGTGCGCTTATATGTGAAAGGAATACCCTTCGCTTCAGATTCGGCTCTCTGAGCATCAAGTTCTTCCTGCGAACAGTAACAGTGATATGCTTTTTTTTCTGCAAGAAGCTTGTCAGTATATTTCTGATATATTTCAAAACGCTCACTCTGACGGTATGGGCCATGACCTTTATCAATATCTGGTCCTTCCGTCCATTCAATGCCGAGCCATTTAAGATCGGCGATGATGGATTCTTCAGACTCTTTTGAACTGCGTTCCATGTCAGTATCTTCAACACGCAAAAGATATTCTGCGTTATGTTTTTTCGCTATGATGTAGTTGATAATCGCCGTTCTCGCGTTTCCTATGTGAAGAAAACCCGTCGGGCTGGGAGCAAATCTGACTCTCATTGAAACCTCAATCAATAATTATATAGATTAACGGACGGACGCCCAGTTACTATTTCTGAAGAATCGCGTTTAATTCTGCCGACAAGCTTCTGGATCTTTTCAACAGTTTCATCGCTGAAAAGAACCTTGCCGCACCTAGTGCATTTATAAGCCGGTATATTATCAAGAATAAAGCAGAAATTGTCTTCGCTGACACGGTAACTGCTTTTGCCTTCCGTTACCGCACCTCCGCAGCTGCATTCCATCCGTCACCTCAGGGGAAAAATCCCGTCAAAACTAATCCATGTCAAATCTTTTATTTGAGGAATATAATTGATTAATCGGCATATTTTGTCCCGCAAACAGAAGAACCCTTTGTTTTAGATTATATGCGAAACAACTTTTCCCAATTACATTTATATTATTGTTTAAAACCTTGACAGAGAAAGTTTTCGAAAATAGACTGAGGTTAATAATGAGCACAGCAATGGAAGTAACAACAGTCACAAAACTTCTTTCAATTTATACGAAATAACAATTACCAATGGATATAAACTTAAACCTCATCTTCGTAATCATTTTTGCCGGCGGCTGGATTTTCTCCAAGCTGTTTTCAAAAATCAAACTTCCAGCAGTTCTCGGAATGGTCGTCTTCGGAATTCTCTGTTCAATCTTTATAAAAGATAGTTCACCCGGCATTCTCTGGGAGCTTTCCCCTTTTCTTAAATCTTTTGCGCTGATAGTCATTCTTTCAAGAGCCGGGCTCGGCATCAGCAAATCCGCTCTCAAGAAAGTCGGGAAAACTGCTATTCTTATGTCATTCGTACCTTGCATAATCGAAGGAACTGCTCTCACTTTTCTTTTACATTATCTCTTTGATTTCAGTTACGAAGTCAGCGGTCTCACTGGTTTCATGCTGGCTGCAGTTTCTCCCGCAGTCATCGTTCCTTCAATGCTTAACCTCAAGGAAAACGGCAGGGGGAAAAAGAATGATGTTCCGACTATTATTTTAGCCGGAGCATCAATAGACGATATTTTTGCCATAACTATTTTTTCCGTTTTTCTCGGGCTCTCGCGCGGAACTTCTCCCGAGATCATCAAAACAATTATCTCAGTTCCGTTATCCGTAACTGCCGGAATAGTTTCGGGAATCATCTGCGGATTTCTTCTTTCTCTATTTTTCAAAAAGTATCATTCGTCCGTCCGCGCAACTGAAAAGGTTCTTATAGTTCTCGTTTTCGCG
>ERZ795056.6867-NODE-6867-length-11014-cov-4.259330_pt1 | contig 11014 bp, 11 predicted proteins | sample MGYA00375140_ERZ795056 | MGnify/ENA primary metagenome ERZ795056 (study PRJEB30185, sample SAMN05720227) | activated sludge metagenome | isolation source: Anaerobic digester | place: USA | collected 2015-03-09 ...
TTCCCTACACGACGCTCTTCCGATCTTGCTGAGATTCCACAAGTTCCTCATCGGAAGATACTGGGTAAGCGAATACGGTTCAAGTGACAACGAAGAACAGTTCAAATATATCTTCAAATATTCCCCTTATCACAACATAAAAAAAGAAGGTAAATTTCCTGCCGCCCTCATCACAGCAGGGGAACACGATTCAAGAGTTCACCCCATGCACGCAAAGAAAATGGTCGCCGCTTTACAATTTGAGAACAGATCGGACAATCCAATATTTCTCTGGGTTGATACAAAAGCAGGACACGGACAGGGAAAATCAACCCAGGCAAGAATAAAGGAATCTGCAATGGAACTTGGTTTCTTCCTCAAAATGCTCGGTGTAAACTAGCTTTCGGGGTTTTTTTAAGAGCTAAATATTGACTTTTATAACTATGTCCTTAATATTGTTCTGGTCTTTTTAAGAGGAGCGGTCATGGAAATCAAAAGGATACTTGAGCTGAGAGCAAGGATGGAAAAGGCCTTGGCGGCATATTTGGGTGGAAGAGGTGACAATCCTTTTGACAACAGAGATATAGGTTACATCAATCCTTCGGCAGATGTCTATATTGACGGAAGAAGGCAGTTGATATTCATCGAAACCCCTGCTATGATCGAAGATTCAGTCAAAGTTGACATCATTGACGATAACCTGGTCTTTTCTTCCGGAAAAACAGTTTCAAGGCACACCGGCAGAAAATATCTCCAGATCGAAAGGAAGATCGGCTCGTATACGAAAAGAATTCCTCTTGCGTTCAAAGAATCTGAAGTTGTTTCAGTAAAACACAGTTACAAACTCGGCGTAATAAAAATTGAAATAGAATATGGTGAAAAAAAATGAAAAGAACAGTGCTGATCATCATCGTGATAATGGCGGCTGTTATCACGCTTTATGCAAAAGAGACAAAGAAGGCATCAAGTGAAGCTGAAGTTTCGTGGAACAGAACGGAAAAGGGCGTATCATATGCAATCACATTTGACAGAGAATACAAAATAAACAGATCGGCTCCGTTTAACTTTTATCTTCTTGACAAGGATAAAAAGGAGATAACAAAAGTTAAGTGGGATGCGTTTGCTAAGGAAAATGATCTGAAATATGTTTTTGTGTCAGATAAAAAAGAGAGTTTTGCCAAATACTGGTTTGTAGCATGCAAATATCAGAACAACGAAGTGGTTTCCTGCAAAACCTTTTCAAATACAATTGAGATTAAATAACCGGAGGGTAAAATGGGTCTTATAAAAGCAGTTGCTGATGCTGTAATGGAAAAAGCTAAGCATGAGGTCAAGGATTACCTTATAAAGTTCATGGAAGAGGAAAAGGAAAAAGAGAAAAAAACAGAGGAGATCAAAAAGGAAGAAATTCCGGCAGCAGTGCTGAAAGAATCAGTTAAAGCTGAAGAACTCAAAGAAGAAGATGATGAAGATGAAGATGAAGATGAAGATGAAGAGATCCTTCCCCTGATAGAATCCGAATTCACAAAGTTCACATACAAGGTCAAACCGAAAGATTTTACTATCCCCGGTGAACTTGCAGACATAATAAAAATGCTTCCGGTAGAAGAGTTTGCATGTTTTGTAAAGCTCATGATATTTGTTTTTGAGCAGAAAAAGAACTTCGGATACATCGGCAACACTTTAAGAAGGAAAATAGGTCTTGAGTCATTTGAAAATGAAAAATTTGATAAAACAGTTGAAAACCTTGAAAAATACGGTGTTTTGAAAGTTGAGCAGGTTTCAGACAACCAGAAAACTTTTATTCTCTATGTTCCCTTTGATGAAGAGACAATGGTAAAAGCCGAGTATCAGAAACCCGAAAAAACCCAGCAGAAAAAAGTTGAAAAGAAGCCGGTTAAAAAAGGTGATGAAGAAGAAAAGCCCGTTGAAAAACAGAATGATCAGCAGGATGATATTCCGGGAAAAGCAGTCTTTGGAATGGAAAATGATGATCTTTACAAATCGTACAGAACCTTCGTATCTCTTGAAATTGACAAAGCTAAAATGAGGGTCGGCAGGTCGAATTTTGACAAGATATATATGGAAGCGGTCAAGTATATTGACAAGAAATACGGGTTCAAAGTGCTTTCAGATTCCGAGAAATTCAAGGAATATCTCACAAATTACTATATTTCGGCATTTGACATACCGACATTTGAAACTTGGAAAAAAACAAAAGTGTGATGGAGTTTGAGTTATGCTTGACAGCCGGATATTATTGAAATCATTAAATGATCTTGAAGTAAGGATAATGCTGTGCAAAAGTGCTTTCGAATGGGAGCTCCTTGCAAAAAAATATGTAGATGTTGAATCGAATATAAAGGATTTCTTCAAGAAAAAGAAGATTCCTGAAAATTTTGCGACTGCCCTTGACACGCTGAGAGCCTCTCTTGTGCAAAAGAAAGGGGAACTGCCTCCAGTGGATCTGTCTGATTTTTTTAAGTGATTTCAGGCAATTATAACAGCTGATGTTTCAAATACATTTTTTTCTTTGACAAATATGAAGCCGTAAGTATAAACCTCATTTGTTGATGGGCGCTTAGCTCAGCTGGGAGAGCATCGGCCTTACAAGCCGGTGGTCGCAGGTTCGAGCCCTGCAGCGCCCACCATCAATCTTTCGAGATTGAGGCGCGGTCGTAGTTAAGTCGGTTATAACGCCGGCCTGTCACGTCGGAGGCCGCCGGTTCGAACCCGGTCGACCGCGCCATTTTTTATCCTTCAAATCTTAATTTTTTCTGCTATCATCGGTTGAAGTGTTTTTTTGGAGTTTATCATGCTGAAACCATCATGCTCACTTATAAGTTACATGTCAAACCTTGTGAAGACTCATGGCGGAATCAACTGTGCGCAGGGAATCCCCGGCTTTGCACCACCACGGGAACTGCTTGATAAACTTGTTGAGGTGACTCAGCGGAATGTTCATCAGTACAGTGCAGGAAACGGGTATCCTCCGTTAAGAGAGCTTATCAGTTCAGGAATAACCGGTTCTGCAGGGCTTGAAAATTCAAATGTCCTGATAACAAACGGTGCGACTGAGGCAATATCCACTATTTATCTATATTTAAGACAGATGTTCAAGGAAGGGATGACAACTCTTTCATTCGATCCGGTTTATGAAAGTTATTCCAATCTGCCCAAAATTTATGGTGACAGATTTATATCGCAATCTTCATTGAAAGACGGTTCTTTTGATATGGAAGTGCTTGAAAAAACTGTTGAAAATGAAAAAGTGCGGCTTGTCATGATCTGCACTCCGGGAAATCCTTACGGCAGGATCTGGAAAAAAGATGAAATAGATTCCGTTCACAAAATATGCCGCGACAACGGTGCGTTCCTTCTTGTTGATGCGGTTTACAGCGATCTTTATTTTAATGACAGAACATATCTTCCCTTTGAAAAAATTGATGAAAACCTGTTTATCGTTTCCGCTTTTTCAAAAATGCTGTCGATCACCGGCTGGCGGATCGGATATATCGTTTCAACCAGTCAGCATATTGATAAAATTGCAAAGATCCATGACTATACCGGTCTCAGTTCTCCTTCACTGCTTCAGGTTGCAATTGCTGAATATCTTAATGAAAATGATCTCGGGGCAGATTATTTAAAAGAGCTGCGGAAAAAACTGATCTCTTCTTTTAATGCGGGGCTTGAAGTTCTTGAAAATTCGGGTTTTGTCACTCCTCCTGTTGACGGTGGCTATTTCATCTGGACTCAGATTCCTGAGAAGTTTGATAGCGGCCTTGATTTTGCCCTTGATCTTTATGAAAAAAAGAAAGTAGGGGTTGTTCCCGGTATTCATTTCAGCGAAAACGGCGGCAGAATGATAAGAATAAGCATCGCGAAACCAGTTGATGAGATTTCGCAAGCTGTTGAAAAAATTCATGAATTTGTCAGAACTTTCTGAAATATGATCCCAATGGCAAAGCTTTTCCTGATTCGAATTTCTTTTTGTTTGAAAAATCGTTAAATGCTTTCCAGACTTCCTGTTTAGTTTTTGCGTTAAGGATGCTTTCCATTCCGCCACTGGTCAGGAACATTGTCGAAAGCGATGCAAGTATCTGAATATGCGGATCATTTGTTTTTTCAGATGAAATAAGAAGAACAATGACTTTCACCGGTTCCTTGTCAATACTGTCAAAATCGATCCCTTCCCTTTTTATTCCGACCGCTATCTGAACATGTTCTATGTCGTCTGTTCTCGCATGAGGGATTGCAAACCCTTTTTCCATTCCTGTACTTATTACCTTTTCTCTTTCCAGAACTTCGCTGATGACCCTTTCCTTGTCCCTGACCAGACCTTTGGAATAAAGCATTGACACAAGTTCTCTTATTATCCCTTCCTTTGAATCGCTTACAAGGTTCATCTTAACGCATTCGGGATCAAGGATGGATGCAAGATTGAAGCAGTCTCTGCACACATGTCCGGCAGAAAGTTCTTTCCTTATCATTTCAGGGAATGTATCGTTGTGGACTTGTTCAAAAAGATAGTGAAGCTTGACAAATGCTTCGTAAGTTATTGTTTTTACTAAAGGGACATCTTCTCCTGAAGTCACAAAAACTATTTTATCCTTGTGCTGAAGCATCTTTATGAAGATCTTGTCCTTTCTAATCTGATATATCTTGTGGTCTATCTCCATCATATAGATATAGAAACCTTCCTTGCTGAAATAATCTCTTATCTGCCTTACAAGAGCGACGGTGATAAGTTCTGAATCAAACGAGTATTCCGTTTCAACGGTATCTCCGGTGACAGGTGTTTTCCTGGTGCCCCGTTTTTTGATCGAAAAGACTGCGCTCAGGATCGGCGGCGACACAAGAGTCGTTATGAGAGTCATCATGATGCTGACACCGAATATTTTCTGATCAAGTATTCCGTTGGCAAGTCCGATGCCTGCAATTATGAGGGCGACTTCACCTCTAGGGATCATTCCAATACCTATTCTGGAAGCTCCGAGCTTGTTAAATCCCATGAAAAGTGCGGGTATTCCGCAACCCACAAATTTTGCCAGTATCGCACCGGCCGAATAGATCAGTCCGAAAGCCAGGATCTCTTTTGAAAGAAAAACACGAAGATCGACCATCATGCCGCTTACCGCAAAGAAAAGAGGTATGAAGAACATCTGCAGAGGATGAAGGGTTTCCTGAATGACATAGCTTATATCGGTCTTTGAAAGGGAAAGACCAGTTACATAGGCTCCTACGATCATTGCAAGACCCTGCTGTTCAAAAATTCCCGACACTATCAGGGCAAGCCCGAGAGAAAATATCGAAATAAGACTTTTGTCCTTGAATTTTTTTAGAAGATTTGCAATTCTTTCGGCAAAAAGAAGTCCGATAGCAGTAAAAAGGATCCACACAGCGATCGCTTTGACAGCTATCAGTGATATTGAGCCCCACTGTATCTCTTCACCCGAACTGTGCATCATTGCTCCGGCAATACCTATGGCTATTGCAAGAAGTATTATGCCGAGAATGTCATCAATTACAGCCCCTGCAAGCGTTGTAACACCCTCAGGAGAGTCAAGAGCTCTTTTTTCTGAAAGAATACGGGCTGTTATACCGACAGAAGTGGCCGTGCTCATTACCCCCAGAAAAATTATAGCAGGAGACATGAAAGGAAGTCCGAGAAAATACATTCCGGTCAAAGCGCCGACCATGAACGAAGCGACAACACCTCCTATTCCGACAAGACTTCCCGCAAATGAATAGCGGAGGAACATCTCAATGTCAGTTTCCAGACCTGTAAGAAAAAGAAGTATGATGGAAGCGAAAGTCGCCATTCCGTAAAGTTCTCCTGAAACCGGCATGAGCGCTGTCGGATCCATCGGGAAAAATCCATGCGGAAAACCGGGAACGGCAATACTTCCAAGAAGATACGGTCCGAATATTATTCCTGCGAACAACTCTCCGAGAACTGAAGGTATTTTAAGTTTCGCAAATATAATTCCGAAGATCTTTGCGGCAATGACCAGAATGGCTATCTGAAATATAAGCACCATCATCTTTTCGGTCATTTGATCTCCCCCGCCAAGTTCTGATCCGGATAGAGGGAACTGAAGGAAGAATGCGTAGAGCACAAACAGGATTCGAGTTGCATATCTCATTTTTGTCTCCTTAATAAGAAACACCAACGGGGACTCAAGCTACTCAGGTATTATTAAATTTCAAGCAAAATTTAAATGATAAAGGGAATTTAAGAAAGATCAGTCCCTTTCGGTTGAGCTCATTTCAACGAAATCCTTAATTCTTTCAAGCCGTCTGAGCATTCTCTTGTTCTGGTATATCTTCTGCTCAAGCGTGCCGTTCTCTTCTTCGATCTCTATGATCCTTTTGTAGATGTTCTCAAGGTTCTGTTTGTAGGCGATATTTCCTTCAGCATCGGTAACAGCAGAGATCTGTCCTTTTTCCAGAAGGTTTTCAACGCAAGTATCACAGAGAACTTCGTTGAATGAACTTATAAAATGTCTTTCATAGCATTTTTCAGCAACTTCAACAACTCCGCATCTTGAACATTTTCTCGAAAATTTAAGCATTGCTTTCCTCCACATATTGAATAAATAAAAACTGTATTATTTTATGCAAAACATTATATTTGTAAAGCTTTTAATAGGCCGGCTGCCGGTAAAAGCTTTAAAACAATGTTTTTTTGAGGTGGATCATGGCTGAAAATTTTATTACTGACATCATTGATTCAGATCTTCGAAGCGGAAAGCACTCTGCGATCGTTACGAGGTTCCCCCCTGAACCGAACGGGTATCTTCACATCGGTCATGCAAAATCGATATGCCTCAATTTCGGGATCGCAAAGCAGTACGGCGGAAAAACACATCTCCGTTTTGATGATACAAACCCTGAAAAAGAGGAAGTTGAATATGTCGAATCAATAAAAAACGATGTGAAATGGCTCGGTTTTGACTGGGGTGACAATCTTTTTTATGCATCAAGCTATTTTGGTCAGCTTTATGACTGGGCAGTTGAAATGATCAGAAACGGCAAAGCATTTGTCTGTTCCCAGACTCTTGAAGAGATGAGAAGAGACCGCGGAACGGCAAAAGGTGCGGGTGTGGAAAGTCCCGACAGAAACCGTTCAATTGAAGAAAATCTCGATCTTTTTGAAAGAATGAAAAACGGTGAGTTTAAGGAAAATCAGTATATGCTCAGGGCGAAAATTGACATGGCTCACCCCAATGTTCTGCTCAGAGACCCTGTCATGTACAGAATAAGACACGCCGAACATCACAACACCGGAAACGAATGGTGCATATATCCGACTTATGACTATGCCCACGGTCAGAGCGATGCGATAGAAGGGATAACCCACTCGATATGTACGCTGGAATTCGAGTCGCACAGACCTCTTTATGAGTGGTTCCTTGAAGCGATCGGAATTGAAAAAAGACCTCAGCAGATAGAATTCGCCCGTCTTAATCTTACAAACACAGTGATGAGCAAACGGCTTCTGATGCAGCTTGTGAAAGAGCACCATGTAAACGGCTGGGACGATCCCAGAATGCCGACAATCGCAGGAGTCAGAAGAAGGGGATATACACCTGAATCCATTAGAGATTTTGCTGAAAGGATCGGTGTTGCCAAAAGAGAGAGCATCGTGTCGTTAGATCTGCTTGAACATTGCGTGAGGGAAGATCTCAATAAAAAAGTGCCCCGCTTCATGGGGGTAATAGACCCGGTAAAAGTTGTGATAACCAACTATCCTGATGATTTGACTGAAGAATTTGAAGCAGTCAATAATCCTGAAGATGAAAATTCAGGAAAACGGCTTGTCCCTTTCAGCAAAGTTATCTATATCGAACGGGAGGATTTTGAAGAGTTCCCGCCACCCAAATTTCACCGTCTTGCTCCGGGGAACGAGGTGCGTCTGAGATCCGCCTATTATGTCACATGCACAGAAGTCGTGAAAGATATATCGGGCAGAATTGTCGAGATACACTGCAATTATGACCCTGCCACAAAAGGTGGATGGTCAAGTGACGGCAGAAAGGTCAAAGGGACAATTCACTGGGTAAGTGCCACAAATTCCTTGAAAATTGAAGCACGGCTTTATGAAAATCTATTCACCAAGGAAGATCCGTATGATTGTGAAGAAGGGAAAACCTTCCTTGACAACATCAATCCCGAATCGCTTAAAGTTGTTGAAGCAATTGCCGAAATCAATCTGAAAAACCTTCCATCAGGAACACAATTCCAGTTTGAAAGAGTCGGCTATTTCTGCATAGATCCTGATTCAACGGATGAGAAAATTGTTGTCAACCGCATAGTCACGCTCAAGGATAAGTGGGCTAGAATACAGAAATCACAGTAAATACCCGACACAGAAAGTTAAACAAAAATAGTTCTTGTTTTAGTTTTCAACAGTAATATAATCTTTTATTGTGAATGGTGTTGATGATACTTTTTTTTAAATAGCGGGGGCGTTTAATGAAAAAAACAATTTTAAGCTTTTTTGCGATTTTATTTCTTTTTGTCCTTTTTACAGGTTGCGAAAATTCCAAAAGCAAACCGAATCAGGACGATGAACAGAACGATGACTCACTCATCACGACTGACGACCCACTCATCACGACTGACGACTCACCCGTCACGGATGACGACTCACTCATCACGACTGACGACTCACCGTTCACTGATCACGACTCACCCGTCACGACTGACGACTCACCACTCACTGATCACGACTCACAACTCCCTGACGACGACACAGGTAATACTGCGGATTTACAGGCAATTTTCAATCTCGGGCCGCACTTTGTGAACATAATTGACATAAAAGAAGGTGACAACGGTGCTCCGAGAGATTTCAGAATTTTTGAACCGACAGGTGCGACAGGACTTGTTCCGGTAGTTCACTTTCTTCACGGATTTCAGTTGAAAAATACATATTATGATGATGTTCTCATTCATCTGAGTTCACACGGATTTATTGTTGTAAGCGGACAATCGGAACATTCGCTCATGGGAGGCGACACAAGTGTAGTTGAAGCGACAAAAGTTACGGCATTCATTGAATGGATAAAGACAAACCTTGCTTCAAAACTCACAGGAATGACCCCTGATCTTGATAATTTCGCAGTTTCAGGGCACAGCCGCGGCGGAAAAGTTACAAACCATGTTCTTAACACCGCTCCTGCGATCGCAAAGTGCTTTTTCGGACTTGATCCTGTTGACGCTCCGCCTCCACTTGGCGGCGATGATCCAAGTTTGAATAACACTGTGCAGTTTCAGGGAAAATCGATGTTTCTTGGAGCAGAAAAAGGGCCTGAAGGGATGCAGGCATGTGCTCCGGCAGATCATAACAGCGTTAGTTTTTATTTTGGGTTTCCATCCCCGAGCCGTCACATAATCGCCGCAGGAGTCGGACACATGGACATGGTTGACGAACCCGACCTCAAAGCATGCGGAACGACCTGCTCTCTCTGTGCGGGAAGCAAAGACAACGCTCTCAACACACAGTTTCGAACTTATTCAGGCGGACTCATGGCGGCATTTTTCAGTTCCGCACTCAAAGGAAAAACTGAATACGAAACACTCCTCAACGACTTCATGACCCACCCGTTTCTCACAAAAGTTTCGGAAAGCAAATAATTTTCAACCCTATCCCCGACCCTTTCCCTTTCAAAAAGGAAAGGGAGCAAGAGACAACAAATAGAGGGGAAATTGAATCCTGTTCCCCCTTCTTTCCGTAGAGAGAAGGGGTCAACCTTGAGCTTGTCGAAATGGTCAAGGGTGAGTTGGAAAAAGTCGGTGGCCATTATGACTGTTGGGAAATACTTAATCTTTTTCGTTTGTTTCGATTAGTTGCCTGTTTTTCGCATTTGATGAGGTGACGACTTTTTTGCCTGTTTCAGTATTCATTGTTATCTGGGGACAATTTGTCCCTATGTACTTAGCTAACAATGTATCCCGTTTCCTTAACTTTTTTAAATAATCGGTTGGATTTACACTGTCAGAAAGCACGCCTACCACATCAACTACAGAAAAATACCATTCTTCATCGATTTCACTCCACACAGAGCGAATTTTTTTCTGCTCAAACAATTTTATCGAATTTTCTTTTTTTAGTTTCTTCATTGCCTATAAGTTCTCACAAAAATTAAATACAATTTAATCTAACACTTTCAAAGTGTCCGTCAATTTTTTTAATAAAATTTGATAATAAAAACCAATCACTGATAAGCAACCACTATCAACTCACCCCCTTCAACTTCGCTCAGGATTTTCAACCGCTCTCGTAACCTCGATCTACCCCTCTCTTTAACAAATAGAGGGGAAATTGAATCCTGTTCCCCCTTCTTTCCGTAGAGAGAAGGGGGTGAGGGGGTTGAGTTGGGGTTGAGTTGGGGGTGAGTTGGAAAAAGTCGGTGGCAATCATAAGCCACCACTCGCTTTTGCTCGATCACCGGGTCTTTATCATTAAAACAATGTTCCCTGTCTTAGTCGGTGTACAAGCTATGAGCATGTCGAATAGCGAAGTCGGTGGCCATTCTCCCGTCACGCATCACCCGTCACCCAATCCTTAAACCTCACCCTAAATCCCTCTCAGACCCCATCCCAAACCCTTGCCCCTGAAGGGGAAGGGCTTTGCTCCCCTTGCCTTCAGGTAAGGGGTTGGGGGAAAGGTCAACTTGCATCCTCAATTTATTTAGGTATAATATAACCCGTTTTAATGATTGTGTAATGGGGAACATCATGAAGAAAGTTTTAATTTTAACAGTTTTCGCAATATTTATGGTTTCATGCAAAGGGAGCATCGTTCAGCTCACAGCAGTTCCCGATTTCGGGGATGGAGAGAACAACCAGTCGGATGACGACTCACCACTCACTGATCACGACTCACCCGTCACGGATGATGATTCAGGAAACACAGGCAATACAGGTGACACAGGAAACACAGGCAATACCGGCGACACAGTTCCCGATGACGATTCTCCATTCACGGATCACGATTCACCCGTCACGGATGACGACGTCATCACCT
>ERZ795056.6870-NODE-6870-length-11012-cov-15.103130_pt1 | contig 11012 bp, 7 predicted proteins | sample MGYA00375140_ERZ795056 | MGnify/ENA primary metagenome ERZ795056 (study PRJEB30185, sample SAMN05720227) | activated sludge metagenome | isolation source: Anaerobic digester | place: USA | collected 2015-03-09 ...
GGTCTGGCCGCAGCTGGGTGGATCCCCGGCGCGCAACGCCGTCGTCCCCGATGAGCCCTGCTTTCCCCTGCGTCAGCTCTGGATGAAGCGGGCGACGGGCGGAATCAATCCCAGCCTCATCGGTTTCGGGGAGTGGCTCCTCTACGCAACCAAGGACGGCAAGATCGAGGGTTTCAATCTGCGCAGCGGAGCCAAACCCGACCGGATCCTGGGCCGCAACAACACCGCTTTGACCTGCGCCTGGAGCGGCGACGGACTGGTGCTGGTCAAGCGGCTCAGGGCGGACAATCTGCTCTTCTACGATCTGGAGCGGGGCCGGATGCGCTGGCAGAGGAGTATCGGCCCGGTCATGGGCGAGCCCCTGGTCGCCGGAGGGCGGCTCTATCTGGCCACCCTGCGCGGCCGGCTGCTCGCCATCGCCCTCGAGGACGGCGCCATCCTCGCCGAAGCCGGCCTTCCCCACGACTGCCTCGCAGCGCCGGCCATGAGTGACACGGTTCTGGCCGTCGGCGATGACCGTGGCCTCTTGCATGCCTTCAACAGCCGCCTGGAGAGCCTCTGGCAGTATGAGACCGGCGGCGCCCTGCGCGCCCCGGCCGTCGCCGGAGGCGGACTCTTTTATATCGGCTCAACCAGCGGCCGTTTCAGTGCCATCGATGCCGTCTCCGGGGCAGAGCGCTGGCGATTTGAAAGCCCGGGCAAGATCCTTTACGCCGCGGCCGTCTCCGACTCCCTGGTGCTCTTCGCCTCCACCAGCAATCTCGTCTACGGCCTCGACCGCACGGATGGCCGGCTGGTCTGGCAGTTCGACCTCGGGGCGGTGCCGGCCGCCGCTCCCCTCATCTGCGGCTCGACCCTCTTCATCGGCGCGGCGAACAAAAAGCTCTACGCCCTCAGCCTCGCCGACGGCCGGGAACTCTGGAGCTTCACCGCCAAAGGGCGGATCAGCACTTCGCCGGTTGTGTTTGGAGGTCGGCTCATTTTCGCCGCCGGCTATGATTATCTCTACTGCTTCGCCTTGCGCTGAGCAGGGCCCCGGTCAGATCAGCAGAGCGCGCAGCGCCCCGGCCTCTTCACTGAAGGCCTGCCTGAGGTTGTTGATGGGGAGGGGATAGCCGCTCAGCCACAGGGAGGTGACGAAATCGCTGTGGCTGCGGCCGCGGCGGTAGCCGGGTTCCCGCGAGGGATGGATGAGGTAGGTGGAGATGCGGAATAAATCGGGATTGACCAGCATCGACCCCTGGTAGAAATAGAGCCGGCGTGACTTGAACATCGAACAGCCGAGGATTTTTCTGCCCGAGAGCGCGATATCGCTGATGCCGGCCGGCTCCAGCCCCTCCAGGCCGAAACGGCGTGCCAGGAGATCGATGATGAAGAGATTGATCTGCTGAAAATAGAACCAGGGCGAATCGCTCTTGCCGCTCAAAAACGCGCAGCTCAGGCAGAACACCCCGGGCATGAGCACGACGGCGCCTCCCCCCCCGCGGCGGCGGATCACCACCACCCCGTCCCGGCGGCAGGCCGTGAGATCGGCCTCCTGCGCTGCAGTCTGGCCGTGGCCGATCACGACCGCGACGCCCGCCGGCTCCCAGCACTCGAAGAGAAAGGGCTCCGCCTCGCTCACCCTCTCATATAAAAGATCGTGTATCTCCACCGTCGCTCCTCTCCATCCGGCTGCTCACCGTTCCGCTGCATCGGGCTTCCGTTCCGAAACCTGGGCGATCCAGCACCACCCCTGACGCAAACTGCACGCCCGGGAGGATTTGGCTGGAAATTATCCATATTTTTCCTATATTAGGCAAGACAAACCTGCAATCACAACCCGGTGGCCGAGTTCATGAACGAAGAAATCAACCACAGAAAGTATGACCACATCCGCATCGTCCGCGATGACGACAGCACCGACCGTGGTAAAAGCTATTTTGATGCCTGGCCCCTCCAGCATCGGGCACTGCCCGAGATCGACCTCAAGGAGATCGACCCTTCGACACGTTTCCTTGGCAAGCCCCTCAGCTTTCCCCTGATGATCTCGCCGATGACCGGGGGCGATCACGACCTGGTGCGGGCGATCAACAAAAATCTGGCCAAGGCAGCGGAGGCGACGGGCGTGGCCATGGCGGTCGGCTCGCAGCGGGTGATGATCACTCATCCTGCTGCGCGGGAGAGCTTCGCCCTCCGCCCCTTCGCCCCCAAAACCGTACTGCTCGCCAATCTCGGCGCCGTCCAGTTCAATTACGGTTTCGGCCTGCGCGAGTGCCAGCAGGCCCTTGAGGTTCTGGGCGCCGATGGTCTCTATCTCCATCTCAATCCCTTGCAGGAGGCCATCCAGCCCGAGGGCGAGACTGATTTCAGGGGACTGGCCGACAAGATCGGCGCTATTGCCGCCGCACTGCCCAGGCCCCTTCTCCTCAAGGAGGTCGGTTCCGGCTTGTCCCTGCGTGATGCCGAGATGGCCGTGGCCCGGGGCATCCGCTATATCGATGTCGCCGGCAGCGGCGGCACCTCGTGGAGCCGGATCGAGCATTTCCGCCACCGTCCGGGCCGCAGCAGCGACGGCGGCCGGGCCGGGCTGCTCTTTCAGGACTGGGGCATCCCCACGCCCGATCTGCTCAGGCAGCTGTCGCCCCTCCGCGACCGCGTCACCCTCATCGCCTCCGGGGGCATCCGCTCGGGCATCGACATGGCCAAGGCGCTGATCCTCGGCGCCAGCCTCTGCGGCATCGCCAAGCCCTTCCTCGAGCCCGCCCTGCGCTCCGCCGATGAGGTGATCCAGCTCATTGAACAGCTGCGCAAGGAATTCGTCATCACCCTCTTCCTGCTCGGGATCAGGCGCCTGGATGAGCTGATCGGCAACGAAAGCCTGCTGGCATGAGGCGGCGCAAACTTTTCTTCCACCGGGGGCTCTGCCTTCTCCTGCTGACCGCTGCTCCGCTGCCCGCAGCGGAGTGGGGCGGGAATTATCCCGACCATATCTGGCAGGGGACGACAGCCGCTTTCAACAACCCGCGCTGGCTCTTCGCTGCCGGAGCGGTCGCCGGGCTGAGCGCCTGGGACCGCGATCTGCAGGCGGCTCATCCTCAGCTCATGCCCGCAGGGCTCGCCCGCTTCGGCAAGTATTACGGTTTCGGGACCAATTATCTGGCCGGGAGTCTCTTCATCCTCACCGACGGCCTGGGTGGTTGGCCGATGAGCCGCCGGGAGCGGCTTGACAGCTGGCAGAGCTTCAGCGAGGCCTATGCTGCCAACATGGCGGCAACCGGTTTCCTCAAGCTGGCCACGCACCGCCTGCGCCCGGACGGCAGCAGCCGCGACTCCTTCCCCTCCGGCCACGCCTCGGCGTCAGCCTGCGTTGCGGCCCATCTCCAGCGGCGCTACGGGGCCGCCGCCGGCCTGCCCGCCGCCGCCGCGGCCCTGATCACCGGGGCCTCACGGCTGCAGCACGAACGCCACTGGCTCTCGGATGTCCTGGCCGGTGCCCTGCTCGGCGGGCTCATCGGGGACGGCTTCGGGCAGCTGGAGCGCAGCTCCGGCCAAAACAAGCAGGCCCGAACGCGCTGGCAGGTCGATCTGCTGCTGATCTTTTAGGAGTGCATCTCCAATTAACCCCAACCGGAGTAAGAAATGATAAAAATGGCAGAGCTTTTGGCGCGCGGCCAGTCGATCTGGATCGACTATATCGAACGCGAATTCATCACCGGAGGCCGGCTGGCCGGCCTGATCGGTGCAGGGGTGCGCGGATTGACCTCAAATCCCGCCATCTTCCAGAAGGCGATCAGCGCGGGCAAAGCCTACGACGCCGAGATCGCCGCCCTGAGCGCCCGCGGCCTCACCGGTGAACCGCTCTACGAGGCCCTGGCCATTGCCGACATCCGCGCCGCCGCCGACGCCTTCCGCCCCCTCTACGAATCCAGCGCGGGCATGGACGGCTATGTCAGCCTCGAGGTGAGCCCTGCGCTCGCCCATGAGGCTGAAAAGACCATCCTCGAGGCCAAACGCCTGGCCGCAGCGGTGGAGCGCCCCAACCTGATGATCAAGATTCCCGCCACGCCGGCGGGCATCATCGCCATCCCCGAGGTGGTGGCCGCGGGAATTTCGGTCAACGCGACCCTCATCTTCAACACTCGCCACTACCGGCAGGTCGCCGAGGCCTGGTTCACCGGGCTGGAGATGCTGCTGGCGCAGGGACGATCCCTGCCCGGGCTCTCCTCCGTCGCCTCCTTCTTCGTCAGCCGTCTTGACACCAAACTCGATCCCTTGCTCGCCGCGCGCGGTTTTGCGCAGTGGCAGGGTAAAATGGCCGTGGCCAACGCCGCCGCCACCTACGATCTTTTTCTGGAGCTGCACCGTTCCCCCCGCTGGCAGCGGCTCGCCGAAAAGGGCGCGCGCATGCAGCGTCTGCTTTGGGCCAGCACCGGCACCAAGAATCCCCGTTATTCGGAGACCCTCTACGTCGACGATCTCATCGGCACAGGCACCGTCAACACCATTCCGCCGGCGACCCTGCAGGCCTGGCTCGACCACGGCCGCACCGCGGCCGCCCTGCCTGTCAACCCCGCTCTCAGCTCTGCTGCCCTGTCCGCCCTGGCGGAGATGGGGATCGATCTGGACGGAGCGACGGAGGAACTCCAGCAGGATGGGGTGGCTGCCTTTGCCGGGTCGTTCGCTGCGATGCTGACTAGCGTCGCGGATAAAGAAAAATCACTGCGTCCCGCTCACTCTTCATAGACCCTTACGCGGGGCACGTCACAGCGTTTCTGCAGTCTGGCCAGGAGCGTCCAGGCGCTCTGCACCAGCCCTGAATACCCCGGTGCGGTCCCCGGGCCACACCCCCCCTCCGGCATCCGGAAATCATCCATTTTTTACACCAGCTGACGCAGCCGTATGGCCGCCTCCTCCCGCACCTCAATGCAAGGGTGTTGGCAGATCGATCGCCTTGAGAAAATTTTCATGCAGGGTCACACCCAGTTTTTGTGCGGCCAGGGCCTCGGCGCGGGCGGAATCCAGCCGGCCGAGGAAGTAATAGTTGACGGCCAGGGCCTGATGGAACTGGCCGTTGTCCGGCTGGACAGCGATGGCGGATTGCAGCCAGGCCACCGCCTGTTCATACTGCTTGCGTTCGCCCTGCAACACCCCCATGCCGTATAGGGCCGGGGGATTCTTCTCCTCCTTCTCGAGGACGGCGCGAAAGAGACGCTCGGCATCCCCATATAGCCCCTTTTTCAGATGGATAATCCCCTGACTGGCGACATACTCCATCCGGGCGGGATCGGCCGCGGCGGCGAGCTGGTATTCCTCCATGGCACGGTCGAAAAAGCCCGCCTCCTCATAGCCCTCACCGAGAACATGATGGCTGCGGGCCACCTCCTCGTCGGCCTTCTGGGTCTCGCCCAGGGTGCGGTAGATGGTCGAGAGCTGGTAATGGACCTCGTCCCGTTTGGGATCGAGGGCGACGGCCTTGAGCAGCTGCTCTCTGGCCTCGCTGAAGCGTCCCTGGCGGCTGAGGAAGCGGCCGTAGGCCTGGTGGACTCCCGCATCCGCGGGATAGAGTCTGGCTCCGTTCCTGAGGGTGCTCTCCGCCTTGGCAGTTTCGCCCCGGCGTTCGTAGAGCCGGGCGAGCACCTCATGGCTGCCCTGCAATCCGGGCTGCAGCTGACCCGCCTCGCTGAGCATGTTCTCGGCGGCATCGAGGGAATCGGCGAGCAGGGCGGCGCGGGCGCGGTTGAGCCTTCCGGCCGCCAGCCAGGCACGGGCCTCTTTCTCCCGGTTTTGTGCGAGCAGGACCACAGCCAGGTTTTCGGCGGGTTCCCAGAGATCGGGCTGCAGCTCCTGGGCCCTGGTGAAGGCCTTGCCCGCCTGCTCGTAGCTGCCGAGTCGCAGATAGGATTTGCCCAGATTATTGTAGATCATGGCATGATCGGTGCGAATCTGCCAGCGATCCTTGCAGGTAGCCATCAGGTCAAAATAGCCCTTTTCCATGATCCGGGTGGAGCGGCCGTACCGCCTTTGCATGTACTCGTCATAGTTGGCCGCCGCCTTTTCATAGGCTTCGGTGGCGAGGTCGGGGTGCTCCGAAACGATGAGGTTGCCGAGGCTGTTATAGCCGGCGGAGAGGGTTGAATCGAGCGCGACCGCCTTTTGCATGGCGGTGAGGGCCTCCTCCTCCCGTCCGAGGCGCTGGAGGACGCTGCCCTCCTGAAGGTAAAAGTTGGCGACGGCGGGCTTGTGCGCGATCGCCCGATCGATCGAGGCGAGGGCCCGTTCAAGGGAGTCGAGGCGCATCTGCACGATCGAGAGGTTGTAGAGTGCGGCTGGGGCAGTGGAATCGGAGGCCAGCGCCCGGTAAAAGTCGCTTCCCGCCTCCTCCAGACGGCCCTGGAAGAGATGCACCAGACCGTGATTATTGGCCGCGGAGGTCATCTCCGGCCTGAAATGCAGGGCCCGGCGGTATTGGTGCTGGGCCTCCTCGAGCAGGCATTTGCGCGCCAGGACGTTGCCGAGATTAAAATAGGCGACGGCATAGGTTGAATCCATGTCGATCACCTGCTGGTAGCAGTCGATGGCCAGATCGAGCCGGCCGCTGTGGAAATAGAGCACACCCAGATTATTGCGCAGGTCCTGCTGGGTGGAATCGATGGCCAGGGCGGTGAGGGTGGCCTGGATGGCTTCATCGTACTGCTCATGTTTGTCATAGATCTCCGCTTGCAGCAAATAGCCCGCAGTGGCGGAAGGAGCCAGCTCAATGATACGCTCGGCTGCGGCGAGGGCGTAATTCTTGTCCCCGAGATCGGCATAGGTCTTGGAGAGATTACTGATCGCCCGGATGTAATCGGGCCGCAAGCGGATGGCCGCCTGGTAGTAAACCAGGGCGGAATCGAGCTGGCCGAGGTGATAAAAGGCCACGCCAAGGTCGTTGTGCGCCACCGGATCAAAGGGAGTGAGCGCAATCGCCTGCCGGAAATGGGGCACCGCCTCGAGATAGCGCCCCGCCTCGATGGCATCCGAGCCTTTTTTGATATAATAGGCGGCGGAACTGCGCAGAAAGGCATCCACCTCATCCTCTTGCTTGCGGCTGCCCGCGCAGCCGGAGAAAAAAAGGGAGCAAAAGAGGGGCAACAACAGCAGCAGGTTCCTGGTCGAATGCATAGGGATGCCTCCTGTCAGGGAAAATAAAATGGTTGTTGACGAGGCCGGTGGGAGAAAGGGGATCTATCAGAAATAGAGGATCGAGGCCACCGTCAGGATATAGGCGAGGATACAGATCAGGATCGGCCGGTCATGGGTCAAAACCGTCTCGGGGGTCTCGCCGATGTTGAGATGCAGGACCAGATAGAGGTAGCGGAAGAGGCCGTAGATGACGAACGGGAGTGTGAAGGCCAGATTGCGGGTGGCGAATTTGTCGACAGTGCCCGCGTCGAGGGTGTAAAGGGCATAGGCCATCAGACAGGCCGCGGTGACGATGTTGATCATCTGGTCGAGCAGTTCGACGCTGTAAAGGGCGAGAGTCGTGCGGACCTCGGCCGCCTTTTCCCCCAGGGTCTTCACTTCGCTGCGGCGTTTGGTCAGGGCGAGAAAGAGGGAGAGGAAGATCGTGCAGATGATCAGCCAGGATGAGACGCTCTCCCGGGCTGCGATCGTTCCGCCGATGGCGCGCAGCACGAATCCCGAGGCGATGATCAGCACATCCAGAATGATCACGCGCTTGAGAAAGAGCGAATAGGAGAGGGTGAAGGCCAGGTAGACGGCCAGGATCAGGGCGAACTCATGGTTGAGCAGCCAGGCTCCAGCCAGCCCCGCGGCCATGAGCAAGAGCGCCAGGGTGACGGCCAGACGCGGTGCGACGGCGCCGGAAGCGATGGGGCGCAGCCGTTTGCGGGGATGGAGGGCATCCTTCCTGCGGTCGATGACGTCGTTGACGAGATAACCGCTGCTGGAGGCCATACAGAAGAGGATAAAGGCGGCGACGGTATCGAGGATCTTGTTGAGGACGAGAAAATCTTCGGCGAAAAAGAGACCGGCGAAGACGATGATATTTTTAATCCACTGTTTGGGGCGCAGCGAAATCCAGATACCCTTCAGCATATCTCCTCCATCCCTTCCCCGAGCGCGCTGCAGCCGCCGGGGCCATACCTTGCAGCAGGCCCCGGGACGGTGCATGGAGGAAAGATAGCACTTTTATTTTAACAATAAAAGCTTTTTTATCTGCTGGAAGGGGCCGCTGTTCATGCGGCAGTAGTAGGTGCCGGAGGGCACGGGCTGGCCGGCCTCGTCGCGGGCGTCCCAGATCACCTGGTGCCAGCCGCCGGCCGTAAAGCCGTCATGGAGCCGGCGCACGAGCTGACCTGAGGCGTTGTAGATGACGACACTGACCTCAGCGTTCCGGCCGGCCCGGAAGGGGATGTGGGTGACCGGATTGAAGGGATTGGGAAAGTTCTGACCGAGGACGAAGGCCTCGGGTTCGCTCACCTCGGCCTCCACACCCGTGTGGATGTCAAGGGTCCAGGAGAGGGTTTCGCTCGAACGCAGGGTATAAATGCGCACCGTGACCCGGCTGCGCGCCGGAAAGGCGGGATTGGCCGTAACCTTGAGGCTTTGTTGGCTTCCGACCGGCATACCGTTGAACGCCCACTGGTAGCGCAAAGAGTCGCCATCCGGGTCGATCGCCACAACATCAAAGTTGCAGGGCGTGTCGAGCTCAAGGACCACCAGGGTATCGGCCGGGGTGTAGCTGAGCACCTGCAGGGGACGGCGGACGTCGGTCACCCGGATAAGACAGGAACGGCTGGTGGAGGCGCCGAGGCGATCAGTCGCGACGAAGGTGACGCGGTAGAGGCCGGCGGCGTTGAAGCCGGGATGCCAGGTGAGGATCCCCATGAGGGTGTCGAGCGCGGCGCCGGCCGGCAGATCCACGGCGGAGAGCTGAACGGCGTCGCCATCCGGGTCATGAACCTGCACGGACAGGGAGAGCGGTGAGCCCTCGGGGATGGTGGTGTCGGCTGGGCAGGTCAGGGAGGGGGCCCGGTTCACGGCGAGGGCGGCGCTGAACTGGACGCGCTTCGCCGGGTTCTCCACCAGCCAGACCTGCAGATTCTGAAGGCCCTTATCGCCCAGGATCCAGGAAGCGGAGGCGATGCCGTCTGCGCTGCTGAGCAGGGGTGAATCGGGGATGACGGCGCCGCCGCCGGAGACCACCCCGAACTGCACCGGCACGCCCGCGGCTGGGAGGTTGAGTTCGTCGAGCACGCGCACGACGAGGGGCAGGGGCAGCGCATTGCCCGCCCGGGCGGACTGGCCGTCGCCGGCAAGGAGTTCCAGGTTCGCCACGCGCGGCGCCCTCGTCATCGCCGAAAAGGTGACGGAGTGGTCGAGGCCGGCCACCCTGGCGGTGATGAAATAGGTGCCCGCAGCCTCGCCGAGCTGGGCGGTGACTGAGGCCCGGCCGTCGCCGCCGGAGAGGGCGGTGGCCCCGCCGGGGAAAGTCCCCTTGCCGGTCTCGAAGGTCCAGGTTACCTCAGCGTTGGCGAGGGGCTGGTTGTTCTGGTCCAGCACCTGCACGGTCAGCGGCAGGGGCAGCGCTTTGCCAGGGAGGGCCACCTGGGCGTCTCCGCCCGCCTTGAGGAGGGCGGCGGGCCGGAGGATTTCTGCCCATGCCGAGAAGGAGACCGCCGGCAGCAGGCTGTGGCGCAGGCTGATGGTATGGAGACCCGGGAGCGGGCTCAACTGGGGCTGGAAGCTCGCCTTGCCCTCCCCATCAGTGAGACGGGGGGCAAGTTCGACGCTGCTGCCGTCCGGCCGCCGCAGCAGGCCGGCCACCGCAGCGCCAGGGACGGGATTCTCGAAGGAGTCGGTCAGGGCGACGACAAGGGGCTCAGGCAGGGGGCTGTATGCAAATCCGCTCTGGTCATCGCCCGAGAGCTTTTCCATGCGCGCGGCCGGGCCGGCAACAAAGAGGACGCCGGCGCTGTCAGGAGTGACCAGCCTCCCCTCGGCGAGGGCCCAGACCTTTCTGAGCCCGGCGCGGGTGGAGATGAGAGCGCCGGAAACCTCACCCAGTCCATCGGTCGGCCCGGCGGGCTGGCGCAGGGTATGGCTGGCCCCGCTGGCAAAGAGAGTCACCTGCACTCCCGGCACAGGCTGGCCGAAGGCGTCCCGCAGCCGGACGGTGATGATGCTGCGATCGCGATTGTTGGCCACGACCGGCGAATCAGCCGAGAGGGAACTCCTGGCCGGATCGAAGGGAAGTGCGGTCACGCCGGCGGTGAATTGGAGAGGAGAACCGGCAAGAGGTATGACGCCGTTGGCGGCGCCGGCCCGCACCAGAAGCGATCCCGGGACCGCACCGGCTTTGAGCTGGACCTGGACCCGCCCGTCCGCTCCGCTCACCACCGTCGCGGCAGCGGCATTGTTAATGGAAGCGGCCCCCTGAACAACCTCGAAGAGCACCGCCTGACCGGCGACCGCGTTGCCAAAGGTATCGCTGACGGCGGCCACCAGGGGCAGGCTGAAGGATTCGTTGACTCCAGCGCTCTGGCCGTTGCCCGAAACCGCACTCAGGCGATAGGGCGCCCCGGGCACCGCTGAGGCGGTCACGCTCACGGGGGAATTGAGCAGGGAGGCCGCAGTCGCGAGCAGGCTCTGGCCGACGCCCGCCGCGACGCCCAGCCGCCACTCACATCTGGCGATTCCGAGGCTGTTGGTCAGAACACGGACCTGCGGGGCACGATTGACCGATCCCCCGCCCGCGGCCACGCTGAAATCGACCGGGTAGTTAGCCACCGGTTGTCCGTCGCTGGTGACCACCCGGGCCGCCAGCGAGTCGGACAGAGCCCTGCCCGCTGTCCCGGTCAAGCTGTAGGCGCTGAGCCACTCCAGGGCGGCCGCCGGCCCTGTGGTGACCGCATCGAAAAAAACCGTCCACTCCGGGGCGTCCGCCAGCCAGGCCTTGACCTGCTGGGCGCTCCCGGGCTGGGCGCCGAGGCGCCAGGTGACCTGTACCATGCCATTGGCGTCACTGA
>ERZ795056.6875-NODE-6875-length-11010-cov-4.054861_pt1 | contig 11010 bp, 8 predicted proteins | sample MGYA00375140_ERZ795056 | MGnify/ENA primary metagenome ERZ795056 (study PRJEB30185, sample SAMN05720227) | activated sludge metagenome | isolation source: Anaerobic digester | place: USA | collected 2015-03-09 ...
CCAAACGACGATCGTTGCTCCTGAATCGGAAGCTTCCAGTCTTTCGATTCACTTAAAAACACTCTTTTTTGAATTGTCAAATCCTGAATACTATTACAGCGTTGTGAATGAAAATGCGCACGATACTCTTTGGAGCCCTTTCAAAACAGATGTGATCGACATCTACAACATTTCAGCAGGACAATATGCTTTTTTGATCCGAAATGAATTTAATGAAATCAACCGGCTGGCTTCTTTTCATATTACCAAGCCTTTCTATAAACGTCCCGAGATCATTGTGCTCTTTTTCCTGTTGCTTCTAATTATTTCTTTTGTAATTTTTTATCAGATCGTTAAAACAAACAAAAAGCTGAGCAACCTTGAACAGAAGGCTTTAACAGCAGAATATAAATCTTTGAATTCGGTGCTCAATCCGCATTTTATATTTAATACGCTATCAAGTTTGCAGGTGCTGATCCGGGAAAATAAAAATGTGATCGCAGAAAAATACCTCTTGCTGCTTTCATCTCTCATCAGACTTAACATGAAGAACGGGATCAAAGAAAAAGTGAGTTTGAGCCGCGAAATAGACATTGCAAAAAAGTACCTTGAAATTGAAAAACTCAGATTTAAACAGCTATTCGATTTTAACGTGCATGTACAGGATGATATTGAAAGTGATGATATATTCCTGCCGCCCTTATCTATTCAGCCCATCGTAGAAAATTCAATCAAGCACGGTTTATTTAATTTATTCGACAAGCCCGGACTGATCAGCATCGACATCCGTAAAGAGGCCGGGTTGATATTTATTGTAGTACAGGACAATGGGCGGGGTATACAACAGAAGGTTGAAGAAACCCTCAATACCAAAAGGATCCATTCACTGGATGTGATCAGAAAACGCTTTGGATATTTTAAAAAACTGTACAATATTGATATTTCAATTTCCATTCAAAATATTGACCTTGAGCAAACAACCGTCGGTACCAAAGTCACCTTAAATATTCAATTACCGGAGAATGAAATCTAGTGTCAGGCCATCCAACTGCTTTTGTGCTGACGCCAGATACAAGTAGCTATTTTTGATACAGGCAAATTTTCTTTTTATCGTATGTACTTTCCCCCAGGTCAAGCATGGCATTTATGAGCGACACTTTCTCATAATGTTTCAGGTCACTTACTAATATATCTCTTTCTACGATCTGATTTGTTTGCAGTAAAAACTGCCGTTTGGTCCCCTTCAATAAAGGATACATTGGCGTATGCCATTCACTTCCATTCCAGCATGCGATGTTGGCATAAGTAGCATCGGTGAGTCGATTATTTTGTATAATGATGGCTTCATTACCATAACCGGCCATCTGCGCATACTTTTCCAGTATACTTCTGTCTGCATATTTTAAATGGTAATCAAGATCGTTATTTTCAATAAGAACCAAGGTTTCTATTTTTCTGGGATAATAAGGACTGCTGCTAAAAAAATGATGTTCAAGATCATAACTGATCGTCAATTTTGTTTTCTCCCTTTTATTCTTCGACGACAGTTTGAAATGACCACGCATATCATCCAGGTATTTCATTTTGCCATAATATTCCATGCAGGTATTTTGCATTCTTTGCAAATGCAGATCAAGATGCTGCAGTTCGCCATACTCTATTTTAATTGTTTCAATAAACAGGGACATAGATCTTATCTTTTAATTCCTGATATTCTTTTTCCATTTCACTGTTGACGGTAATACCTCCACCGCTTCGGTAAAAGTACTTTCCCTCACTTTTTTCGATGTAACGAATCAGTACACAACTATCCACATTCTTTCCGTCAAAATAAAAAGCCACGCCTGTATAATAGCCCCTTGCCTGCTGTTCGCTGTCACGGATGATTTTGGTGGTCATTATTTTAGGCGCTCCGCTCACCGAACCGGCGGGCAATAGGTTAAACAATAATTCGCCTAAAGCGTTTTGATATCCTGCGGGCAATTTTCCTTTGATCTTTGAACTTGCCTGCAACAGGTTTTTTTGGTTAGAATGAATTTCTTCCAGATACCTGAATTTTTCTACTACTACGTTTTCGGCCACCATACTCAGGTCATTGCGAAGGAGATCTACGATCGTATAATGTTCGGCGATCTCTTTTTCATCTGCTAACAATACACCTGCTGCATCCGGAAGATCTGCGTCTATGGTTCCTTTCATCGGAAAAGAAAAAATTTCATCCGCTATTATTTTGATAAAACATTCGGGCGAAAAGCAAACCCATTCATCTTTATACCTGATTTTATAAGTGGCTGCGGCCGCCGCAAAAATTTCCGGGAGCGTTGCGGTCATTTCAATTTCCGTTTTGCCCGTATAATTGGTCAGATACGAATTGCCATATTTTAATTGCTGCATCACATAGTCGAATCCATGCCGGTAACGAGCTTCAGGAATTGGATGCAAGACTGAAAGCTGAATGTCAGTTGCAGCAGACTGAAGTTGATCGCACGACTGTATGGTAGTCGCATCCCCCATATTTGAATTCGGAAATAAAATCTGAATATCTTCGTCCTTCAGTTCATTCATCTGGAACAAAACAGGATTTTCCATTTCAAAATCAACGATCAGTAAGAAAGGAATTTTACCGGCACTATATTCGTTGATCTTTTTTATGATGGACTGATGCGATTTCAAGAATTGATTGTTTACTTTGCGGCAAAAATAACGAAATTTGAAACTACTCCTGATTGATAATTACGATTCCTTTACTTACAATATCGTGGAATTATTACGTCAGTCAGGTTATGCAGATTTTCACTTAAAGAAGAATGATGAAATCAGTGTACGAGACGCTGCAATGTACGATAAGATCATTCTTTCTCCCGGTCCGGCCACGCCGTCAGAATCGGGTCAGATGCTCGAAATCATTGAAGCACTTGCCCCTACTCATCCTATATTGGGTATTTGTCTGGGTCATCAGGCTATTGCACAGTCATTTGGGGCTAAGCTGAAGAATATCGAATTTCCCTGCCATGGTTTTCAAACGGAGATTGAGGTCATTGCAGCGCATAAACTTTTTGGAGATCATAGAACTTTTAAAGTAGGCCTGTATCACTCCTGGGCGGTAGAAGATGCGGGCTTCCCTGAATGTTTACAGATCACAGCTCGTTCTAAAGAAAATTACATTATGAGTTTTAAGCATCAGCAGTATGATGTGCACGGCGTACAGTTTCATCCTGAAAGTTATATGACGGAGTATGGGAAAGAGATGCTGAGTGCCTTTTTGAAATAAAGAGGCGGGGGCATAGATTTTTTGGTATTACCTTTTTCCCGCAGAGCTTGTACATATTGTTTACTGTATTCTAATGGTTATTTCTTCTCACAGATACCTTTGATATGCACAAATATAATTATCGTAATCGTGCAGGATATTTTTTCTCACAGATAGCACTGATTTGCACAGAACTTTTAGCGAAATAACTGGGTTACTTTCTCTCGCAGATAACATTGATATGCACAAATATAATTATCGTAATCGTACAGGATATTTTTTCTCACAGATAGCACAGATACGCACAGATCTTTTAGAGAAATAATTGGATTACTTTCTCTCACAGATTGCACAGATTTGCACAGATCTTTTAGAGAAATAATTGGGTTACTTTTTCACACAGATTGCACAGATTTGCACAGATCTTTTAGCGAAATAATTGAGTTTACTTTCTCTCACAGATTGCACAGATTTGACAGATCTTCTAGCGAAATAATTGGGTAACTTTTTCTCACAGATTGCACTGATATGCACAGATCTTTTAGCGAAATAATTGGGTATTTTTTCTCACAGATAGCACAGATATGCACAGAACTTTTAGCGAAATAATTGGGTTACTTTCTCTCACAGATATGCACAGATCTTTTAGCGAAATAATTAGGGTATTTTTTCTCAAAGATTGCGCAGATACGCACAGAACTTTTAGAGAAATAATTGGGTTACTTTTTCTCACAGATTGCAATGATTTGCACAGAACTTTTAGCGAAATAATTGGGTTACTTTTTCACACAGATTGCACAGATATGCACAGATCTTTTAGCGAAATAATTGGGTACTTTTTCTCACAGATTTCACTAATTTGCACAGATCTTTTAGCGAAATAATTGGGTTACTTTCTCTCACAGATTGCGCAGATTTGCACAGATCTTTTAGCGAAATAATTGGGTACTTTTTCTCACAGATTACTCAGATTTGCACAGATCTTTTAGCGAAATAATTGGATTACTTTCTCTCACAGATTGCGCAGATACGCACAGAACTTTTAGCGAAATAACTGGGTATTTTTTCTCACAGATTGCGCAGATACGCACAGAACTTTTAGCGAAATAATTGGGTTACTTTCTCTCACAGATTGCACAGATTTGCACAGATCTTTTAGCGAAATCACAAGGTTACTTCTTCTCACGGTTAAGGCTGTTTTGCACAGATCTTATTACAGTAATTGCACAGAATTTTTCGCCATAGTAATGCCGGGACATTACACCATTTCACCCGCCTTCATCTTCTCGGCATTTTCTGCAAATTGCAGCGAGTCCAGCATATCCTGTATATCACCATTTACGAAATTGTCCAGAGCATAGATGGTTTTGTTGATGCGATGATCAGTGATGCGCCCCTGCGGCCAGTTATAAGTTCTGATTTTGGCAGAACGGTCGCCGCTGCTTACAAGTGTCTTGCGGCTTTTGGCAATGGCTTCTTCATGCTTACGCACTTCTTCCTCATATAATTTGGTACGCATCATTTCAGTCGCACGAATCCTGTTTCCCAACTGCGAGCGGTCGGTTTGGCAAGTGACCACAGTACCGGTCGGGATGTGAGTCAGGATCACTTTAGTTTCTACCTTATTTACATTTTGTCCGCCAGCACCACCACTGCGGGCTGTTTCCATTTTCAGGTCTGATTCTTTCAGTTCAAAATCTACTTCCTCGGCTTCTGGCATCACCGCCACAGTAGCTGCTGAGGTATGTACCCGTCCGCTGCCTTCGGTAGCCGGCACGCGTTGCACACGATGTACCCCACTTTCATACTTCATGGTACCATATACATCTTCACCCTGTACTTCCAGAATCACTTCCTTATATCCACCCGAAGTGCCTTCGCTTTCGTCTATTACGGATACCTTCCATCCGCGAGATTCGCAATATCTGATATACATCCGCATCAGGTCGCCGGCAAAGATGCTGGCCTCGTCGCCTCCGGTACCTGCCCTTATTTCCATTACCACATTTTTTTCATCCTGCGGATCTTTAGGAATCAACAACTGATGAATCGTATCTTCAAGGTTTGTCTTTTGTTCTTCGAGGGTCACCAGATCTTCTTTGGCCATATCACGCAGATCGGCATCACTTTCAGTGTCCAGTACTTCCCTGGCGAATGCCAATGCATCCAGGCAATTTTTGTATTGCTTATAGGCATCCACGATCTTTTCCAGTTTACGGTATTCCTTACTCAGTTGTGAATACTTTTTCTGGTCTGACACTACATCAGGATTTGTGAGGGAAACTCCAATATTATCAAATCTGCCTTTGATGGCTTCTAACTTGTCGAGCATAAGGGCGCAAAGATAAGAAAAGAAATCAGATGAGAGATGAGAGTTCGGGCAGCAGAAAATACGAATTTGATATTCAATTATCGGAGTTCCCTTTTACTTACAGCCGCGACCATGTATAACGCTTGGTTCCAAAAACGACTGAACCCTTTTCGAGTTTCACCGGCCGATTATCATACACACCTTCTTCGTCGATCAGCGACAGACTGCAACCCTGCATTTGCAACTCGCGGCTGACCGTGCACCAGGTGGTCCATTTTCCGATCTTTTTCTTTTCTGTAAATCCGGATCCTGCGGACCCGAATCCGGAAATGCTGACCCATTTTTGAATTTAACGCCCATCACGATACAAAATGATCTCCTCCGATTTTGAATAGCTGCTTTTCAGTTCGCCATATCCGTCACTGAAACCGTCCTCATAAATCAGGCGGGAATTGCCCAGTTTACTTTCCAGTTCGGTGCATGCCTGCTTCCGCAATACTTCCTGCTGATCGACACCCGGGCCGCCGGCCATTTTCTTTGACTGATCACCGGTATATCCGTTTTGGCCGAGCCATTTTTTGAGTGCATCCCATTGCTCCTGAGTTGGCATTCCTGAAGATTTAAACGATGAATTTAAGAATTAATTCACAGGTTACAAAATCACAGCCTTTGTTTCTATTGCAGGCTTTGATCTCATTGCGCAAAAAAACACGTGTGATCAGCAGGCAGTAACCTTCCCAAAAACTAATTTATGCCCCGGCTATTACTATCAATCTTTTTAATTGTATTTTTACAATTCAATAATTGAAAACCGGATGGCAAAATATTACCTGCTTATTTTATGTATTTTTTCTTCATTTCTGGCTACTGCACAAACCAATACAGAATCCCGACCTGAGATCATGGCGGATACCATCCTGAAAAGGCAGATGATCTCTTCCGGACGCATGCAGCTTCATATTAAAATCGCCCGGCAGCAAAACGAAGCCGATGTTACCGATGGCATTTATGATAAGCTGATTGACCGCGACGCCAATATGGATAAAACGGCGTTGGTTTCGAATGCTGTATTTGGCAAAACAAATAAAACAATCGCCTACATCGAAAATAATGAAACCGATGATATGGTTAAAAGGAAATATCTAGGCCGGGTGATCGAAAATTTAAGAATTTTTAATGCCGATATCAATGATGGTTTTATTGACGAAAAATACTATGCCGAGCTGTTCGAACATACATATCAGATCATCAGAGGCCTGCACAATAAAAACGTCACCGAATATGTAAAAGGTCATTTGGGTAAAGCCATGTATGCACTCGCGCCGCTGCTTGAAAGCGATAACGAAGCCAGCGTAGTGCTGATGCAGGGAATGGCTGAAGAATTTCCGGAAGTACTGATTAAACGTGTACGTTATATTTCAAACCGCTCCGCTGCTGATGCTGTAGTAGCCAAAGCGGCTCCCAAAAATCCAAAGGTGATCTTAAACTATGCAACTTCTACCGCGGTAGAACGGGATATTGTTCGCCGCAATACGGATCCCTACGTACAGTCGGTAGTGCACATTGCAGACAGTGCCATCATTCCGCTGAAAGCGATCTTTTTTATTGAAGAAATCATGAAAGGCAAAATAAGCCTGAACGAAGTCAATAAAATAACAACCGATCAGGATGCCTATTTCAAAAAAATGATCGAAATGAGGCAGGAATATTTCACCACCGATCTGCGTAAAATTTACGACCGCGAACTCACTCACGAAGCATCGCGCTATGTGAGCGAAATGAACGAACTGCACAATGCATCCGGCGAGGTGCGATTTAAAATAGTGGACAAAAACAGCGCCACCGAACTCTACTACATCATGGTTTACGGCAGCGATGACCTTTATACCAGCAGTTTTCTGGGATGCTTCACACGCATGATGACCCGCATGAAACCCAAAACCGGACAGGAGTTTTTGAGCAGTATCGGCAAAGATAAATTCCGCACCTTCCTCAGACTTTGCGCTAATTATAATACCATTTCTACTTTTTTAGCAACGATGAAAGACAGCAATCGCAACGAACTGATGCGCGATTTTGTAACCGGCCTCGACCGCACCCTTGAACGCGATCTGGAAGGAGCCACCGATGTAGCGAATTCATTTGGATGCATTACCGACACGGCGCTGATGAAAAATATCACTGATCAGATACAGATCAACCGCAATGAAGCACAAAACGAAAACAATGCCCGTGCATTTAAAATTTATGACATTTTGTATTCGATGCTCACCATGGGCAATGATTCGCTGACCGCAAAATTTGGCATACCACCGATTACCATCATGCCTTTTAATCGGCTCACAGACGACAGCGGCGTAGTGGTGCAGCAGGTCTTCTTTTTTGGCGACAAAGACGGACAAGGTGTATTTCGCAGTTTTACAGGCGGCTTTGGCGCTCCGGACTGGAAGGTAAAAAAAGAAGCTCAGTGGGTTAAAATCAGTTCTATCAGGGGGAAAAGAATTGATATTTACTGCAATATTCCATTTGATGAACCTGACGATGAAATGTCGCAAAATGCGTTGCAGGCTTTCCTCGATTCGAGCAATATTTCACCAACGATTATTATTCATCGCGGACATAGTTACCATCTGCCACTGACGCTTGAGCATGTAAACCAAAATCATAAAGTGGTGATACTGGGTGCCTGCGGTGCTTACCAAAATCTTTCTACCGTGCTGAGTCAGTCAGAAGATGCGCAGATTGTATCAACCAAACAAATCGGCGCAGGCAAAATAAACGGGCCCATCATTAGGGCATTCAACGACCGGCTGCTGGCTGGTAAAGATATAGACTGGGTGCAAATGTGGGCTCAGCTTTCAAAACAGTTTTCGGGCGGCGAAACCAAACAACTGTTTGATGATTATGTGCCACCCTACAAAAACCTCGGAGCAATTTTTTTGAAAGCGTACCGAAAATCCGGAATGCAGGATTATTAAGCGTTTTTTCAGGTATAAACGGGGGAGGGCAAAAACAGCCGGTTCTGTCATAAACAGGCATAACGATACAATTGTATAATGCTAATAATCTATCAACTGCTCTTCGATCAAAACAGGCATTTCCCTGAACTCATATTGCTGGGTTCGGAGCTGTGGCTCAAATCCGGCCTCGGCAATCGCTTCCTGTATACTTTTGTAGGTAAAGCGGTGAGGAGCACCTGCAGCACTCACAACATTTTCTTCAAGCATAATGCTGCCAAAATCGTTGGCCCCTGCGTAGAGACAGGTCTGTGCAACCTGCTTGCCGACTGTAAGCCACGATGCCTGAATATTTTTTATATTCGGTAACATGATGCGGCTCATGGCAATCATTCGGATATATTCAGCAGTAGTGGTATCATTTTTTGCCCGGCGAATTTTGGCCAGCAAAGTACCAACATCCTGAAAGGTCCATGGAATAAAGGCCAGGAAGCCCTTTGCCGCAGCGGGTTTTTCACTTTGTACCTGTCTGATATCTACCAGATGCTGAAATCGTTCCTGCAGGGTTTCTACATGCCCGAACATCATAGTAGCAGAAGTCGTAATATCGAGCTGATGTGCTGCCCGCATAATATCTAACCATTCCTGTGCGCCGCATTTTCCTTTCGAGACCAGCCGTCGCACCCTGTCGTTAAGGATCTCGGCCCCGGCACCCGGCAGACTGTCCATACCGGCCTCTTTCAGGGCAGATAAGACTGCAGTATGCGTACTTTTCTCAAGTTTGGTGATATGGGCAATTTCAGGCGGCCCCAGCGTATGCAGCTTTATATTGGGATAAAGGGCTTTTATTTCCTTAAAAATATTGACATAAAAACTAAGCCCCAGTTCAGGATGATGTCCGCCCTGCAGCAAAAGCTGATCTCCACCCCAGCGGATGGTTTCTTCGATCTTTTTTTTATAGGTGGCCATATCGGTTATATAGGCTTCGGGATGTCCCGGTACCCGGTAAAAATTGCAGAATTTACAATTGGCTATGCAAACGTTGGTCGTATTAACGTTGCGGTCTATCTGCCAGGTCACTTTACCATGTGGCACCTGTATTTTTCGTAAATGATCGGCCACCAGCATCAGTTCAGCCAGCGGCGCATGCTCATATAAAAAAATACCTTCTTCGGCGGTCAGAAATTCAAAATTTCTTGCTTTCTGATAAAGAGCCGCCAGTTGGGAATGATTTGCTAAAGCACCAGATATTTGAGACATAAATGTAAAGGTATGATGTTAGATGTTCCTTTTTTCAATCACTATTTTGCACGTACTGCCTGTACGATCTCTTCGCTCATGGGTTCAACACCCGGCGCAAATACTTCGATCAGATTTCCTTTTTCGTCAAACAGATATTTCTGAAAATTCCACTTTACGTTGTTGTCTTTCAGATTATTGTATCTTTTTTGCGTAAGCCATACATAAATGGGATGTATGTTTTTTCCTTTTACATCAATTTTGGCTGCCATCGGAAAAGTGACATTATAGTTTTTTTGGCAAAAAGTTTTGATCTCTGCATTATCACCCGGCTCCTGATACAAAAAATTATTGGCCGGAAAACCAACAATCACGAGATTGTCCTTATTTGCTTCGTACAGTTTTTCAAGGCCTTCATACTGTGGGGTATAGCCGCATTTGGAAGCCGTATTGACGATGAGAATCTTTTTGCCTTTAAACTGCGCAAAGTCAATGGTGCCGCCATCAAGACCTTCCACTTTAAAATCGTAAATGGACTTCATTTGAGCATCCAGGTTTTTAGGGGTAAATAAGAAGGAGAAGAGTCCGAACATAATAAAGTATTTCATGAAATGAATATTTTATGCAAATATACCATCGCATATTTTACTGACCTCATAGAGATTTTGTATTGACCATTCTTTAATCATCATTATAGGTTGCTGCAAACCGCAAATGCCTTATTTTTGTACCTTATGAAAAAAAATCTTCTCTATCTGGCGGCGCTGCTTGTACTGCTGGTTCTTACTTATTATTTTGTATTCAGGGAAGACAATGAAGCCTATTCAAAATCGGAAGCCAATTTTACGGTGGAAGACACGGCGGCGGTGAAAACTATTTTTTTGTCTAATCTGCGAAACGAAAACATCAAGCTCAACCGCACCCCCGCAGGCTGGACCCTCAATGACACCCTGAGGCCGCGTCCTGATGCCATCAATGCCCTGCTGAGAGTGATGACGCTGCAACAGCCCGAGCAACCCGTTACTACCTCTTATCACGACAATGTGGTTAAAGATATGAGCGTAAACAATACCAAGGTAGAGATTTATACCGCAAAGGGGAAAACGCATACTTTTTATGTAGGGAAAAATCCGGGCCCTAATAATGAAACCTATATGCTGAACGAAAATGCCAAACGGCCGTTTGTAGTTAAACTTCCCTTGCAAAATACCTTTGCCGGTGTACTGTATTTTAATAGTGTGAGTGAATGGAGAAACAAACGCATTTTTGAGGGG
>ERZ795056.6876-NODE-6876-length-11009-cov-3.875023_pt1 | contig 11009 bp, 7 predicted proteins | sample MGYA00375140_ERZ795056 | MGnify/ENA primary metagenome ERZ795056 (study PRJEB30185, sample SAMN05720227) | activated sludge metagenome | isolation source: Anaerobic digester | place: USA | collected 2015-03-09 ...
TACGACGGAGCCGTGACCGGCATCAGCTCGATGGCGTTGACGCCGAGCGTCGTCGGCGCGAGCCGCGTATAGCGCGCGTCGCCGCGGGAGTTGTTGAGGTACTGCGCGTGATCGTCGTCGCCCAGGCCAATGAGCAGCCCGTGATCGGATGCGCCACCACCGCCGCCGCCCGATGTCAGCGCCCATCCAACGCCGTCGAATACGGCGACGGCATTCTCATCGGCGATCCAGGCGAACCAGCCTTCCTTGGGGGCATAAAACATCCAGGCGGCGTCCTGGTAGGCTGCGACCTTCTCGGCCTGTCCGGCCCACGCGCCGGTTGGCGACGCCGCGACGATGTAGCGATCACCATCGACGGGCGATCCGGGCGGCGCCGTCAGATGGCGATCCAGCACGCTCAGCTGCACAACGGCGTCCAGCATCCGCAGCGCCTCGTTGTGCGTGACATGCTTTTGCGACTGCGCTGCCAGCATGTAAGGCAATTTTATATTCGGCGTGTCGCTCATTCGTCGGCCATCCTCTGCGAGCCTCCCTCGCATGAGTGACGATACGGCTCGTGGACCACGCGGGGATAAGTTCGACGGATTTTTCGCCCGCGATTTGCGCGCAGCGTTAACGAGGCGGATTAGGTGCCGCGCGGCTTGGCGCGTGCCGTCGGCGAGGCGTTGGCTGGATCTTCGGGCCAGACGTGGCGCGGATACTGGCCGCGCATGTCGGTTCTGACTGCCGCCCACGATCCGGCCCAGAAGCCCGGCAGGTCGCGCGTGATCTGCAAGGGCCGATGGGCGGGCGACAACAGATAAAGCGTCAGTGGCAGTCGGCCATTGGCGATCGCGGGATGGGTTTTCAAACCAAATAGTTCCTGCACGCGAATGTGCAGAGCTGGCGCGCCCGCGCCATCGTAATCGAGCGCAAAACTATTGCCTGTCGGAGCTGCGAAATGCGTCGGCGCGTCCGCGTCGAGACGTTGACGCAGATCCCAGGGGAGCGCCGCGTCGAGCGCGTTGCCGAGATCGTCGGAGCCGATGTCGCTGATGCGCGTCTTCCCGGATACGTACGGCTGCAACCAGTCGCGGACGGTCGCGGCCAATGCGTCATCGGAAAGATCCGGCCAATCGGCTGCACCCGCCGCGCGCAGGAACGCGACGCGCTGACGGATCTGCATCTGCGCTTTCGACCACGGCAGTTTTGCAATGCCCGCGGCAGCGATGCCATCGGCGAGTGCGGCGGCGACCTCATCGCTTGGCGTCACGGCGCGCTGCTCGCTTGATAGTACGATCGCATCGAGGCGGCGGACGCGGCGCGCGCGGACAGCCATGGCCGTTGAATCGAATTGCACTTCGTCGCGCGTCACGATACGCGCGCCCGCGATTTCGACGAGTTCGTCTTCGTCGAGGGATGCAGCCAGCACTATCCGCGTTGCGGCGGCGCGGCCCTGCAATTCGGCAACGACAAGATAAGGCGCGCGCGCCAAGGGGCTCGCGGCATCGAGCTGTCCGGCTCTGCCGTTGGCGAGCAGAAACTGCCCCGGCGCGCCGCGCGCCTTCGCTATGCGATCCGGATAGGCCAATGCCAGCAACGCTGCTGCGGATAAGCGTTCGCCGCGCTTCACTAACTGACTGTCCGATGCGCGATCGGCCCAGCCGCGGGCTAAGCGGCGCAAATCGTCCGAGCGGCGAGATCTGTCGCGGCGAAAATTTTGCAATCGCGTATCGAGATCGGCGTCATTGCCGCCGATTCCGCGTTCGACGAGGACTGCCGCGATGTCGGCTGCATCATTGGCGTTGCCGTTGCGCGCGGCCGAGAGCACCATGCGCGCCAAACGCGGCGGCAACGGCAAAGCTCGCAAACGGCGGCCTTCATCCGTGATGCGGCCATTCTCATCGAGCGCGCCGAAGGCGTGCAATTCGTCCTGTGCCGCTTTCACGACGCCCGCTGACGGCGGATCGAGCCACGCCAAAGTTGCCGGATCGGTCGTACCCCACTCGGCGCAATCCAGAACGAGGCCCGACAAATCCGCCGATTTGATTTCGGGTTCAGTGAACGGCACGAGTCCTTGCGTTTCCGGTTCTGTCCAAAGCCTGTAACAGATCCCCGGTTCGGTGCGGCCGGCGCGGCCCATGCGCTGGTCGGCCGCCGCGCGCGATACGCGCACCGTTTCAAGACGCGTCACGCCGACATCGGGCTCGAAACGCGGCACGCGTTGCAGACCGCTGTCGACAATCACCCGCACGCCCTCAATCGTAATCGAGGTTTCAGCGATCGACGTCGCGAGCACGACCTTGCGGCGGCCACTGTGCGCTGGTTCGATCGCGAGGTCTTGCGCTTGCGGTCCGAGCGCACCGTAGAGTGGGGCGATATCGACCGACGGATCGCTGATCCGCTCCCTCAAGCGTTCGGCGACGCGCGTGATCTCGCCTTGTCCGGGCAGAAATGCGAGCACCGAGCCGGTTTCGTTTTTTAATGCTCGCAGAATTGCTTCCGTCACGTCATCTTCAATGCGGGCGGGCGAACGACCGACGTAACGCGCTTCCACCGGATACGCGCGGCCTTCGCTTTGAATGACGGGTGCGTCGCCCAGAAGTTTGGCGACGCGTGCGCCATCGAGCGTCGCCGACATAACGAGCAGCCTCAAATCGGGCCGCAAGCCGTCGCGTGCTTCAAGCGCCAACGCTAAGCCAAGGTCGGCGTCGAGGGAACGCTCGTGGAATTCGTCGAACAGCACCGCACTGACGCCCATCAATTCCGGGTCATCCAGGATCATGCGCGTAAAGACGCCTTCCGTTATGACTTCGACGCGCACGTTCGGGCCGGTCTTGGAGGACAGCCGCGCTTTAAGGCCGACGGTCTGGCCGAGGCCTTCACTGAGCGTCATCGCCATGCGTTCGGCGGCCGCGCGCGCCGCTATGCGCCGCGGCTCAAGCACCAGGATTTTGCCGGCGCGTGCCCACGGCGCATCCATGAGCGCAAGCGGCACGCGCGTCGTCTTGCCGGCGCCGGGCGGCGCGACCAGGACGCCAACGCCACGCTCCGCCAGCACGTGGCGGCAATCGTCGAGAACGGCATCGATGGGCAGCGGGGTCGTGAAGTGCATTCCTGGCTCCGGGCACGGCACTCGCCGTCTACGGTCGTTTGTCCACCGTATTTCGGTCGCGCGCTGGCATGGCAGTGCAATGTCTGTTATGCGCACGCTTGGCACTTCGCAACCCTGACACGCAGCCTCGGCGCGCAACTTGTGGACGCGGCATGAAAGTATTGGTTACAGGCGCTGCTGGCTTTATCGGATTTCACACCGCTCGCGCGTTGCTCGACCGCGGCGATACGGTTGTCGGCATCGACAATATGAATTCGTATTACGATGTCAGATTGAAGGACGCGCGGCTTGGCGAACTGACTGGCCGCAATGGATTTCAATTTCACAAGATCGATATCGCAGATCGTACTGCGATGGCTGAACTCTTTGCTGCCGAAAAGTTCGACCGCGTCGTCCACCTCGCGGCGCAGGCGGGTGTTCGCTACTCAATCGAGAACCCGCAAGCCTACCTCGACAGCAACATGCAGGGCTTTCTGAACATCCTCGAAGGCTGCCGGAACAACCCAGTTGCGCATTGCGTATTCGCGTCATCGAGTTCCGTTTACGGCGCCAACACGCGCATGCCCTACAGCGAACGCGACGGCGTCGATCATCCGTTGAGCCTCTACGCGGCGACTAAGAAATCGAACGAACTGATGGCGCACAGTTACGCGCATCTCTACGGCATTCCGCTAACGGGTCTGCGCTTCTTCACGGTCTACGGTCCGTGGGGGCGCCCGGACATGGCGCCGTATAAATTCACGAAGAACATTCTCGAAGGCAAGCCGATCGACGTCTACAATCACGGCCATCACGCCCGCGACTTCACCTTCATCGACGATATCGTCGAAGGCGTTGTGCGGACGCTTGATGTTGCCGCAACGGGCGACGACCATTGGACGAGTGACGCGCCGCGCGCTGATACATCGTCCGCGCCCTATCGCCTCTACAATATCGGCAACAATACGCCGGTGCCGCTCGCGACCTTTATCGAACTTATCGAACAGGCGACCGGCAAAAAAGCCATCCGGAATTTTTTACCGGCACAGCCGGGCGATGTGCCATCGACATTCGCGGACGTCGATGCGCTGACGCAAGCTGTCGGCTTCAAGCCGAGCACGCCGCTCGACGTCGGCCTGCACCGTTTCGTCCATTGGTATCGGGCGTTTTACAAAGCCTGATACGAAGGCCTAGCGCGCGCCTTCCGCTGCTTTTCGAATGGCTGCAATGTTGGTTGCGTAACTGTCGGGCGTGCCGCCTTTGAATACCGCAGATCCTGCAACCAGCACATTCGCCCCGGCCTCTATGACGAGGCCCGCCGTCTCCGGCGTTACGCCGCCATCGATTTCTATATCGATTGGACGATTGCCGACGAGCGCCTTGACGCGGCGGATTTTGTCGACGACGGCTGGAATGAAGGCTTGACCGCCGAAGCCAGGGTTGACGGTCATGAGCAAGATCAAATCCAAGCGATCGAGAACGTATTCAATGACGCTTTCGGGCGTGCCGGGATTGATCGAAACGCCAGCCTTCTTGCCGAGCGCGCGAATGGCCTGCAGCGAGCGGTCGAGATGCGGGCCTGCTTCGGCGTGGACCGTGATGATATCCGCACCCGCATCGGCAAAGGCCGCGAGATAGGGATCGGCGGGAGCGATCATCAAATGGACGTCGAAGATTTTTTTCGATGCGCCGCGCACGGCTTTGATGATTGGCGGGCCAAACGTGATGTTCGGCACGAAGTGGCCGTCCATGACATCGCAGTGGATCCAATCGGCCCCAGCGGCGTCGATCGCTTGAATTTCTTGCGAGAGCCGTCCGAAGTCAGCGGATAGAATGGACGGCGCGATGGTGATGGGGCGGGCCACGAAATTCCTCGGGTCTTTCAACTGATATTGCGTGACACTAGCCAGATTCGCAGCGCTGCCAAGCTTGCCGCTTAAATCGTTCGGCGGCGGCGTTCAACCAGCTGCAGAATCAACGGCGTCAGAATGAGCTGCATCGCCAGGTCGAGCTTTCCGCCCGGAATGACAATGGAATTGGCACGCGACATGAAGCTGTCGTGGATCATCGACAAAAGATACGCGAAATCAATGCCTCGCGGGTCTTTGAAGCGGATGATCACCATCGATTCGTCGGGTGTCGGAATCCAGCGGGCGCTGAACGGGTTCGATGTGTCGACGGTTGGCACGCGCTGGAAGTTGATGTCGGTCTCGGTGAATTGGGGGCATATGTAATTCACGTAGTCCGGCATGCGTCTCAGAATGGCGTTGGTCACGGCTTCGGTCGTATAGCCGCGAATGTCGCGATCGCGCTCGATCTTCTGGATCCATTCGAGATTGACTACCGGCACGACGCCGATCTTCAGATCAGCGTAGCGCGCGACATTGACGGTTTCGCTGACGACGGCGCCGTGCAGACCTTCGTAGAGCAAGAGGTCGGTACCTGGAACGATGTCGGTCCACGGCGTGAAGGTGCCGACCGGCACCTTGGCCGCGCGTGATTCAACTGGATCGTGGATGTATTCGCGGACCTTGCCTGTGCCACTCGATGCGTAGTTGCGAAACAGCGCTTCGAGATCCTCGAACAAATTGGCTTCGGGCCCGAAATGGCTGAAGTTCGGATTGCCCTTTTTGGATGCGTCCGACATGGCGCGTTCCATGTCGATGCGATCATAACGATGAAATGCGTCGCCCTGCACGAAAGCGGCGGTAACGTCCTCGCGGCGAAAGATGTGTTCGAACGTGTGCTTGACGGATGTGGTGCCTGCGCCGGACGAACCGGTTACGGAAATGATAGGATACTTGATCGACATCTGGCGGTCTTACGTGCCTCCGTGGAATACTCGTGCCGTGCTTATCACAGTTCGCCTTACGTCATTGCGCGGAACAGGCCGCGGCGGCCGAACAGAGGTGAATGTTCGCCTTTGAATCCAAGGCCCGTATAAAGACGGCTGACGCGATCGACCTCATCGCGTGACCCGCAGATGATCGGCGTTTTCTGATGCAGCGATGTTGGCACGATATCGAGCAGGCGTTCGTAACCCGTCGTTGCGCGACCGCCGGCTTGCTCGATGAGCCATCCGATCGGGTTGGCTTCGTAGATCAAACGGATGCGGCCCTGATGGAAATCTTTGCGGCTGTCGCCCGGATAAAGATAGATGCCACCGCGCGAGAGTATGCGGAAAACATCGGCGACCGGTGAACCGGTCCAGCGCATGTTGTAGTCGTGACCACGCGGGCCGTCGGCACCGTTTTCGCAATCGTGCACGTAGATGCGGATCGGCTCATCCCAATGGCGGGCGTTCGACGCATTGATCGCGTATTCGGTCGTCTCAACTGGAATCGAGATTTTCGGTTGCGCCAGGATGTAGGTTTTGGTTTCGCGATCGAGCGTGAAAATGTTGGTGCCATTGCCGACGGTCAGAGCGAGCACGGTTTGCGGTCCGTAAACAATTATGCCGGCTGCCAGCTGATGCGACCCTGGTCGCAGGAAGGCCGCTTCGCCAATCGACGAGGGATGGCGTGGCAGCACCGAGAAGATCATCCCGAACGAAACATTGGCATCGACATTCGACGAGCCGTCGAGAGGATCGGTTGCGACAAGCAGTGGCGCTTTCTCGTTGAGTAAAATTGGATCGGGCGCTTCTTCAGATGCGAGCGCTGCGACCGGCGCGTCACGCAAAGCGGCAACGATCGATTCATTGGCGAGGACGTCGATTTCCTTCTGCTCGTCGAATTCGCCGGCGCGCGCCGTCACCCGGCTCAAGGTGCCGCCGAGGCGCCCTTTGGCGACGCGTTCGGACATCTCGATGCTCGATGCCGTGAGCGCCAACACCGTCTTGGCAATCCCCTGGCGGGTGCTGCCGCCGAGCGCCCAATCTTCCAGGTGGCTCGTCAAAGTGATTGTTTTACCAGCCATTTTCCCGTCACTCACTGCGTCTCTCACCCAAAATTTGCTCTGTTTTCCGAGGTTTCGAACCGTCAGATCGAGCGTAACTCACTGTAATCCGACTTTGGTAGCGGAAGCGAGCAAGGTTTGGAGTTGTGCAGGTGATGGCGGAATCGCTCGCGGACCCCGAGGCCCGCGGGCAATGACAATTAAATAACACTGTTCTGCTTAGCTGATTGATATGTTCCGTATCAGCTGGAAATGGTAAATACCCGCAAATAATTCATATGCGCCGACGGAGACGCCGAGTTCGTGAGTACGCCCGCTTCGCAATCCCAGGTCGGGGGACCTGGACAGACGACGTCGGGCGAGCGGTTGGCCGCTGATGCGCGCGCCGCAGCCTTTGGCCGGATCATCGCCCTCCTGATGATTTCGCCCAGGCATGCGGACATGACGCTGCGCGAGGCTCAGGCCTTTGTTGCTCCCGCCATCGCCCACGGGCAGCTGGCGATCCTCGGCAAACAAACGGGCGAGACCGGTACGCCGGAACTGGCGGCGGCAGCTTGGTGGGCGATGGTGTCGCCAGAGGTCGACGAGCGCCTGACAAAATCCAGCGATGCTAGACTGGCGCTTGCAGCCGACGAGTGGCGCAGCGGCGACCAACCTTGGATCGTCGAGACGATCGGGGAAGCAGAACTTATTAACGAATTGGTCAAGCGGTTGGCGGAGCGGACCTTTACAGGCAAGCCTGCCAAGTTGCGTGCGCATCTTCCTGACGGTCGGGTGGCCATCGGGCGGATTGAGAGAAAAGCTCCCGAAGGAAACAAATAAAAACCTAACCCTTGCCACGGTATAATCATCGTCGATGACGCTATTTTGCGGCAGTGGTGTTCGCCAGAAAATGGGCGCCAGATAGTGCGGGACCGATGACACGAAACATGCAGCCGGTAACACGAAAGCAATCGCACCCGGTTGGTTCGCTGCTATGGCATTACAGTCCGATTTTGATGACGGTCGCCGTGTTTTCGGGCGTCGTCAACATTTTGGCGCTGGCCGGTTCCTTCTACATGCTGCAGGTCTACGATCGCGTTTTGCCGTCGCAATCGGTTGCGACGCTGATCGGATTGTCGATCCTGATGTTCGGTCTTTATGCGATCAACGGACTTCTCGAATACATCCGCGCGCGCATCATGAGCCGCGTTGGCACGCGCATCGACAAATCTCTGACGCCGCGTGTTTTTGCGGCCGTTCAAATTCTGCCGCTCAAGAGCCGCGGCGGTGGCGACGGCATGCAGCCGCTGCGCGATCTCGACTCGGTGCGCAATTTCATGTCGGGCATGGGCCTGACGGCGCTGTTCGATTTGCCGTGGATCCCGATTTACCTTTGCTTTGTCTACATCTTGCATCCGACGCTGGCGATGATCGCTGTCGCAGGCGCCATCTTGTTGATCATTCTGACCATCGTTACCGAGTATCGCAGCTCCAAGCCGCTGAAGGCCGCAGGCCAGGCGGGGGGGCAGCGCATGGCGCTCGCTGAGACGGCGCGGCGCAATGCAGAATCCATCCATGCCATGGGCATGTCGAAACATATCGGCGCGCGTTATCAAGCGCTCAACGACGAATACTTGGCCTATCAGCTCCAGGCGTCGGACGCAGCTGGCGGCATCGGCAACGTGACGAAGGTCATTCGCATGCTGCTGCAGTCTGCGGTTCTCGGCCTCGGCGCGTTCCTTGTGATCCGAAACGAACTTTCGGCTGGCGCCATTATCGCTTGCTCGATCACGGTGTCGCGGGCGCTCGCACCGATCGAAAGTGCGATTGGCCATTGGAAGAGTTTTGTCTCGGCCCGGATCAGCGCCAAGCGCTTGGGTGATCTGCTGACGGCTGCGGGCGACAGCGATCAAGAGGTCGTCGAGTTGCCGCCGCCGCAGCGGGTTCTGCAGGTTGAATCGCTCGTCGTCGCACCACCCGGCCAGCGCGAACCCATTCTCAAAGGCGTCACGTTCGCGCTTGAGCGCGGTGACGCGCTCGGCGTCATTGGGCCGAGCGGCTCGGGCAAGTCGACATTGGCGCGTGCGCTCGTCGGCGTGTGGCAGCCCTTCACGCCAGCAAGCGCGGTCCGGCTCGACGGCGCGTCGCTCGATCAATGGACGCCGGAACGGCTCGGGCGGCACATTGGATACATGCCGCAAGAGGTGGAACTTTTCGAAGGCTCAGTTGCCGACAATATCGCACGCCTCGATGCGGCTGCGTCGAGCGACGCCGTTGTTTCGGCTGCCAAAGCTGCAGGATCGCATGACTTGATCGTGCGGCTGCCAGAGGGCTATCAAACGCGCATGGGCGAAAGCGGCAAGGCTCTTTCTGGCGGCGAACGCCAGCGCGTTGCGCTTGCACGCGCGCTCTATGGCAATCCGTTCCTCGTCGTGCTCGATGAACCCAATGCCAGCCTTGATGCGGCCGGTGACAACGCGCTGACCGAAGCCATCGTCTCGGTCAGAAAGCGCGGCGGCATCGCAATTGTGATTGCGCATCGGCCGTCGGCGCTGGCCGCTGTCAATAAGGTCCTCGTGATGGCCAATGGCCAGGCGCGCGCCTTCGGTCCCAAGGATGAAGTGCTTCGGAACACGCTACAGACCGTTCCGCCGCAAACCACAACTGAAGCACTGCCGCGTGCAGCGGTTGCCTCTGTCGGTCAGGCGAAGGACAGCGCATGAGCAACACCCTCGTCATGCCATCCGCGCCGCCGGCGCAAAACAAGCCGCCGGTCCTAGCGCCAGTCCCGCCCGCCGCCCGCCCTCAACCCGCCAAGGCTCCAGGCAATCCATTTTCGGTGAAGCGGTACGTGTTCATCGGCTTTGCGACGATCGCTGCCCTGTTCGGCGGCATCGGCGGATGGGCGACGTTCACGGACATGGCTGGAGCCGTTCTGGCGCCGGGTACCGTTGTTGTCGCTGGCAACATCAAGAAGGTACAACATCCGACCGGCGGCGTGATCAGCGAAATCCTGGTTCGCAACGGTGATGCGGTGAAGGCCGGCGATATCGTCGTTCGCCTCGACGAAACAGTGACACGCGCCAGCTTGCAACTCGTCACCAAACAGATCGACGAGTTGAACGGCCGCTTGGCGCGCCTGATCGCTGAACGCGATGACGATTCGGCTGTGCATTTCAAGCCGGAGCTCCTTGAACGCGCCGCGGAGCCTGATATCGCCGAAATTCTGAAGGGCGAGCAGAAATTATTCGAAGCGCGCCGAACGACTCGCGCCAATCAAAAGCAGCAGCTTGGTGAGCGTATCACTGGCTTGCGCCAAGAGGCGTCGGGAAATACCGCGCAGGCGGAAGCCAAGCAGCGCGAAATCGACTTGATCAAAAAGGAACTCGACGGCCTCGAAGGCCTTGAGCGCCAGCAACTCGTGCGCACGGAAAAGATGACGTCGATGCGCCGCGAGCAGGCCCGCATCGAAGGTGAAATGGCACAGCTTTCGGCAGCCGCCGGCCAGAGCGTCGACAAGATCGCTGAAATTGAAATGCAGCGCTTGTCGATCGACAGCGAAACCAAATCTGAAGTCATCAAAGATCTGCGCGAGACGCAGGGCAAGCTCGTTGAATTGACAGAGCGGCGCACGGCGGCACTCGATCAATTGAAGCGCATCGATATCCGTGCGCCATCGGACGGCATCGTCGATCAGATGACGGTGTTCACGGTTGGCGGCGTGATCAATACGGCTGAGCCCCTGATGGTGATCGTTCCACAGGATGACAAACTGCTCATTGAAGCGAAGATCGCGCCGCATGACATCGATCAGGTGCGTTCGCACAAGGTCGCGGTGGTGCGCTTCCCGGCATTCAATCAGCGCACAACGCCGAGCCTCAATGCGACGATCGCGTCGGTATCAGCGGAAGTAACGCGCGAGCCGCAGAATAATCTGCAGTACTATACGGCGCGTCTCAAAATTGACGACGAAGAGATGAAGCGGCTTGGTGCGCTTGAACTCGTGCCCGGCATGCCGGCTGAAATTCAGATCCGCACGACGGAACGCTCGGCGCTC
>ERZ795056.6882-NODE-6882-length-11005-cov-4.677352_pt1 | contig 11005 bp, 5 predicted proteins | sample MGYA00375140_ERZ795056 | MGnify/ENA primary metagenome ERZ795056 (study PRJEB30185, sample SAMN05720227) | activated sludge metagenome | isolation source: Anaerobic digester | place: USA | collected 2015-03-09 ...
AATTGAAACTATATCGCCTCCTTTAAGTAGAATGCTGTTTGGCGATTGTATTGTTTCACCGTTTGCAGTGATTTCTATTTCTACAGATTCGTTGTTTGAGTTAACATTAAGTGCAATTTCAGAACCTACCTTATACGAATTGTCTTCGATATTCATATTTCCGCTTACAAGTGTAACAGACGATGAGATGCAACCTGCAGCATTGCCTAATACTCCTATATATAAAGGAGTGTAAGTTTTTGTCGAAACACTTGATGTTCCACAAACTTCATTATTATACAAAGAACTTACTGTAAAGGCATAATCACTGTGTGCATTCAAATCATCAAAGGTATATGACGTTTCGGTAACGTCAATGCTGTCGTTGGTTGTTGTATTGATAAGACGATAAGCGGTGGCTCCTTCCACAGCATCCCAAAGCAAAGGAATTGAATGTGCCGAAGCTTGTGCTACTCTAAAATTAGTAGGTGCAGGTAGCGGAGTGGTTTCACCACGTACTACTATTGTATGAGAGATGCCATTGAACAAGACTAAACTTGATGCTTGTGGAGTATCCAACACTTTGGGCTCATAGCTTATTGTAATAGTTTGTGAACCATGGGCGCAGGCCTTTGGCAAATCGGTTGTAGTGCTAAAGTATTCGTTATCGAATACTGCACTCATGTCGGCGGCGTTGGAATAATTAATATTTAAGGTGCGAGTAGCCGATTTACCTATGGTTACAGTGCCAAAATCGAGAGTAGTTGAACTTACAGAAAAGCTATATGCTTGTTCTACACGCACATCCTTAACGGATTTAACAAGTGTACCTGTTGCCACAAATTTAATCTTTACCGCTTGGGAACTAATATCACAAACTGCATTGGTTTGACCCCCTCCCCATAAAATAGCATTAACGGTAATTAATTTTTTGTAAGTTCCATCAGCATAGTATTCTTCTGCATAAATGGTACCTGTATTGGCTGCTCCAAAAACAGCGGTAAAATACATCTTTTTGCCGGGTCCCGATAACAAAAATTCTTTTGGAGTCCCTGTCGACCAGCCATCCATCAATTGGTATTGACTGGCATCGTTCAACACAGTGCAAGCAGTAAGATCAGCTTCAATATTTAAGGTAGTTGCAGACACGGGTGTAGATTCGGCACTTTCGTATGTGTTGTACAGCGATTTAACTGCGAATGAATAGGTTGTATTCAATCCCAAGCCGGTGGCTTCGCACGAAGTGCCTTGCACATCATATTCGTCACCGGTGGTTAGGTTGGTTAAGCGATAGCCGGTTGCGTCATTTACCGCATTCCACGAAAGATTTACAGAGCTATAACCTATATCGCTAACTTGTAGGTTTGCTGGAACTCCTATTGTTTTAGTTGTAATACTAACTGGAGTTGATGCAGCAGAAGCATTGTCACTTGCATCAAGAGATTTTACATTAAATGTATATGCATTGTTTGGTACTAAATCTGAGATCGTAGTTGAAGTAGCTCTCACCCTATAGGTTTTACTATTTGTTGTATTAGTAAGAAGATATGCGCTTGCACCACTAACTGCATTCCATGAAAAATTAGCAGATGTATATGATACATTACTTGCCGTCAAACCGCTTGGTACAGCTAAAGAACCTGAACCTGTAACTGTTACATTATTACCACCTACATTAATTGTAGCAGAAATAGAACCAGTAGAAATAGGCTTAAATGTTACTTGCACTGTTGTATTACCGTATCCGCAATTACTATCCCCTACCGAAGTTTTATCAACGGAGAAGACTCCCACATTGCTGGAACTTACAGAACCGGATTGTGATGAATAAACTACATTAATTGTTTTTGTTGTTGTTTTACCTATTTCTACAGCTCCAAAATCAATACTTGCTGGTGATACATTAAAATACGATGCTTGAGTAACTTTGATATTTCTAAAATATCTTTTGTAAGATCCTCCCCATGGAAATTCAAATTTAATCTTAGTTGCACTACTGTTTAATTGAACTGAAAATGATTTATAGCTGTTTTTTGCTAAACTTCCAGCGCCTATAGACTGAACCTCTACCCATCCACCATTTACATATTGATACACATAAAAACTACCTATTGCAGTCGTCGCGGTTTTATATGCCTCATATGACAAAGTAGGCGTATTCCCAGGACTAAAGGTAAATTCTTTTGAACCGCCTAGGCCAAGACTGAATTCAGATGACGCATTAAGCAAAATGCATTCTGCTCCGGCAAATTGTGCAGTACTTAAAAATAGAGTTAATAAAAATATTAATTTCTTTTTCATATATTTTCTTATTTGTGAGTTTTTTTTTAAAATTCGTAATCAACACATATTCTATCATCAACTATACGTTTAATATATCCTGCAACTCTTACATGAGCTTCATGCACTTGATATGCATCCAAGTCTGCTAAATTTTCAAAACTTGTATCAAGAACAACGTCATAATTTGATGGTGAGGAGGCATCTAGATTGATACCTACATGAATGAATTTTAGACAAGGTATCAAACCCGACAGATTTTCGAGGTTTTGCTTAATGAGGTGCGCATTTTCCGCTTTTGTCTTACCCTCAGCATTTGCTTTGAGTTTCCACATAACGAGATGTCTTATCATAAAAATCTTTTTTTACGCGACAAAGATATATAAAAAATGTGTTCTGCAGCATATCTTAGATATGAAAATTAATGTTGCAAAACATAATTTTTACCGCGTATCCCATTAAATGGCAGTTTTATTTATTGTGTTAAATGTTAAAATCAATAATATTTACACATCTTTTTCGGCAATATTTTAGAAAATCACAAATTTTGTACTGCTTTTTTACTCAAAAAGGGATATGGAGCAATAAATATTAATAAATGTTTATAAAAAACAGAAGAGCGATGAATTTTATAATTGCGTATTCCATAAAAAATGCCGAATATTGCACTATTAGTTATTAAAGCAATGAAAAATAAATAAAAATAGACCCACTCATCGCAGCTATATCAGCAGGAAATTGCGCAATTGTTAAACCATCAGAATTATCATCTGCCACATCTAAACTTATAGGAGATATTATAAGCAAGAACTTTGAACAATCATATATAGCAGTTGCAGAAGGAGGTAAAGAAATTAGCGAAGCCCTATTGTCAGAACAATTTGATTACATATTTTTTACAGGAGGCACTTCTATAGGACGAATAGTGATGCAAAAAGCTGCAGAAAACTTGACTCCCGTTACACTTGAATTAGGAGGAAAAAGCCCTTGCATTATTGACAAAAGCGCAGATATAGAACTTGCAGTAAAACGCATTTTATTTGGTAAAATAATTAATTCGGGACAAACCTGTGTTGCACCCGATTACTTGCTTGTGCATGCCGATATAAAAGACAAAATTAAAGATGCATTCGTTAAATACAGCACAAAGATGCTAGGAAAAAATGCATTAGAAAACAAATCATATCCGCGTATAATTAATAGGCGTCATTTTGACAGATTAGTTGCATATTTACAAGATGGTGAAATTATATCAGGAGGTGAATATCGTACAGACACACTTCAAATAAGCCCTACCTTACTATCTGTAAATGGTTTAAGTAGTAAAGTTATGGAAGAAGAAATTTTTGGTCCAATACTTCCTATAATCACATACAGCAGCACAAACGAAGCTATCAATATAATCAATTCCAGACCCAAGCCATTGGCATTATATTTATTTACAACAAACTCAAGTGTAGATTCTAATGTTATAAAAAATGTATCATTTGGAGGAGGATGCATTAATGATACTATCATACATCTTGCATCGCCTAAACTACCATTTGGAGGAGTTGGAAGTAGTGGTATGGGCTCATATCACGGGAAATACGGATTTGACACCTTCAGCCATCACAAAAGCATCTTAAAAAAAGCTAATTGGCTAGATTTACCGTTCAGATATCCCCCATTCAGCAAAATCAAATTGCAACTAATAAAATTATTCTTGGGATAAAAAAACAAAAAATCATTGAGATAAGAATCAACATGTTTTATAATATGCTGACTCTAACTCGTTTATACGTTTCCTGTATCTGATATGAAATAAAATTGCAGCTACTCCTAATCCGAATACGAACCCTAACCAAATGCCTGCAGCCCCCATTTTAAAGACAAATGCAAATATATATCCTATTGGAAGATTAATACAGATATATGATATGAAAGCATATATTACAGGGCGTTTTACATCGGTCAAGCCTCTTAAGATTCCTATTCCTACAGATTGCATTCCATCAAACAATTGAAACAAGCCGACAAATAATAATAACTGTGCTGCAAGTTCAATAACTGCTGCGTCTTCGGTAAATGCGATTGGTATTATATATCTGAAACTCAATATTAATAATCCCAGAATAAAATTAGTTGCTAAACATAGATGGATTGAAGCTGATGCAGCCATCCGCAATGCTTTAAAATCGCGTAAACCCAATTGATGACTAACTCTAATGGTTGTTGCAGTAGATATGCCTAAAACTACCATAAACGCTATGGTTGAAATATTTTGAGCAATTTGATGTGATGCCAAAGGGACAGCCCCAAGCCAACCTACCATTATCGCAGAAAAAGCAAATGCAGATATTTCAAGTACCATTTGACCCGCAATAGGCAAACCAAGCGAGTGCAATTCTCTTAATACTTTAAACGAAAATACTTTTTTGCCGAATCGATTAAAAAACATCCACCAATCTGTTTTTTTACGTATAATAATCAGAAACATTATTGGCATCAGCACTCTTGAAAGTAATGTTGCAACACCGGCTCCTATTATTCCCCACTTAGGGAATCCGTAAGTACCGAATATCAAGAAATAATTTAATACGATATTTACAATATTGCAAATTATTGTAATAATCATAGCATGTTTAGTGCTTCCAAGACCTTCGAGAAATTGCTTAAAGAAACAGAAAATCAAAAATGGGAATAAACTTATCACTAAAAGTATATAGTAAGGCTTAGCTAATTTCACTACATCAGGTTCTTGCCCCATGTCATCCATAAATGGATATAGCGCGAATAATAATGCTGAAATTACTATAGCGGTCAAAATCACTTGTAACAACGAATTTTGAAGATATGACGTAAGTTTTGTATGCTCGCCTTGAACGTATGCCTGACCTATTAGTGGTGTTGATGCCATAGTTATCCCGATTGAGAAAAGCATCCCAATAATAAAAATTGTATTTGCAAAAGAAACGGCTGCTAATTCGACCGTACCGAGATGCCCAACCATAATGTTATCAGCAAGTTGCGTAATAGAACCTCCAAGTTGCGAAAGTACTACCGGTCCGGCAATCCTCAAATTTCTTTTATAATATGGTAAATAATCTTCAAAAGTCATGGGCACAAAGGTAGTTCTATTTGAGAGAAAAATAATAACTTTACAGCCATTATAAAATCAAAAAATATGTTGGAATTAGGTACTACATTATCTCCTATCGGCAAAAAAGCTTTACTTTGCGGCTCGGGAGAATTAGGAAAGGAAGTTGCAATTGAATTACAACGATATGGCATTGAGGTAATAGCTGTTGATAGATACAAGAATGCTCCTGCTATGCAAATCGCACATAGATCGCATGTGATTTCAATGTTAGACGGCAATGCACTGCGCTCGGTTATTGAGCAAGAAAAACCTGATTACATAATTCCGGAGGTCGAAGCCATAGCTACTAAAACCCTTGTTGAACTCGAAAAAGAAGGATATAATGTAATTCCTACAGCGAATGCAGCTTTCTTAACCATGAATCGAGAAGGTATTCGCAAACTAGCTGCAGAACAATTAGGTTTACCAACATCAAAATATCTTTTTGCCGATACATACGAAGAATTTAACACTGCAATTAAAGAGATCGGTATTCCATGTGTTGTAAAACCAATTATGAGTTCTTCCGGGCATGGTCAAAGTGTTATAAAAAAAGCACAAGATATTGACATAGCATGGCATAATGCACAAGAAGGAGGACGCTCAGGAGCAGGTAGAGTTATTGTAGAGGGTTTTGTACCTTTCGATTATGAAATAACCTTACTGACGGTTAGGCATTCGGGCGGAACAAGCTTTTTGCAACCGATAGGACATCATCAAGTTGATGGTGATTACAGAGAATCATGGCAACCTCAAGCTATGTCGGAAAAGTGCTTAAACCAAGCAAGAGAGATTGCGAAGAAGATTACAGATGCATTGGGAGGATGGGGTATTTTCGGTGTTGAATTATTTATTTGTAAGGATAAGGTTTTATTTAGCGAAGTTTCACCAAGACCTCATGATACGGGAATGGTAACAATGATATCTCAAGATTTATCAGAATTTTCTCTACATGCACGTGCAGTACTCGGACTTCCTATTCCAAGCATACGCTTTTATCGTCCATCTGCATCAAAAGCGATTGTTGTTGAGGGAGATACGGACAAAGTTATATTCTCCGGTCTTGAAGATGTACTTAACGAAGAAGATGTACAAATAAGAATCTTTGGCAAACCTGAAGTAAAAGGGCATCGCCGACTTGGTGTTATTTTAGCATCAGCAAATACAGTAGACGAAGCCAAAGCAAAGGCTGAAAGAGCATACAAAAAGCTAAAAGTAAAAATTTTAGCAAGATAATTATATATCAAAAACGGCTATACATTGAGATTTAACTCATAGTATAGCCGTTTTTTTAATCTATCTGAAATTTATTTTTTTCTTCTCTTAGTCTCCTTTGCAGGTGCAGCTTCAATTATCTTCAAACAATCTGCATAAGTCAATTCTTCAGCTTTTTTATCCTTAGGCAACTTGTAATTTTGTTTGTCTTTGCACAAATAAATTCCGTAACGGCCATTTAATAATTGCATAGATTTATCCTCATCAAACGACTTGAAAACTTTATTAGTTTCTGCTTCGCGCTTAGCTTTGATTAATTCAATAGCCTGTTCTTCTGTAATACTCATTGGATCGACATCCTTGGTCAGCGAGAAGAATTTGCTGTCGTGCATAACATAGGGACCGAAACGACCTGTATTAGCCTTTATTTCTTTCCCTTCAAAATTTCCTACTAAACGTGGAAGTTTAAAAAGTTCAAGTACATCCTCTAAACTTACAGTTTCTATAGATTGTCCTTTTTGCAGCGATGCAAAAACAGGTTTATCGGTATCTGAAGCCGTGCCTAACTGAGCAACCGCACCAAAACGACCTATCTTAACCGATATTTGTCTGCCCGATTTAGGATCTTTACCTAAAATCCTCTCTCCGACTTTATGATCGGTATGCTCTTGCAAAGATGCATCAATCAATGGGTGAAATCCTTTATAGAAGATATCTATAGTCTTTTCCCACTGTGTTTTACCCTCTGCAACCTTATCTAAGTCTTTTTCTACTTTTGCAGTAAAATTGTAATCCACAATATTGCCAAAGTTCTTTATCAAATAATCATTTACTACAGTACCTGTATCTGTCGGGAACAATTTGTTTTTCTCGGTTCCGACTACTTCACTCAAGATTTCATCTTTTATAAGCCCCTTTGTAAGAATCAATTCGTTGTATTCACGCTTATTTCCTTCTTTGTCAGACTTTATAACATACTCTCTATTTTGAATTGTACTTATTGTAGGAGCATAAGTTGAAGGACGTCCGATTCCTAGTTCTTCCATTTTTCTAACTAATGATGCTTCGGTATAACGTGGCGGACGCTGTGTAAAACGCTGTGTGCAAGCAATTTTCTTATATATTAATTCGTCTTTTATTTTAACCGAAGGCAAAATACGCATATCACCGTCTTCTTCTTCTTCATCCTTCGACTCCATATAAACTTTCAAGAAACCATCAAACTTCAACACTTCGCCTGATGCAATAAATTTGTCTTCGGAATCAGAAATTCCTATAATTACAGAGGTTTTTTCAAGTTCAGCATCAGCCATTTGTGATGCTATTGTCCTTTTCCAAATCAACTCATACAAATACTGCTCTTGTTTCGTTCCTTCAATAGTGTGTGCCGACATATATGTAGGACGAATTGCCTCGTGAGCCTCTTGAGCACCTTTCGAGTTTGTAGTATATTGACGAACCTTACTGTATTTTTCGCCTGCAAATGCCAAGATTTCTTGTTTACCGGCATTAATTGCCAGCGAAGATAGGTTTACGGAGTCGGTTCTCATGTATGTTATCTTACCATCTTCGTACAGACGCTGAGCAATTCGCATTGTTTGAGAAACTGAATATCCTAATTTGCGTGATGCCTCTTGTTGTAAGGTTGAAGTTGTAAATGGTGGAGCAGGAGTACGTTTTGAAGGTTTTGTAGTAATATCTTCAATAGTAAAACTTGCATTTTTACATTTTTCTAAGAATGATTCAGCTGTAGCCTTATTCTTAAATCGATTTCCTAATTCTGCGCGAATTTCCTCACCCAATTGTGTTTTAAATATTGCAGTTACACGATAAGATGCTTCCGGACGAAATTGTTGAATTTCGCGTTCGCGTTCAACAATTAAACGAACAGCAACAGATTGTACACGTCCTGCAGAAAGAGCCGGTTTAATCTTACGCCATAAAATAGGTGATAGTTCAAAACCTACTATGCGGTCGAGTACTCTACGAGCTTGTTGAGCATCAACCAAAGCTAAATCTATATTACGTGGATGCTCAATAGCTTCTAATATCGCATTCTTTGTAATTTCGTGAAAAACAATTCGTTTGGTTGTTTTTGTATCTAATTTCAACTCTTCGGCCAAGTGCCATGCAATTGCTTCTCCTTCGCGGTCCTCATCGGATGCCAACCATACAGCCTCACTTTCTTTTACCTTTTTTTTTAAATCTGCAACCAATTTCTTTTTATCAGCAGGAACCTCATAAATAGGATGATAGTTTTTCTTAAAGTCAATACTGATGTCTTTCGTTTTTAAATCACGAATATGACCAAAACTCGAAGTAACATGATAATCTTTGCCTAAAAATTTTTCTATGGTCTTAGCTTTGGCAGGAGACTCAACAATGACTAAATTTTTACCCATGAGCGTAATATTTTGAGAAAGTGGATGGAAATTCGGTGCAAAAGTAATAAAATTTATTTCGTTGCAAGCAAAATATATAAGAATAAGGTGTAATACTCAATTATCTGAAATTTAAAATAAGAAGTGTGAAACGCAAAAAGCATAAAAAAATTGTAATTTCGCACTTGCTACTTGAATATATACTTCGGCAACATGCACAACTTTTTAAATACTCAACAAAAATGGAACAATAAATTAATTATCTTTGCGGTCGTTATAATAACACTATTAGGTTTTAAGACAATAAATTGCATCAATATTCGTTTAAATATTATGCACTAAAATCATATTTTGTAATGAAATACATCAGCCGTTTCGTTGTTTTGGCTCTTATGTGCGCTAGTCTTACTCCATGTATTGCACAAAGATCACCATTCGATAACACACAACATCGCCTCTTTTCCGAAGGGCAATCATTTTTCACCGAAAAAAATTACTCTGCATCTACACGATATTTAGAAGAGTATTTAAAAACTAATCCGGATGCCGAATCAGAAGAACTTAGACAAGCTAAATATTATATTGCGATGTCTTCGTATATACTTCGAAAGGATGATGCACAATCAAAATTAGAAGCATATCAAGCCAGGTATCCATACTCTACTGATAATGAACGTATCCATCTATACCTCGGCATTCTTGAGTTTGAGTCAGGCAAATACAAACCGGCGATTAAACATTTTGAACAAATAAAGGCTGCAGAATTAGATGAGGAAGAATTTTTGGAATTGCTATTTTATAAAGGATATGCATACGTAAAACAAGAGAGTTACGAAAAAGCAGCATACGAATTACAAGAATTACTTAAAAAACCGGAAAACAAATTCAGTCAAGCTGCAAGATATTATTATGGATTTTCGCAATATCGTTTGGAAAATTATGAAACAGCATACGAATATCTAAAATCTGTTGAAGATCATCCTGATTTCCAAACGACAACACCATATATAATATGCCAATGTCTTTATAAAATGGACCGTTGCAGTGAATTGCAAAGCTATGGAAAAGCACTTCTAGACAAGGGAGGAAACAACAAAAATATAAATGATATTAAACATCTTCTTGGTGCATGCAGCTTTAAATCACAGAATTACGCTGATGCATTGGAATACTTGTCTTTATACAAAACAGCTACAAAGAAAATAAGTCGTGAAGATTGGTATATGTTAGGAATATCGGCATATAAAACAGATGATTTTAAAAATGCCATTGCCTATCTATCAAAAGCAACTAGCAAGGAAGACATATTAACACAAAACAGCTACTTCCATATAGCAATGGCTTACATTAAACTTGGCGACAAAAAGAACGCACGTATGGCATTTGAAGCCGCTGCAAGATACAAATATGATTCCGGTATCCAAGAAGATGCACTCTATAACTACGCTTTAGTTACTTACGAGATGTCTTTCTCTCCATTTAACGAATCCGTAGTTGCTTTCGAAAGATTTTTGAAATATTTCCCTAACTCTCAATACGTTCCAAAAGTATACGAATATCTACTAAATGTGTACCTCACTACCAAAAACTATGATGCAGCTTATCAATCAATTCAGAATATTAAAAGTGATAATCCTGCTATCAAGGAAGCTGAGCAAAGAGTACTTTTCGGAATGGGAACGACAGCAGTTGCCAATCGTAAATACGGAGCTGCAGCCAAAAATTTTGAGACTATAATCAACAATAGATCATACAATTATGAGATTACAGCACGAAGCTATTTTTGGTATGGAGAGTGCATGTATAAGATGAAGAAATATGATGAGGCAAAGAAAGCTTACGAAGGATACTTAAATAAAATAGGCAGTAAGAATGGTGATGAGTACTCTTTAGCTCATTACAATTTAGGCTATGTATACATTAAACAAAATGATTACAAAGAAGCAAATCTGTGGTTCCGTAAGTTCATCAATTTAGAGAGCGAAGATAAAGTTATGTTGGTCGATGCATGCAACAGAATTGGTGATTG
>ERZ795056.6883-NODE-6883-length-11003-cov-18.538180_pt1 | contig 11003 bp, 7 predicted proteins | sample MGYA00375140_ERZ795056 | MGnify/ENA primary metagenome ERZ795056 (study PRJEB30185, sample SAMN05720227) | activated sludge metagenome | isolation source: Anaerobic digester | place: USA | collected 2015-03-09 ...
TCAACGCTCACAAGTGCCCTGTGGTACCGAGGAGAAACATCGAGGAAGTGGCCGCTAGTCCGTTTGCGCGCCTCGCTTTTGGATGCGGGCCTAACAACTTAGTAATCAGGGGCGGGGCTTGGTGCTTGATCGATGCGGTCGCTAGCAACCCTGGCCGTGGCGCCGTTGCTCTCGTTTCGCTTGCGCGAGAGGTTTCTGTCGGTGGTTGCGGCCAAGGCTGAGGTTGTCTGCGCGATCACCAGCATGCCCACGGCGGTTTTGCGCCTCATCGCTGGTGATAACCATCTGTCTGCTGGTGGGCGGTGGCGCTCGGCCTTCGCTAACCGCCGCTGCCGGGGGTCCCCATTCTCAACTTGATTCCCGTCGGCGATTTAGTGTACCTCAGGGATGCCATGTCTGAACCTCAAGACCTTCCTGCTAGCCTTGGTGATTCTTCATTTTCATCCTCTTCGTCGCTACCGCCTGGTTCGCTGAGCGCACCGAGTGCGGGGGCTGCCACAACCCCAGGCAGCTGGAACGTGCAGCTAGACCGAGCTCAAGTAATCGCGGGCGAGCTTGGGCTCCGTGCGGAGCAGGTGCGACGGACCCTGGCGCTGCTTGATGAAGGTGCGACGCTTCCCTTTATCGCGCGCTACCGCAAAGAGGTCACGTCGGGCCTAGACGAGGTCCAGATCGGGTCGATCCAAGAGCGCGGCGCATATCTGACTGAGCTTGTGGCACGCAAGACCGCGATCCTGACGGAGATTCACAAGCAAGGAAAGCTCTCGCCTGGGCTTGAGCGGCGGCTGATTGGGACTTTGTCAAAGACCGAGCTTGAGGACTTGTACCTGCCATATAAGCCAAAGCGGCGGACGCGGGCGACCATCGCAAAGGAAAAGGGTCTTGAGCCGCTCGGGTTGCTGATTTTGGCGCAGCAGTCTCAGACGGCTGAAGGTGGGCCGTCGCGAGATGAGGTCGCTGCGCCGTATATCAGCGCCGAGCATGGTCTGCTGGATGTCGATAGCGTCCTCGCCGGGGCCCGCGACATCGTGGCAGAAGTGATCTCGGATGATGCCAACGTGCGCGCGGCGCTGCGGGCGATGGCGATGGAGTCCGGGCTTATGCGCTCGCGGCAGATCAAGCGCAAAGATGAAGACGAGAACGCCGCTCCCGAGCCTGGCAACGAAAAAGAGCCCGGCGCTCCTCGTGTGGCGACTCCCAAGGACCCAAAGAAGGAAGATCCGGCAGCCAAGTTTGCCGACTACTTTGAGTATGAAGAGGCAGTAAAGACGCTGCCGTCGCATCGCATGCTAGCCCTTCGGCGAGGCGAAAAAGATGGCGTGTTGCGCGTCACCCTGGAGCTAGATCGCGATATCGCCATCGGTATCATTCGCTCGCAATTCATCAGGAACGCTCGAGCCTCGCTGGTTCGTGAAGTGGACTTGGCAATCACCGATGCGTGGGAGCGACTGCTGAAGCCCGCGATTGAGGTCGATGTGCGCTTGGCCCTGCGTGAGCGTGCCGATGCTGAGGCGATACGTGTCTTTGCCGAAAACCTGAGACATTTGCTGCTCGCGGCACCACTTGGGGGCAGTCGTGTGCTGGCGCTTGACCCCGGATTCCGTACCGGCTGCAAGGTTGCGATCATCGATGAGAAAGGCGACTTGCTTGGGCACGACGTAGTGTTTCCGACCCAGAGCGAGGCCCGTCGTGGTGATGCCGCGACGCGCGTTGAGCAGCTGATCGCTGAGCACAAGATCAAAGCCATTGCGATCGGCAACGGCACCGCAAGTCGCGAAACCGAGGCCTTTGTGCGGCGGCTCGCGGCACAGGGCAAGATGCCGGGCGTCAAGATCGTCATGGTGAACGAGGCCGGTGCCTCGGTGTACTCGACCTCGGAGATTGGTCGTCAGGAGATGCCGACTTATGACCCGACTGTGCGTGGCGCGGTTTCGATTGGTCGTCGGTTGCAAGATCCGCTGGCCGAGCTGGTTAAGATCGAGCCCAAGTCGATCGGCGTTGGTCAGTATCAGCACGATGTGCATCAGCCGACGCTGAAGAAGCAGCTGGATCAGGTGGTTGAGAGCTGCGTAAACCAAGTTGGCGTAGATGTGAACACCGCCTCGCCACGGCTGCTGCAGTACGTCGCTGGCATCGGTGAAACGCTGGCCAACAACATCGCCACCTATCGCAGCCAAAATGGACCTTTCGTCAGTCGAGCGCAGATTCTGCAAGTGCCGCGTATGGGCCCCAAGGCATTTGAGCAGGCGGCGGGATTTTTGCGCATCCGAGAGAACAGCCAAAACCCACTCGATAGCTCGGCAGTGCATCCGGAGAGCTATGACGTGGTGGAGTCGATGGCGCGGGATCTTGGCGTCGCTGTGCATCAGCTGATCGGTAGCCGCGAGCTGGTGAGCCGCATTCAGATTTCGCGCTACATCGATGAGCGCCGAGGCGAGCCAACACTGCGCGATATCTTGGCGGAGCTTGAGAAGCCGGGTCGCGATCCTCGTCGGGAGTTTGAGGAAGTTGGATTTAATCCAAATGTCACTGAGGTATCGCACCTGCAAGAAGGCATGGTCCTCAACGGTGTCGTCACCAACGTGACTAACTTTGGCGCGTTCGTAGATGTGGGCGTACACCAGGATGGCTTGGTGCATGTCTCGGAACTGGCGCACCGCTTCGTCAAAGACCCGGCAGAGGCCGTTAAGGTCGGCGATCGGGTCAAGGTCAAGGTGCTCAAGGTCGAGCTTGATCGGATGCGTATTGGTCTATCGATCAAAGGCGCTACCGAGGCTCCCAAGAGTGAGCCGGCAGAGGTTCGCAAGCCTCGTGATGCGCAGGCGCGTCCGGCTGCCGGTGGAGCGGGTGGGCCTGGGCGACCGCAAGATGCGCGCGGCGAGCGTCGTCCCGAGGGCGGTCGTGACAGCCGGCCTCCGCGTCGTGATGCAGAGAGAGCACCCGAGAAAGGCGGTCAGCGCGATCGCGGTACCGCTTCACACGAGGCGCCGCCGCGTAAACCAGCTGAGACGCGTGCCCCAGAGCGTCGCAGCGATAACAACCCAGATCGCAGTAATCGCGATCGAGCAGACAATCGTGATGCAGGGAAGGGCGCACCCCAAGGCGGCAAGGGCGGCTCGCCGTTTAACTCGATCCGCGGCTTGAACATCGTCTTGAAGAAGTAGCCTCAGCGTCTTGCTTCGCCCAGACCAGGCCAGTGTCACCGACGGTGTGCTGGCCTGTTTTTTTGTTGAACCTATTTGCGGCTGCTGCTGGCGGGTTTGGCAAATTCATCGTTGGCGTTGAAGGTGGGCGCTGTCTTGGCTTCTGCAATCTGTAGACCCGTGAGGTACAAGAGCTGCAGATCTTGCGCCGTAGCCTCAAAGGTCCAGGCGTCGCTGTAAGTGTCGCTGGGCTGGTTGAACTGCTGTTGCAAGTAGGTGGTTAGGTCGGCAGGAGCCAGCTGCAGGCTGGGGATGCCAGCCTCGGCAAAGCGAAGGGAGTCGCTGCGATAGTACAGGCCGCGCTCCGGATTGGGTTCGCTGGTGACTGGTCGCTTGCGGGCCTTGGCGACTTTATTTAGAAACAGGTCAATCGAGGACCTGCCGCGGCCTACCTGAAACAGCTGAGCGGACGCTGCCTGTGGCGAGAGCATGTCCAAGCTAATGTGGGCGATGATGCGGTGTACGGGAGTTGGTAGCTTGCTCAGAAGCTGTGTTGCTCCGGCGAAGTCGCCCTGCTGGGTTGCTAGCGCTGCAAAGATTAGGGTCCGTCGCGGAGGCGGTCCTTGGGCTGCGGCTCGCGCCAGTTCCAGCAGACCTGCGATCCCAAGAGCACCGTTGCGAGCACCGTTCCAGATCGTAGCTGCACCGCTTGGAATGTCATGGCTCCCCAGGTGGGAGAGGTGTGCGGTGTAAACCACAGCCTCGCTGCGCAGGTGTGGGTCGCTGCCGGGCAGGATGCCAATGATGTTGGCGGTCTGAATCGGCTGAAGGTGATGTTGCTGGGTGACATTTATCCGCACTGGTAGCGCTAGCGGGTTAAAGCTGCGGTCCTCAGCGGCTCGGTGCTGGGTGTCATAGTCTTGGCCGCCTGCTTGCAACAATCGGCGACAGGCATCGTCGCTGAGAAAGCCACGTAGCTTGACCGAACCGGGCTCTTTTCGTCCTTCAGGCGACAGGTAGTACTGATGCGCCCAGGCATTGCGAACAGCCGCAAATCCGTGACCCGCCGCGCTGGGATCGTGAACGACGAGTACGCCAGCAGCGCCATGCCGACCTGCCTCCGCAACTTTGTAGGGCCAGCGACCGTAGAGCGTGCGCGCGGAGCCTCCGAAAATGCCTGGCGTCTGTTGCGGATCCCCGTCCAGAACCAAGACCACTTTGCCGCGCACGTCGATGCCTTTGTAGTCATCCCACTGCAGCTCGGGAGCGGTGATGCCATAGCCAACAAACAGCAGCTCTACATCGCGCAGGTTGGTGGCAGCTGTTGGCTCGGGCGTCGTGAGGACCAGCTCTGCCGGGCCGACGGCGATCTGCACCGGCATTGTGGTCGCGATGGAGCGAAAGCTGGCTGCCCCGGTCTGTTGGGAGCGTACCTCGGTCAGCGCGAAGCCTTGAGAATAGCCGTCGCTGCTAACTCCAGACAAACCGACTTGCTGCAGGCGACTTTTGACGTACCGCTGTGCCTCCCGCTCTCCTGGGCTGCCTAGTTGTCTTCCTGCCAGCTTGCTGTCAGCCAACAGTCGAGTCGTTTCGCGCAGGCCATCTTTCGCAATCGTCAGGGCTGCTTTTTCTGCCGACAGTCGCTTCGGGGATGCCAGGGTCGGTGGACTGAGCAGGCCTCCCACGCAGCACACCCCCAGCAGCGACACCATTGCGGCGCGCCTATTGTCCAGCCTGCGGTAGTTGCTGGCGGCAGTAGGGGTCACAGCGTCTAGGTGAGGAAACACAGGAATCGGAGGTATGCGCATAGTTAATCTCCGATCGTAGCAGAACGCCTGGATCGGAGGTGGGAGGGGCTGTGTCGGCTTAGTTTAGGAGGGTGCTGTCAATCTGCCACGTGGTCTTGAGCGGACCGTAGCCGACGCCCAGGCGCCCAACGACTGGTAGGTTGAAAAACACGCTGCCCTCTGCCGAAACCGGCACGCTGAGGCTGGCGTTGCGACCACTAAGCATGTCCATGACGTAGGTAAGCGCTGTCTTTTGGAAGACTCGCAGCGCTTGGTCTAGTCCCAGCACAAACGCGAGGTCGAGCTTGACGTCTCCGCCTGCAGCGATCGTGGACTTGCGCAGCTCTTGCTCGGCCTTCCCGGTTACGATGTCGGCAATCAGCGACGGGATGCGCGCTGCAAAGTCGTCCAGGTTGCGGATGTCGCTCTGGCTAGACTGGCAAGCACCTGGCTTGGGGGAGCCGTCGCACGTCGGGTCAGCGCTGCCGCACATGCTCATGCAGATCGCGCCCAGCGCCTCGGTGGCTTGTCCGTCAAACAGCCTGAGCGCGAGCAAGATATCCAGGGCCGGCACCGGGATGTTGTTGGGATTGTGGATCTGGATATTGACGCCGAAGACGAAAGTCAGCGCCGAGGTGGGCGGCGGCGAGCCGAGAATTGCCGCGCAGCCCAGCCGCACGATGACATCGTCGATAACCACCGGACAGTAATAGGCCGCAAGCTGCGTGATGGACGGACGCGATTTTAGCTGCAGTGCCGAGGCTGTTACAGTCGGCGGAGTCGTCGTGCCTTGAGTGTCAAGGTTGGCTAGCTCATCGAGTAAGCCGCAGCTGCTAAGCCCCAGGAGCGCTCCGCCCCAGCAGAGAGTCCATAGTGCGCACAGCGACAGGATCTGCAGCGCAGACCGCTTTTTTTTCCGGGGTCGCAAGCGAGTGGATGAGTTTTGAGCGGCTTGGTGGTTTGAGGCTGCAGACAGCGAATTTTGCATGATGGGACTCCCAGGTGGCAGGCAGGCCAAGACTAACAAAGGTCAGACCGAGCCTATTTTCCCTCGGAAACAGCAGTGAGGAAAGCCGCTGTGTCGCGGTGTGCCTGGACATGCTGGATTTTGTCTCGCTTTTCCTGATGCTCGCTCTGGTGCTTGTTGTGGGTGGGTCTTGTCATGCATTCGGCAAGCCCGACACAGCGGCTGGTGCTGTACTTTCCCTACAGTGCGCTGGCGCGGTAAGGTAGGTCAGCGTTTGTGCCAACCCTCTTTGGTTTAGGAGTGCCCATGTCGTGGAATGCGTTGCGTCGGTTGTCAGTGGTGGTAGCTGCGCCGGTGTTTTTGACCTATTTGCTGTCGGGCTGCGGCTCGGCGACCACGGGCCTTGATATCTGCAATGCCAGCTGTGCGCACGAGCAAACCTGTGGTCGCAAGGACCAGACAGGGGTCGCCAACTGCAGGACGGACTGTGCGAACAGGGCAGGGTCGCTCTCGGATCAGGACAATGCGCGGGCCAAGGAGTGCTCGAACCTGGCAGATATCCGTGCGGCTGAGCTTGCCTGCTACGCTGCCACGGCGCCTTGTAACCAGCTGACCATCTTGGCTTGCCTGGCCGAAGCCGAGAGTAAGTGCCTTAAGAAATAAGCAGAATCAGCAGGTTAAGTGACGGAATTTGCGGTTGTGGCGGGTGCGCTGCGCTTTGACCTGTGACATAGTTCTGAGCAATGCGCATCGCAACCGGGCCCTCTCAGCCCGCACCATCTGGTAATCGCTTGGAGGCCTACGAGCCTAGCAGCGGATTGTCGTGGCGGATGTGGAGCGGGCTGCTCATTGCAGCGGCTGTGCATGTTTCGTTCTTGCTGGTGGCTTATCTGCGGCCTGTTCCGCCTGCCAAGCGAAAGCTCGCCCCCATTTTGATGGAGGTCGTGGTTAAGAAGCCGACTCCGCCACCAGAGCCTGTGGCGCCCCCGCCTGTGGTGCCCCCGCCAGTGTCACCGCCCCCACCCGTGGTGCCGCCCCCGCCTTCCTCAAGTCGGCCCCTGCCCAAGGAGCTGCAGCCGGTGGCTCGCGAGAACAAGACCTCAGACCCAGCTGGGCCTGCGATCAGCGTGCCGGTGCAGCCGCCTGTGCCACCAGGACCGTCGGAGCCGACCGGCCTGCCTAAGGGGCCGATCAACCTATTTCCAAAGAGCTTGGCTGTGGTCATGGGGGCTCCTGGCCTCAACGGTGCCGTGCCAAAAGCGCCCGATCGAATGCTCAAGGACGAGCGATTAGAAGAGAAAAAAGGTCCTGAGTTTGAGCTGATTCCCGAGAAGGGTGGCGGCTATAAGTTCGACGGGAAGAACTTCATCGCGCACATCAAACCCGACGGCGCGCTGGATTTTGAGAACCGGTTCCCAATCGGCTTTCAAAAAGGTGGCACTTTCACGTTCGATGCGACGGACCTGGTCATGCGCAGTAAGAAGCAAGACCCCTACGCCGCAGAGAAGCGCCGCTTCATTGAGTTTTCGGACAAGGTACGTACCGAGCTGCGCGAGAAGGCCCTCAAAGAGCAGCGGGAGACGGCGCTGGCGACGCTACAGCAGCAGCTGCAGGACGTCTGGAACAGCGGTCGCTCTGGAGCAGCTCGGCGGCGCGACATCTATGAGAAATGGCAGGACTGCTCCGACGACAAGGCCGAGGCACTAAGTCGCAAAGGTCGCCGCATCATTGAGGACTTTGTGCGCACTTATCTGCCGTCGGGGAGCCCGGAAGCCTACACCGCAGAAGAGCTGCAGAAGATAAACGCCGAGAGGCAGGGGCTGCCGCCATTTGACCCGTATCGCAGCAGCGGTCGCTAGTCGCTCGCTGCGCAGGTGGGTGCAACCAAGGCTCCGTCTGAACCTTGGTCATGCGCTTGGCCTGTAGATTTGGTTGTAGGGGAAGCGACGTGGTGGGCGAGCGGTCGGTTGCGATCAGGCTTCGAAGTTGACGTCTTCTTCTGCGGATTCGACGGCCATCTCGGACATCTGCTCTGCGCGGCCAGCGGATAGCTCTGCAGTCGTCTTGCGGAGTCGCTCGGTTAGCACCTGCACGAACGACCATGTCAGCTTGACGGCCAGCGGCGCTTCTTTTCGCAGAATCTCGTAGAAGTCGCGCCGGCGCAGACTTAGCAGTCGAGTTGGCTCTTCCGCAGTCGCTGAAGCCGAGCGGGGCGAGCGATCCACAAGCGCCATCTCACCAAAGTGCGAGCCGCGCGAGAGCTCCGCAATGAACGCGTTGTCCTTGTGCAGACGGACTCGGCCATTGAGGATGACGAACAGCTCTTCCCCTGGATCTTGCTCGCGGATGATCAGCTCACCCGCCTGAAACTCCAGAACTGCCGTCAGATTCAGGACGCGAATGACCTCTTTGTAGGTCAGGTGCTTAAACAGCGGCATGCCTTTAAGGACCGCCACTTTGTTTGATAGCTCGCTGACGCGGGCGCTGTACTGCACCGGGTCAGAGGCATCAATCCGCACCACCACCGCAGTGATGTTGTCGTGTCCACCACCACTGTTGGCCAGGGCAATCAGGTCCTTGGGCGACTCGGCGATATCGGTGCCGCCCAGGATTTCCTTGATGTCCTTGTCCTTGAGGTACGCATGCAGACCGTCTGAGCACATCAGAAACTGGTCCCCAGGCAGTACTTCAAAGTCCAGCGTGTCCGCTTCGACGGTTTCGTAAGCACCGACGGCGCGCGTCACCGCATTTTTGTACTTCGCATAAGGAGAGTTTTCGATCTCCTCGCGCTTGATCTTGCCGCGTCGCACCAGCTCGTTTAGTAGCGAGTGGTCCTCGGTGATCTGGTGTACCTGACCTTGCCGCAGAAGGTAGATGCGAGAGTCGCCAACGTGCGCGATAAATCCCCGCGTACCGACGAGCAGCAAGCAGCTACAGGTGGTTCCCATGCCGCGCTTGTCGGGATCTTCTTGGGCGCGGTGAAAAACCTCTGCAGTGGTGGTCTGGATCGAGTGCTCAAGGACCGCCAAGATCTCTTGGCGAGCCGAGGGTGCCTCGGGGTTGTCGCGATGTCGCTCAATGACATCGGCATTCTCGCGAATCGTTCGACAGACCGTATGAACGGCGATCTGTGACGCGACTTCGCCAGCTGCGTGACCCCCCATCCCGTCTGCCACTACAAATAAGTGCAGCTTGGGATCAACCAGGTAGTTGTCTTCGTTATGTTCACGCTGGCGTCCAACGTCCGTCGCTGCGTAGAACTTAATTTCCATCGGGCTCTTCGTTCGGTCTGCCACGGATGTCTGCTCGCTCGCTGGATGTTGCTCAGTGCCCAGTCACGCTGATCAGAAAGAACCTCCTTAGTCGTACCACGCGCGAGCTTTGCCCAACAAGACTAATAACCGCTTTTAATCATTTGTTGTCGCGGGCTTTGCTTAATGCCTGCAGCTGACAAGCAATGCTGGCGAATGAGTCTTGGCCCTTTACAAGAGAAACAGAACCTTAGCTGGTTTGGCGGGTATTGGTTTTTTAGTTTGTCGTCGCTGTGAACGCGGATTGTCGAGGGGATAAACGAGTTTTGATGTGTGACTAATTGGAACGATATGTCTGTACTCTTGTTGAAATATGCTCAAAACAACTACATTCGCACCCTCCTGATGAATTATTGCGAGTCGGGCTTTATCTGTGTGGATCTAATCGAGAATTGGTTGATGAGCGACATTATTGAACGCAAAAAATGGTGCTTCATTTCTGCACCGAAATCACCTGCCTGTGCTTATGTGGTTTTTGTAAATACAATAGATACGTTGTCGCGCATGTATGAAGGCAGTCGCTCAAGGTAGGTTTGTTCTATACAGCCCTGCTTTGGAACAGGCGGTTATTTGCAAGCTCCACAATGCTTCGTTGTTCACGGTCTGGTCTGACTGAGGCGTAGCGCGGGGATGGGCGCTTCGAGCTGCGGTTAGATGCGACATGAGCGCGCGGGCTCAGCTACGGCTTGGGCTCGGTGCGTCAAAGCTGCGCACTAGTCATTGAATGCTCTTGCGGCGAGCTGCGTCGGTCCTTCCATGTCGCAACGGCGAGGTCTTGCTCAAGTTTCCTCCAACCCACCGAGCCCTTCACTGCTGGCATTTCCTGTGACTCAAGGTGGATGCTGCCGCTATGCGGACCGCTCGCGGAGCATGGTTGGCACCAACCAAGCGGCTTTTTGCTGTGATTCCAAGCGTTTGATTATTGCAATGACTATCATTAAGAAATGGCATTCGCTGGATGAAATATAGTCTTAATAGTGTTTGCAGATGATGTAGTCTTTGTAGAATTTGCAGTTGATATTCTGATTTCTTTGAACGGTTGCTCTTTAGATGGTCAAAAGAACGGCAAGTTTGTCGCAGAATGCTAAATGTCAGAAATTACTATGAGATGGACTCACTCAATATCGAGTGAGCTCTCGGATCTATCGTCGGTGGGGTTGGGCGGAAAATCGCTCAAAAAGGCTAAGTGATTGACTGCATCGGGGTCTGATGCTGTGTACGTAAGTGCCACAGAAGAGGACTACTGGATGGCTTATAGGTTGCTCTTTTGTCGCACCGACGCATTAGCCGACGCATGAACCGATGCATAAATAGATGACTTGGAAAATGGCTGCAATTTTTCACGGAGAAGCGAGAATTTCTCTGCACGACTAGGAAAATAGTGATACAATCAGTGAGGTGCTTATCATGATTGCTCGTTCACTGTTTAGCTCTAAAACCACACCTTCTTCTGCAGTTTCCACAATAGATTCCCCGGCTTATGCGCGCGCAGTTGCCGGGCCTGCTGTGCCATCGAGCGCCAACCGTACTGGGTCGGGCTTGCTGGCGATCGCGTTGTCTTGCGGCGCGATGTCTGTTGGGGCGTGCGCGATGCCTCAGATCGTGGATCCGGGTAGTGATGGGTCGGCTGCCACGAGTGACATGATGGATGGGGGCACTACCGGGTCTAAGCTGTCCAAGTGGACCGCTTCGCCTGCCACCAGCTCGACTCTGTTCTCTGAGGGTAGTCAATCGATGCCAGCGGGACGACGGTGGAAGCGCGATCCGCACTATGTCAAAGACGGCACGACAGAGT
>ERZ795056.6887-NODE-6887-length-11002-cov-6.899973_pt1 | contig 11002 bp, 8 predicted proteins | sample MGYA00375140_ERZ795056 | MGnify/ENA primary metagenome ERZ795056 (study PRJEB30185, sample SAMN05720227) | activated sludge metagenome | isolation source: Anaerobic digester | place: USA | collected 2015-03-09 ...
GAAGTCACCAGCATCCCAGTTGGATTGCCACTTCGAGCCATCCCAGTGCGTTAGGTAGCCGACCCCAGCAGCGTCGCCAGCAACCCAGACATTGCTGGCGTCAGTTCCCCAAACAGAGTAGAGGCTGTAACCGGGCGTCAACTTCATTGGTACCCAGCCCGTCATTGAGCGCTTGAGGATAACGCCATTGTTGCCAACAGCCCACAGGTTCAGGGCGTCGGTACCCCAGACATCGTGTAGTGTATTGCCTTGCGGGGTTGGATTCTGCCAGCAAAAGCCGCTTAGACAGTGAGAGGTTGGTAACACAATCGAAGCGGAAGCCTGCGCAGACATACCATTGTAGCTGGCAGTGATCGTGGCCTTGCCTTGTGTCAATGCCTCTAGTTCACCGCTGGCTGAGATGGTCGCCACTCCGGCAGCAGGCGCGATGTCGCTGACGGAGTAGCTGACCGGCTCAGTAATGGGCTGCTCTGCACCGCTGCTCAGCACACCTACAGCACGATAGGTCAGCCGCTCACCGACTTTTATGCCCGCATCGATTGGCGACAAGTACATAGCGACAAGCTTCGGCATGGTCACGCTCATAATTGCGCGTGCGCTGTGGCCACTTAGCGTCGCCGTGATCTCCGCTTGGCCAATGCTCTTGGCCTGCAGCAATCCCGGTGCTGCTACGACCCCCACATCGACTCCTATCACCGAGCGAGTCGTCCACGTGGCAGACGCGGTAAGATCCGAACTTCTGCCGTTGTTAAACGTGCCCATGACTGTAAATGCTTGCACCGAGCCCTGCGGAACCGAGACCGTAGGCGGAGTGATGCTCAGCCGTTCCAGTACCACGGGAAGGACAGTTAGCGTGGCCTGCGCCGACAGTAGACCTATTCGGCACGAGATTCGCGCGGTTCCTGCCGCCAGACCTGTTGCAAGTCCGGCAGCGTCGATCGACGCCACGCCAACCCCGGTTACATCGGTGGCAGTCCATCCCACTTGGTTAGAGAAATCCGCCGTGCTGCCATCCGTTAGCCCCACAGTTGCTACAAAGGGCAGCGAAAGACCCTTCACTACGGAACTCGAAGCTGGCGTCAGCGTCAGGCTAACCGGAGCCGCTGGTGTGACGGTTAGTGTGCTCTCTGCGCTCAAGCCCAGATGCTCTGCAAGCACCCTGGCGCGTCCGATATTGCCGCCGAGCACCAAGCCACTGCTATCGATCGTTGCGACTCCCGATCCCATCAGATCTTGAATCCGCCAAGTCACGGTTCGCGAGACATCCTGGGTGCTACCATCTGAAAGCTTCGCAGTCGCTACAAAGCGCTGCGAGGTTGCCTTAGGAATGCTTGGGTTACTGGGCGATACGCTCAACGAAACCAGCGTTGCTGGCACTACTGTCACGGTCGTGGTCGCAGCCTGCGACTTAAACTTAGCGGTGACTTGAGCAACCCCTGCCGCGCGTGCGGTTACAAAGCCCAGCGTGCTGACAGTCGCAATTCCTGTGCCCGAGACATCGCGAACCGCCCAACTGGAGAGCTCGGTGACATCCTGTCGTGTGTCGTCGCTCATGGTTGCAGTGGCAACTAGCTGCTGCGCAAAGCCCTTAGCGATCCTGGCATCTGTGGGTGTTAGCGCTAGCGACTTCACTGTTGCTGCAGTCACAGTGATTGGCGTTGAGACGCGTAGACCATTAAGCTCTGCAGTAACTAGATAGCGGCCTGGTCTCTCCAGTTGAAGTAAGCCACCCTGCGTGCTCAGTGTATGTTGGCCGGTTTCATCGGTGACGACAAAGCGGCCTCTGCTCGAAAAATCCGTAGAACCTCCTCCTGCAAATTCTCCCCGCAGCAAAAAGCGCTGATACGTTCCTTGCGCAATCTGTGAATTGGACGGAGAAAGCATCAGCTGCACTAGCCCTGCTTCGTTTGCAGGGGATTGTGGTGACCCATCACCGCAGGCGTTGTTTAAGAGAAAGACAAGAAGAAGAGCAAGCGGGAACAATGCCCGCAGTCGTTGAAGCAGTTGCAACCGATAGAGATGGAACAACATAGCTACTCCTGTTGGATGCTGGTTCGCTGGCTTCGCTCAAGCGATAGGCTTACTGGCTGCACTTGCGACGAAGGTGCCGTGAAATGTCATTGGAATGGGTTGCTGAAACCACACCTTCGCCAGAGTGCCTGCGGATAGTCGCTCTGCATCAAGGACCGCTAGATAGCTGCGCTTTGCCTCTGGGTCTTGGAATAGCTGCAGCACCCAGCCAGCTTCTTCACGGTCGCTGCGGGCTACAAACATGGGCTCACTACCTAGGTGCTCATGAGGGGCGGCCCAGGTTTCGACCCTCCCAGTCTCGCAGTCGAAGCGAGCCACACCGGGATGCTGATCGGGCGTTGGAAAGGTCTGCAGCCAAGTGTAGCGCTGACGCGTGCCAACTTTGAGCGGATGGACCGAGGGAAACTCGATAGGAGTATTCCACAAGCAGTCTCCCTTCATGGTGCGGCGAATAGGATGAATCTTGTAGCGATAGAGGGAAGGCTGCCCCTGCTCGGGTCCTGCACTGCTCGGGGCTGCAAAGGCGGAAAAGTCGTCGTGCCGGCAAAGATCGACAGCGATGTGCTCCCCATCTTCAAACGCATTTACAAAGTGCCATACCCAAAACGCATCAACAGAGAACCGAGTGATACGCTCAGGTTCAGCCAGAGGGACGACGATTACTTGCGTTCCTGCGCTGGGATCCCACTTGAAGTACTTAGACATGTCTCCGAGCGCCAGGACAGCCCGCCACATCACTAGTTTTGCTGGCCCGATCACGAAGATGAGGTGTCGGTCAGTCGCGATGAAGTCGTGAATCATGCTCAGCCAAGGCAAGGAAAACGAACCGATGCAGCGGGCAGGACCATCATCAGGTAGCGCGTATAGGTCAATGCCATTCCCGCTTAATCCAAAGTTGAAAGTCGTCTTCAGAGACTCGACCCGATGGGGATGCGCGGAGAATCGACCGCGAATCACACCTAGATTGGTTGAGGTTCGAGTATCAAGCTGCTCTGGATCAAGTTCGACCGGGCGCGAGCCCTCCATCAGTGCAAGCAGGTGGCCCTGCCATGACAGGATGTTGGTATTGCCAGTGCTTTTTTCTCGACCCTGCAGTCGGTTGCGAACGCGACGAGTCCAGGATGCCGAGTGACTGTAAAGAAAGCGGCCTGCTCGCTCTTCTTCGAGATACTCGGGGGACTCCACAACTCTGCAGGCTCCCGATGCCATGCCTCCTGCCATGCGAACAGCAGTGACTGCGCCGTCCGCATCAAACGGATGCGCAACAGGCATTCCAAAGCGCTCGAGTAGGCCTGGGCCAGTACGGTACATAGTTCCGCAGAGCTCTGGTGGAAGCCTGCCCTCTATCTGCAATGGCTCGAAGCGATGGCTGCGGACGATACTGTGATTCAACGTGGCCATCGATGAACTCTCCTCTCTATGCGTTGTTGGTTTCACAAGGCCCTACGGCGTGGAATTACGCGGCATCATTGGCTTTTGCTCTGCCTCGAACGAACAGTGCTGGTTGAAATTATTCGGACTGGCACTTTCCTGAAGTAGACGGGATCGGAAGACTGCAGGCGGCCAGTATGGACACAGAACGGGATCTCTCCTTGATTGCTCTGTGCTCTAGTAATACTGGGCTTGAGCCGCTCGTTCCATCAGCGGCAGACGAATGGCGTAAGGAAGCCGACAAGCGGTGCGTCCGCGCAAAAGCCGCAGCGGATTTGCTCGGACTGCCGCCACCATTGGCGGAGGCTTTGTACCTGCTCCTCAGCCTCGATCTAGTCGTGCTTTTACAGCAGCGACTGAGCGCCGGCTGACACGGGCGCGCTGGTCATCGACCAGCAGGACTTCGGCAACGCCATCCAGCTCACGGAATGTGCGCACGGCAGAGATGCGTATCAGCTCACCGCGATGGATGCGCAGGAAGCCAAACGGCTCCAACCTCTGCTCCAGCGAAGTCAGAGATTCCTCGGTTAGCTGCTCTGAGCCATTGAATAAGAACAAGGTGTACTTCTCTGCGGCCCAAAAGCGTGTCACTTCGCGTGCATCAAAGAAGCGGATCTCACCACGAGTGCTACTTACAATGCGGGGAGATGCCGCTGGCGCCACCGCGTATAGAGCTGCAGCGCTGCTGCCTGCGCAGCGAGTCCGCACGCGCTGTATTGCGAGAGAGAGTCGATGTGGCCGGACTGGTTTTAGCAAGTAATCCACAGCGTTGACTTCGAAGGCAGCCACCGCGTGCTCGTCGTACCCCGTGCAGAAGACAATGGGAGGCAGCAGTGTCCAGGCTTGCGCAAGCGCCAGGCCATCCAAGCCCGGCATGCAGATGTCCAGAAAGACAACGTCAGGTGCGAGCTTGTCGATGGCCACCAGTGCACTCCGGCCATCTTCTGCTTCACCAACTACTTCAATGTCGGGAATCTCGCGCAGCAGTCGAATCAGTCTAGACCGCGCCAGCGCTTCATCATCGACGACCAATACACGAGTTGGCGTCATGACAATGGTATTTCGATGCGAGCCAGACAGCCGCCTTCTTCTGCGGTGCAGAGTCTGCAGCTTGCGCTCTTGCCAAATACCAACAGTAACCGCTGCTCTAGCTCGTGGATGCTGGTGCGCGTTCCCTGATGTGCAGAAGCACTGGGGCCCGGGCCGTCATCTTGGACTTCCAATACCAGTACGGATTCTCTGCGGTAAGCGCGAATGTCCACGCGGCCAGTTGGACGCTCGTGTAGTCCGTGCAAGATCGCATTTTCTACCAAGGGCTGCAGACACAGCGGTGGCACCTGCTGCGTTGATAGCTCGGTATCCAGCTCAATGCTGACGCTCAAGCGCTCGCCAAAGCGAGCCTTCTGAATGGCAAGATAATCCTGCACGATCTCAAGCTCCCGCTGCAGCGGCACGGTACGGGCGGAGGTCGCGGACAGCGTATAACGAAGCAGATCTGCAATGCGCTCCAGGGTTCGCTCCGCGAGATTTGGATCGACTGGAATCAGACTTGCCACCGTATTCAATGAGTTAAAAAAGAAGTGCGGATTGGTACGTGCCTGCAGCGCGGAGAGCTGAGCCTCAATCGCTGCGCGTCGTTCATGAAGCGCAGTGAGTTCGATGCGTCGCGCTTTGATCCGCCACGACTGCACGGCAAGGGCCGGGAATAGTGCTGCTGCAGAAATAACCACCGACTGCGAAACAAAGATGGCCACCGGAACATGACGACCACAAGCCATGTTGTTAAGCGGGTGAACAAGGAGTGCCACCAGCATCGAGCCAAGAATTACCACCACAAAATGGATGAGTCCACGCCACAGACGAGCTTGAACCCGCTTGAAAATTCGCGGCACTACGTAGGTATAGGCAAGGTGACCGTAGGCCCCTTGCGACAGAGTAGGAAGGTAGACAGACAAGATCACTCTGGCCATGGTAGGAAGCGCCATCTGCGTCAGCCCATCCACGACTAGAAAAGAAATTGCGAGTGGCAAGCCACACAAGATCCACGCCATCTCTTTGGGTAAAAGTGACTCATCGCGCCTAGGGAGAGGGAGTGGTGCAGGGTCCATTTGTCTTACTTTGTTATAGCCCAGCGCGCGCTACAAAATCTAGCTCAGTGATGCCCACCGGCATCCTTCTGTTAAACAGGTGCCTCGCACACAAGCGCGAAGCAGGATGCACGCTGTGCAGTGCAGGAGATCGGTCAGCGGAGTTTACTGGGACCGCACACCTGAGCTAGGAACGGAGCGAGTAGTGGACAGCTTGCGCGAGGATATCTTTCGCAAAATCAGCGACCAAAAAAATTAGGCTGGAAATGCAAAGTAGGACCTGACTACGATGGTTATTGTGGACTCAAAAAGGAGTCCCTCGTGAGCGCAGCGGGAGCCCGGTGAGGGATCGGCGGGAACCCGAGAAGAAGTTTCAGCGCTCGAACAGCTCTGAAGCAGATCTTTGTAGATCTGCGGTTGGTGTCGCCCGGTACAGGCATCACCAACAGACTTGATATTGGACCAGCGACTGTACGCACGAAAGAGGCGGACACTCGCTGTGCCCAAGTGGCGTGGATGCTCGCAGTTCGCGAGTACTTCAGCAAAGAGCCTCTCTGGAGAATAGGAGAAGGAGTCTATGAAACAGCATTTTTCATGTCCTGCACCGTCACTACTAAATAAGGCGCTGCTAAGCTGGCCTGGACTACTGGCGGCTTCGCTTGCACTTGGCTGCAGCGGCACGGAGTCCAAGTGCATACCACCCACAGCCGCAGCGACTACAGGGAGTCCGACTGACCAAGGCTCGGATGCGCTGTCACCGCTGCGCTTGCTCCGTCGTGCTTCACTATCCCTTCGCGGAACTGCACCTACTGACACCGAGATGGCAGAACTTCTAGCTGCCGGGGATGCGTCAGCTCAGAGCGCATACGTCGAGAGCTTTGTAGACAAGACGCTGCAACACCCAAAGTTTTATCGCACGATGTTTGAGCTTGGGCGTGACTGGCTCAACGTACCGCTGATCGCGAACAGCGCTGATGAGCCAGAGTACGGCCCCCAACAGCAGCGTTCCCTTCAACGCTGTCCCAGCGGTACCCCAAAAGCTGGCGCTTGGCACTACGGTCGCGACTTTGCGAATATCTACATGGTCGAGCCCCCAGAAGATGCTTGCAGCGGCCTGACGGCGGCAGGCACGCCAGTTGCCTCTCGCACCCTGGAGCCATGGTGGGCTCCAGGCACGACGGTCACACTAGTCGGGCAAGCTGCAAACACCAGCGCAACTGGGAAGTACGCCGCAAACGGGGCCCACGTTACAATTCAGTGCAATGGTCGTCCAGATGGAGACTGCGGCTGCGGCCCTGGCGCAGTTCGATGTCATGCAGACTTTGGAACCTACCGCGGCTGGCAAGACTACGCGTATTGGAATGAAACTGGTCAGCGCCGTCAGCTCTCGGAAGAACCGGCGCGACTGTTCGCACACCTAGCTTGGTATGATCGACCTGTTACTGACTTGATCACCGGCTCCTATTCTGTTGGCACTACCAATGTGCAGGCGGCCTACGTGATGCAAGGCATCGAAGGCGGTGCCGTATCGTTGGTCAATGATGACAGCTGGTGGCAGCCCGCTAAGTACATGAGCGCAGCGGTCGACCCTGAGCACACCGCTGGAGATGCCAATGCCTGGCGTGAGTTTCAAGTTCCTGACCGAAACCCATTTCTGATTGCAGATCGCAGCTATCACTATGATCCGCGAACGGAATCGACGCCGATGTTAGGAATCCCCGCAGCAGGAATGCTTACCACCCCAGGATTTCTAAACGCGCTTCCGCGTGAGCGACTGCGAGCTGCACGTGCAATGGAGAACCTTGCTTGCGAGGTATTTGCCCCCCCCCTCCGGCGTGACATTTAACCAGTATGTGCGCGACCCATACAATGAGGGGCCATGCCAACACTGTCACAAGCGGATCGATCCCGCTGCCATTCACTTTAAGCGCTGGGGCCGAGCCGGAGCCGCACAAGAAGGCTATGGCGCTCACTTCCTAATGCCCGACATTGGCACTGCTGGTGTCTGGAAGTGGCCCAAAGCCTGGCGCACCGGAGCCTACCCGTTCCATCAGGAGCCCTTTAGTCAGTGGAACCGCTGGTACGTCGCCGATACCGGCCTTACGCCGGTGCCGCAGGCGCTGATAGATCAGAAGCCTGAGTCCGTATTTATCGACTTTCTGGGACCAGATAAGACCCTGATGGGTCAAACCAGCGATGGAACAGTGGGGCCGCTTGGGTTTGCCAAGCTAATTGTGGCCGCGGGCGCGTTTGACCGCTGCGTAGTTCGCAAGCTCCACACTCGGGTCATGGGCCGCGACATCGATCCGACGAAAGAAGTTGGCTACCTTGACATGCTCACCGCCAGCTTTGTGGGCGGGGGCCGAAAAGTCCGTCCGTTCGTCAAGACGCTCACAAAGTCGGAGCTATTTAGGAGGGGGATTTAGATGCGCAGACAAACACAGAAAGCCGTTCACTTCCAGTCTCTCCAGGTACTGATGTTTAGCGCCGCAGCTGTTGGGCTACCGGTAGCACTTGGTGGCTGCAGCGATAGCCCGGCAGACCCTGCTGCTACCGAGGCAGCAACCGACTGCGCAGGCACGCCAGCAAGCAAAGAGACGCAGCGCATCATGGAGGGTCTGCGGGCCACATGCGAAGGCTGCCACCAGAGTGGCTCGCATGGCTACTTTGCATCGCTTGATGCATTTCAGCAGTTGCTAGTTGCTGACCCGCGCTTGGTTGCGCCTGGGGACCCAGATAACAGTGAGCTGGTGCGACTTCTGTCAGGAAGGGGGAGCGGTACCTTCAAGCAGATGCCGACTGCAGGTCCCGTTTACACCCAACTAGTAGCTAGTGGGAAAGCAACAATTTCACTTGAGGACATCAGGGCCTGGGTTGAGGGACTGCCTGCCCAGCAGCGCGGCACAAGTCCTGCCAGTGATGCGCCGCGAATTACGCGCATTAGCGCAGAGCAGGTGCAGCGCACACTCTACGAACAGCTAGGACTTGGGTACAGCGACTTTTTCACCGACGCATTCAACTTTGACATCATTACCTCCAACTCAATCGGTATGGATGATGTCTACGCGCTGCAGGCACCGGAGATGATACCGGCTCCCTTTACTAGCAACTTGAAACCGCAAGCGCGCTTTGTCGCACTGGGTGGCGGCTCGATTATCTTGCAAACTCGCACCGATTCCGCAGTCATGCCGTCGTTCGTGCAAGCACTGTCTCAGCTGTCGCAGCGCTGGTGCCGCCTTGCGCTTGCCAAGAACGGGAACAACAACAGCGCGCTGTTTCCTCAGGGCGGGTCGCTCTCCTCGGACCCGGTACAGATCAAGGCAACGATCAAGCGATGGAACCTGCACTTCCTTTCCGAGCAGACCACAGACGCCAATGTGGAGTCGCTGTACACGAATCTTTTTGCGCCACTGCAGAAAGAAGCGGGTGCAGTTGAGCCAGCCTATGTAGGCACCTGCTCCTACTTCATTCGGCATCCCCACTGGACCTTCTACTAGGAGAGCGTCATGAAATTGTCTCGAAGACAGCTATTCACTGCAGCCTTTGGGGCGGCGCAAGTCGCTCTACTTTCCCGCTTTGCTGGTCGCTCGCGCGCGCGCAAGAGCAACGGTCCAAGCAAGCTGCTAGCCATCTATGTAGATGGTGGCCTGCACTGGGAGACCTTCTTCACACCACTCACCAGCGCCGGCATTGCCAAGTTTATTCCGGCACCAACCGGCGGCTCCGTGCCTTGGGGCTACAATGCAAGTCAGGTAGAGAATTTCGATCGGTCCGCAGCCGATCTTGCAGCACCCGGTCCAATTCGCAAGCTACGCGGCCCGGTGTCTTGGAACTGGGCGATGCCCACGGCTACTACCGGCGCGAATCCGGCGTCTGGTGGTACCCAGATTTATCGTCCCAGCGGCTATATCTTCGCCAATCCCGCCTACAGACTTTACGACAAGCTCGCACTGCTCGTAGGAGCAGACCAGGGAACCGCTGCTCATGAAAGTGGCCGAGTCGCGAGCCTCTGCGGGGTTGCTGGTGCCTCATTCCGCGCGCCCGCAGTACAAGCGGTTCTTGCCAATGCAATGGCAGCTAGCTTCCCTGATCGCCCACTGGCCAACGTCAGTTTAGGAGGACCGCTCCCTCGTTCCTTCAACTTGCCATCCACGGCGGCACCTGTGCAGCTAAGCGGCGCGGCGAGTGTTCAACCTATGATCTCGGATCGCGACAACCCAGCCTGGAAGGGACTGCGTACGCGCAGCAGCACTCCCGACGTATCGTTTAGTGGCGCGCCCAGCGGCAGCACTTATGCTGCCACCTTGGTCGAGAAGAATCTTCAGGAGGCCATTCGTGCGGATCGTCAGCGCAGCAGCGCAGGAACTGACGCAATGCTCGAGCAGCTATACGACAACTACAAAGGCTTCAGCCGCACCATCGCGCGCGACATTGCTACGAAGCTGGATACTACCCCGGGATTTGAAAAGCTAGCAGCTGCAGATAGTAACTATCCTCGCGACTATACGACATGCATTGGCTACGCCGATGGATGTGGCGGTCCAAGTACAATGGGAGACTTTGACTTTGCCGTGCGGCTGCTAAAGTCAGATCTAGTGACCTCAGTCACGCTGCGCGCAACAAGTATCAAAAATTTTTCTTTTGATACCCACACTGCCACGGGCGTACAGGACCACTCAAACCACCTGCGCATCGCAATGGAGCAAATCGGTCGCACCATTGTTGAGCTTTCCTTGACCCCAAGCCCAGGCGGAGGCGGTCGCACCATGCTTGATGACACCGTCGTCTGGGTTTTTAGCGAGTTTGGGCGAACTTTTCCAAAGTTCGGCTCCGACCACCATCCTGCCACTTGCATGATGCTCGCAGGCAACAACATTGTGGGAAACCAGATGATTGGTGGCTATGACGAGACGATGAACGTTTCGCCCATGGGCATTCCTGTAAACGTTACAGAGGAGAGTGGGCAACGTGCAACTCGAACCCTGAACGCACAGGACTTTGCCGCCACCGTACTTGGCGCTTTCGGACTGGAGCCAGGCAAGGACTTCTTTATCCCTGGCGGTTACGGAATCATCGACGGGGTGTACCGCTAAGCCTAGAACCACCTCCGAAGTTATCAGTATCTTTCGGCATTCTGGACCGACGGCTTTTCTCCTTCACCGTCGGTCCAGAACGCTCCATTCTGGAGCACATGCACATGAAACCTCAATCACACTGCTCTGTTTCCGCTGCACTTGGATTCATTTTTGCAGCCACCCTGGCTTGCGCTTGCTCCCAGCCTGCCGCACAAAACTGCACCAGCTCAGGCCGCGCCTTTCCAGATAGTGATGGCGATGGCTACGGTACTGTAGTGGGAGCCATTGATACCTGCACGCCTCCTCCTGGATACGTCGCTGTCGATGGGGACTGCAACGACAGTCGCAGCGATGTTCATCCAGCAGCAGCTCCACTTG
>ERZ795056.6888-NODE-6888-length-11002-cov-3.454736_pt1 | contig 11002 bp, 8 predicted proteins | sample MGYA00375140_ERZ795056 | MGnify/ENA primary metagenome ERZ795056 (study PRJEB30185, sample SAMN05720227) | activated sludge metagenome | isolation source: Anaerobic digester | place: USA | collected 2015-03-09 ...
ACAAATTATGGTGGAAGTATTACTGCATTTTTGAATGCTATGAATTCCATTCATTACACAAACTTCAGTTGGGTGGGTTATGGCGAACGAGCCGATACATCAAATTTATATTCCATGATCAACACCGGCCTTGTATCATGGTATTGGATCATCGATACAGATCCTGATTATTGCAGCATTCCTATTGCCATTCTTACGGGACCTAATGCCGTTAGTGCCGGTGATTTTATTCCTCTCATGTTTAAACATTATGATCATGTACGCACCTTTGGTAAAAGCACTGCCGGTGCCTTTGGCGCTTATGACCCTATCACGTTACCCAATTCAGAATATAGGGCCTCTAAACAAACAAGTAATTTTTTCGAATACACCGATACGTCTAATTATCTTTCTCATACTTCTTACCCTGTTAATCAAGCTACTTGGTTTAAACGAGATAGTGTCTGTCAGGGATCAGATAATGTTCTATCGGAAGCTGTTCAATGGATTCAACAACAAATTAGCACGTCAGTATCAACTACTGTAAAAGAACATCATTTCCGTTACTACCCCAATCCTGCCAATGATGTGATTTATGTTAGCAACCTCGAAAACGGGCACATGAATATAATCAATTGTTTTGGTCGAATTATTTTATCGCAGGCTATGAAGGCCAATACAAAAACACTGATTCCCTTAAATGCATACCCCAATGGAACATATTTTATTCGCTTTGATACACAAAATAATTCTGAAATTAAAAAGCTAATGATCGTACACTAAAACAGTAAAAGTTAATCCAACTTAGTAAAGCTTAACTCATGCAAGGATTGAAATTTCTGAAGTACGTCTTCTAATCGAACAACGGGAATCGCCACGGTATACTCGCAAAACAATGTCATTTCAGAACTTAGTAATTCTAATTGAAATTGTTTGATGATGCGCATAACCTCATTCATCAAGGTATAATTAAATTGCAACAGGTAATTGACTTCAATATTTTTTTCAACAAAGCCTGATGCTTGTAGCACATCATGTGTTACGGTTTTATAAGCATTAATTAATCCCGGCACACCTAACAAGACACCACCAAAATAACGCACTACCACCACCATTACATTACATAATCCGAAGTGATCTATTTGCCCCAACATGGGCTTACCGGCACTTCCCGAAGGTTCACCATCATCATATGCCCGATACACATTTCCATCATGACCGATTCGATAGGCCACACAATGATGTACCGCTTTAGGATGTAATTCTTTCAACATTCGAAGTTGTTTTTTCGCATCCTCAATAGTTCGAACAACAAATGAGTAGGCAATAAAGCGACTTCCGCGATCTTTAAATTCACAGGATGTTTCGTTGGCAATCGTTTGAAAGGTGGTTTGCATTAGGCGGCTTTATCTCCCAGGTAAATTAAAAATATCGCTAACAAGGTAAGACCAAGTCCAACATAATTTTTTCGGCTAAGTTTTTCTTTGAAGACCAGAATTCCAAACAAACTCACGACTAACAATACACCAATGTTATTGATAGGTATAGTTGCAGAACTACTCATAACAGGACTTTGTAAGGCCTTTACTAAAAAGTAAATGGAAAAATAATTCGGCACTCCTAAACAAATTCCGGCAATGACATTTCGAACATTGAATTTTTTGCGACCTGTCAACAACAAGAATAGCAAAAAAGAAAATCCTAAAATAAATGCAATACCAAAACCTAAAATCAAATATGTATTTGAAAGACTCTCGCTGTTGAGGTAGGTATTTTGCACATACTTTGTCAATGAATCAATAATACCACTGCTTACAAATAAAATAAATGGTAGTAAAATTTCGAGTATGGATAACTTATGAGCTCCGGGTTCTTTCTCATTGGAAGAAACTAAAATCACCGCGAGAATAGCAATCACAATTCCGGCAATTTTCAATACAGAAACTTGATCTCCATATAAAAAAACAGAAAGTGCCACCGGTATTACCAAGGATAAACGATTCGCGGTTTGCGTGATGGTAACCCCTACTTTCTGAGATGAATAGGCAATTAAATTAAAGACACTGATAAATAACACGCCCATCAAAACGGACCACTTGAAATAAGGTTGGTGCACCACAGACGCCGTGACCGGAAATTCGCCCAACACCAATGAACCCGTAATTATGCAAACCCCATAATTTAAAACAATCGCTTGAAAATTATCGATATTGTATCTTCTAAAATAACCAAAAATCACACTGATAAAGGCATTTAATAAAATAGAGAGAAATAGAAAATACATATTATTGTTTTTTGTAAAAATAAATTTGATCAGGTCCCACTGTGAGCTCTTGTGCTAACAATGCATTCTTTATTGTTGGTGCTTTAACACCTTGCGTTAAACTCGTTGCCGTACGAATAACTCTTGCCTCATCCCAACATCCTTGATCGATAAAATGTTGTATCCATTTGGCGCCACCTTCTATGATTACTGATAAAATATGTTGTTGGTATAAATAATGAAGCATGTCTTGCAATGAATTTTCTTCGTTTACTTGAACGGCACTTAAATTTTCTTCTTCAGAATTTCGAATATGATTGAAACGAAGTGTAGGTATCTGATGATCAAATAAATTCAATTCATTCGGTAAACTTAAGTCGCTATCATATACAATACGCAATGGATTGTTGCCCTTCGAATGTCGAACGGTCAAGTGTGGATTATCTAATTTTGCCGTATGATAACCTACCCAAATAGCGGCTTCATCTGCACGCCATTGATGTGTGACAACATTACATTCTTCTGAACTTAATAGTACCCGTCGATTAGGACAGCCGATATATGCTTCTTTCGATTCGGCCCATTTGAGAATAATATAAGGTCGTTTACATTGATGATACGTAAAAAATCGTTTATTCAATTCAATGGCGTTGTCTTCTTCAACGCCAATAACAACATGTACACCTTCTTGACGAAGCCTAGCAATTCCTTGCCCATTTACCGTTGAAGAACTATCCACACAACCAATAACCACGTGGCGTATACCGGATGCCAGAATTAAATCAGTACAAGGCGGTGTTTTACCTGTATGATTGCAAGGCTCCAAACTTACATACAAGATCGAATCTGGAATCAGAGAACGATGTTCTTCCTTGACACTATGAAGGCAATTGACTTCCGCGTGTGGTCCACCATAAAATTCATGATAGCCTTCGCCGATAATTTCCTGATTATGCACCAACAAAGCACCGACCATGGGATTCGGAGCTACGGCGCCCTTCCCTTTTTCCGCAAGCTCGAGGCATTGCAACATGAAGTCTGAATGATTGAACATGGTGAACCGCCAAAAATACACCCGAAGTCAATTCCTTCCTACGATTGAAGCGCTTTTTTATAGGTATCCAAACAACGTTGTCTTGCCATTTGATGATCAACGATGGGTGTTGGATATTCAAACGAATTCAATTCAGGAACCCAATGTTGTATATACTTCATTTGTCCGTCAAATTTTTGCGTTTGCAAGGCTGGATTGAAAATTCGGAAATATGGTGCCGCATCCACACCACAACCTGCCGCCCATTGCCAACCTCCATTATTTGAGGCTAATTCGAAATCGAGTAAATGAGCTGCAAAGTAAGCTTCGCCCCAACGCCAATCAATTAATAAATGTTTGGTGAGAAATGAAGCCACTATCATACGAACCCGATTATGCATCCAACCGGTAGCATTCAATTCTCGCATTCCTGCATCAACAATGGGATAACCTGTACGGCCCTCACACCACAAGGCAAATTCTTTTTCATTATTGCGCCATTGAATTTCATCATAAGCTGGTTTAAAACTTTGATGCACCACCTGTGGAAAATGCCATAAAATAGATTGATAAAACTCTCGCCAAATCAATTCATTGAGAAATTTTTCATTGGAGACCATAGCTTCCCGAACGAGTTTTCGAATACTGGTAGTACCAAATCGCAAATGAATCCCCAAATGAGTTGTGCCCTGAATGGCTGGATAATCGCGTGTTTCATGATAACTCGCCATAATCGACGCATAACCACTAGGAATATGGGTATCAAGTTGTTGCGGTTCAAATCCAAGTTGCTGATAACTTGGCATGGCCGATAACGAACAACGTAAAAAATTCGCAAACAACTCACTACAGTTTTTTTCTTCCAAATCAGCTGGTGTAAGCAAGGTCTTCCATTTTTTACTATACGGCGTGTAAACGGTATACGGTAAACCATCATCTTTGACAACCTCAGATTTTTCGAAAATGACTTGATCTTTTAAGGTGTGAAATTCGATTTGATGTTTGGCTAACATTTCGCCAATTTGCTGATCACGCACCATGGCATAAGGTTCGATATCATGGTTGGTAAATACTGCCTGAATAGAATATTGCTTAAGCAGTGCTTGAAAAATTTGATCGGGTGTACCATGAACTACCAATAGATCACTTCCCATTTCTTGTAGGTTTTTTTTTAGTAGCCCCAATCGTTGGTAAATAAATGTAATCCTGCGATCTTCTTTAGGTAACTCTTGAATGATATTCGAATCAAAAATAAAAATGGGAAGTACCGGGTGGCCCGCAGTCAATGCTGCATAAAGACCAGCATTATCATCTAGGCGCAAATCACGTCGAAACCAAAAAATGGAAATTGAATTCATAGTGCAAAGTAACTCGTAATCTAAATTGAAGTTGTCAATATTTCTCAATAGGCCATAAAAAAAGCCATCCGAAGATGGCCTTTCATTAGTAGTGTAATTTATTATTTACGTTTTGTAGTTTTCTTAGCTACAACTTTCGCGGCTTTCTTAGCAACCGGAGTTTTCACTGGAGCTTTTGCCTTTACTGTTGTTGCTTTAGGAGTTGTTTTTTCAGCTGGTGTTGCTTTCAAAGCAGCTTGCAATTCACGAACTTGTTTTTTCAAATCATAAATGGTTTGATAAACTTCATCCATTTCACTACGAGTGGCTAATGGCACATTCACAAACATTTTTTCAGTTTCCAATTCAATCGCTTTTTTGATGCTCAATTTCATTGAACTCACTTCTGCCATTAATTTGCTGTACTCATCAGTTTCGAATAATTCAACATACACTTTATCAGATGTATTTAAATACTCTTGATACATTTTCATCATGCTGTTTACTTCTTCACCGTTCTCAATTTTATGAACTGCAGAAGCTGCCATTTTCTCCATCACTTTCATGCCTGTTTGATATATCATGAATTGCAATTCTGCATTCTTGATATTATACACATTCATGTCGTTGATGATTTTATTCCAAGCTTGCATGTTTTTAGTATCTGCATTAGGCGTCATTAATTTTGCAAATGGAGTTACCGCATTGCTCATTTGACTATACATGCTATTGTATTGAGACAACATGTTTTGGAATGGGTTACCAAACATACCCGGCATCATTTGGTTCATGCTCGATTTCATTGAATTCATAAAATCAGTTGATTGACCTGTACCTTGTTTCATAGCCTCGGTATACATGTCTTTCATTTTGTTCACATACTCTTGTGTAGCTTGTGGCATGAAAGAGAAATATTTATCCATGAATTCTTTGTATTTATTCATGTCTAAATTTTTCGAAAATGTATCCATGTTAAAGGTTTTATCCTGCATAGATTTCATCATTGGCATCCATAATTCGTAGAATTTAGAAAACCCTTCTGACATGTTGAACATTCCTTTGTAAGTATCGGCTAAAGTTCCATTTTGAAACTTAGTTGATAAATCATTATAGTTATTGGTCAATAAACCTTGGAATTGATTCCAGAATGCTTTTACTTGTTCAGTCGCTTTATCGAATTGAGCTTGCATGTTTGCAGGATTCATCATGTTAGTGAATTGATTCATATCAAATGATGTATTCATGCCATTGAACATTTGTTGCATATTGTTCATATTTTGTTGCCAGCTCATTGGGTTCATAGCTTGTTGCAAGAATTGAGTGTTCATGTCTTGCATTTGCTTAGCCCAAGTTGTTTGCTGCTCTTTCCAATTTGTAAAATAGTTAGTAGCTTGATCCGTTGTTTTTTTGAACTCTTGTTGAATCGTGCTTGATTGAGCATTAGCTTTATCTACATTTTCTTTAGTGGCATCTACTGCTTTTTTGAAGAACTCAGTGCTTTTTTCAATTGTTTCGTTCACAATTGGATTGCCATTGCTGAATTTTTTAGTAGTTTCAACCATGGTGTCAAATGCTTTTTGAGAGTTGTCTACCAAAGTCTCAAAAAAATTGCTCGTAGAATTTGTTTTGTTTGCCATTTTTTACTTATTTGCGGTGTTATTGTTTTTTTTAGAACCAAAATTCTCAATTCTGATTTCCGGGTGCAAAATTAGAACTTAATTCCAGCAATTTGGGACTAGGATTGTTATTAAATTGTAATACTATATATGTTAAAAGTTGGTGATACATTCGAACACGAATACAGCTACACACAAGAAGAAGTAAATCTTTACGCCCAAGTAAGCGGCGACACAAATCCTTTACATACCAACGAAGAAGCGGGCAAAGCCTCCATCTTTGGACGTTGTATTATTCATGGTTTTTTAGGAGCCAGTGTATTTACAAAAATATTTGGCGCTCTTTGGTATGCCGATGGTCATATCTATATGAAGCAAAGCATGATGTGGATGAAACCTATGTTTGTAGGCACAACCTACAAAGCTGTCATCACTGTGAAAGAAATTTTTCCTGAAAAAATCGCGTGCTCTACGATTGCGCTGTTTATGAACTAGCCTCCGGTGATCAAACCATTAGTGGTGAAGCTATGTTGATGAACAAGAAACAATATGTTTGGTCGTAAGAGCAAACCCATCATTTTTCTAAGTAACTGTTAATCCGGCCTTTTTTATAAAGGCTAAGTAATTTATTGTCAACGAATTTGACTGTTTCTCAAACACAAAATTCGTTGTTAGAACATGTATTTGCCCTTTACATCAGCGTTTGCACCTACATTTACGAAAATTACGGGTATGAAAAAATGGCTACTTACGTTTCTTGTCTTGTGGATCACGAAACAAAATTTCGCACAAAAATGGGTTGATACCCTATATCAAATTCAAGAAGTTAATTCTATTGTTTATGGCAGCGCTATTACTTACGCTGGAAATACGCAAGCGCTGGAACTGAATTTGGCCATGCCAACAAATGACACTCCTCCTGCATGTGGCCGCCCTTTAATGTTGTTGATTCATGGTGGTGCGTTTTTAGCCGGTAGTAAAAACACAGATGCCCCACCTCAGCTTTTGAGAGATTTTGCCAAACGTGGTTTTGTCACAGCTTCAATTGATTACCGCTTAGGAATGTTTCAAACGTCCAGCCCTATTAATTGTAATGTCTCATGGATGTTAGGCAGTCCATGGAATTGCCTAAATATGCAAGACACCGCCGAATGGTATCGTGCGGCTTATCGTGGAATGCAAGATGCGAAAGGCGCCATTCGTTATTTGGTACAACACGCCGCGAATTATAATATTGATCCTAAAAATGTATTTGTGGTCGGCGAAAGTGCAGGTGGATTTATTGCGCTAGAAACTGCATTTTTAGACGACAACTCCGAGAAACCCACACAAGTGTCAAGCTTACCCAATGCCATTGCACCCAATGCTATCTATGAATCTCAATGCATCACTACACCGGGCTTTGCCAGTTCCATTGCCGCTATGCAATTACAACGCCCCGACCTAGGATCTATCGACGGTGATTTGAATCCCGGAGGACCAAAATATTCCATCAAAGGTGTAGGGAATTTATATGGAGGCATGATGTTTAATTTATTTGCTGCAGCACCCGCGTCGTCCACAACCATGCCTCGATTGTTTCTTTTTCATCAACCCAATGATTTAATTGTGCCTTATGATCAGCAACGTGTATTAGAAGGCATGACATACTGCTACACACAATGGCCAACCAATTGCCAATGGATTATCAATCGCCCACAAACCTATGGGTCTAAAGGCATTGCTACCATCTTAAATGGAATGATAAGTGGACCTGTCCCTATTCCAAGTTATTATTTGGATACCACCACAAACTTCGCTGATTGTGCCGCCCAAATTGCCAACCCCAATGTGGCAGGACATGCACTAGATAATTATTGGTTGCGCACTAACCGCATGGCAGAATACTTTGCTCCGGCGATTGATACCTCTGCTTGCGTTACTTCTTTAAATAGTTTTTCAAAAGAAAATTCGATTTCTCTTTATCCCAATCCTACGAGTACACAAGAATGCCATCTCTCTTCACGATTCCCAATAGTAGCTATCCAATGTAGAGATATGCAGGGTAAATCAATTCCGGTTACTTACAAGGAAACAGAACAACTTATATCGCTCCCCAATCTAGAACTAGGCATATATATTTTGCAAGTCTTCACCCAACAAGGTGTATCTGCCATTAAACTTTACCTCCACTAATTTGTAGTAATCCTTATTTCAATAATCCTTGCACATTGGCAATTTCAGGATCTTTTGGATTTAATTGATAGGCTTTGGTCCATGCTTCTTTAGCCTTGACATAGTCTTGCGAATTAAACGCAAAACCGCCAAGATCATACCAATAACGTGGATTATCAGACTTAACTTCAACAGCATTCATTAACCACATTTTGCCTTCTGCCCAATTTTTAGCTTGACCACAGGCAAACGCTTTTCGATTAAATGCCTCGGCTAACAAACCATAATAAATAGGTTTACTAGGATGACTCGGATATAATTTAAATGCTTTATCCCAACAGACTTTGGCACTATCAAATTGCTCGAGTTTGGCATAGGCTAAACCTAAATTCATATACCCATTTACAAAACCCGGATGCAAGGTGGTGGCCTTAATTCCGTACTGTATCGCTTTCGCTAAATACTCTTTTTCCTTGGCTTTGTTTTGCGGGTATTCTGATAAATCAATATTCCGTGAAGACGCATTTCCATTCAACGATGTGCTTTCCGGCATAATCTCAACATCGGTTAAGGCGAGTGTAATATCATTTTTCCAAGCCTTGTTTCTTGATATGGTTTTCAATGAATATAAAAGCAATATCGGAAGCAAAACTATCATGGTAACAGCTGGTTGTTTTGCTCGTTTTGCCAATTCAACAATCGCAGCACCTAATACCATGCACAATCCTAAGGAAGAATGAAAAACCAAACGCTCACCCATCGTCGCACCAACATTGAAAATGAAATTTGTGACCAATAATATATTCCCCATATAAAACGCAATGGCAAAAGCTAACCAATTTCGTTTTTTCAACGCCCATATTGCCAACACAATCAATCCGATAAATAATAAAATGCCCAGTATAACACCCGGATGACTAAAATCTTTATAAGGAATACTATTATATCCGTAATCAGATGAAAGTGGATGCGGGAAAATTTGAACCACTAGATACTTGAGAAATATAAAAAACTTGGTGGCTATGGTTTGCATGTCACTCGCCAATAAAAAAGGATTATTCAACAACTCTCCTGCTTGCAAATCATTTTCACCTACCAACAATCCAAATTTTGAACGAATACCCAAATACATAAAAAAGCTCAATCCAATGCCCAACATGGTTCCCATAATTCGACCAATTTTAAATTCGGGTTCAAACAAATACAATGACAACGGAATCAATACTAACAAGGTAGCGCCATACTCTTTTGACAATATCGCACAGAAGAAAAATAAACAAGTAAGTACGATATGCTTGATTGACTTTGAATGAAACGTCTTGTGTGCAAAAATCAAGGAAAGCATCATGAATAAAAACGAAAAGATCTCATCGCGACTTTTCACATTCGCCACCACTTCGGTATGAATCGGATGTGCTAAAAATAAAAGTGAAATGATAAAGGCCAACCATTTATTAGATTTAAATACGACTGTGCTTAAAAACAAAAACAACATGGAAACCGCCAATCCGTAAAACAATACATTGTTCACATGTCGAAAACCAAAGCCTTTGCATTTATAGTCTCTGTCATTGAATAACCCATCACCATTGATATCTTCTTCGGGATCGCCTTTGCCATTTTTATTCGCATCCCAAATTGTAGGTTCAAAATTCGCGTTCTCGCGAGTACCGATAAATTCTTGTTCAATCGCAAAACTCGCCACGGATAAAGGACGATAACGACCACCCGACAACTGAGCTTTGGTATTCATTTGACGATAAAAACTATCAAACAAATCCTTGCTAAAAATGTCGCTCAAGCCGGCAATCCCTTGCAACACATATTCATTTTTGCTTATTACAATTTCATCATCCAAGGCATATTGATGATGAAAGGTGTTGGCATACAATCCAAGACTAAGTATAAAAATTACTACATAAGGTATAAATCCGTGTGTCAATTTGTCCATCCAAGACTTGGGAGTTACTGAAGTCTCCACCCTAACTGTTTCTGCAATTTCCTTCTTTTGGATGGGAAGTGCCGCTTGCGATTGCTTACTTTTTTTGGCCATATCTAAAAAATTCAGTGGCTAAAATAATCAAAAGTGTTGATACTCCGAATGCTGAGCTTCACTTCATTCGAAATTCCTTGTAGATGACGGCGTATGGGTCTAATTATTTTTTGCAAGACTCAAAAAAACGAAACGCATCATCGACAATAAAAAAACTACCTGTCACCAAAATTAGATCGTCTTCTTGGGCTTGCGCCATCGCAGATTGTAAGGCCTCTGTCATGCTGGAAAAACCTTGTCCTTGCAAACCATTTTCAGTGGCCATTTGCTGTAACTCTTCATAAGGCAAGGCTCTTGGAATTTGAGCCTGCGTAAATAAATAGCGAGCTTCCTGTGGAAATAATTTCAATACAGTGGTAACGTCTTTGTCTCGTACAAAACCCATAATGATATATAAACGTTGAAAAGCCATTTGAGCCACTTGACGCATACACGCTTTGATACCGGCTTCATTGTGTGATACATCCAAAATGACGGTCGGTTTCAGATGAACTTGTTGAAAGCGTCCTTGAATCCCCGTGAGTTTCATCACAGAGGCTAGTGCCATTTTTACCATGGCATCATCGA
>ERZ795056.6890-NODE-6890-length-10997-cov-23.439316_pt1 | contig 10997 bp, 9 predicted proteins | sample MGYA00375140_ERZ795056 | MGnify/ENA primary metagenome ERZ795056 (study PRJEB30185, sample SAMN05720227) | activated sludge metagenome | isolation source: Anaerobic digester | place: USA | collected 2015-03-09 ...
CACGCTGCGCATGTCGGGCCACTACCTGCCGCTGGCCACCATCGCCTGGGGCCTGGCGCTGAACTACACCATGGCCAACATGGATTTCCTGGGCAAGTACGACGGCCTGATGGGCGTGCCGCCGATCACCGTGTTCGGCCTGGCGCTGAACGACGGCAAGGGCATGTACATGCTGATCTGGGCGTTTGCGCTGGCCGCCGCGCTGGCGGCACTGCACCTGCTGGACAGCCGGCCAGGCCGCGCCATCCGCGCACTGAAGAGCGGCACCACCATGGCCGAGGCCATGGGCATCTCCACCTTCCGCTACAAGCTGGTGGTGTTCGTGCTGGCGGCCATCCTGGCGGCCATCTCGGGCTGGCTGTATGCGCACTTCCAGCGCACCGTCAACCCGTCGCCCTTCGGCATCAACAAGGGCATTGAGTACCTCTTCATGGCGGTGCTGGGCGGCGTGGGCCATGTCTGGGGCGCCTTCCTGGGCGCGGGCGTGGTCAAGCTGGTCGAAGACCAGTTGCAGGTGCTGCTGCCCAGGCTGATCGGCACCAGCGGCAACTTCGAGGTCATCGTCTTCGGCATCGTGATGATCGTGGTGCTGAAGTACGCGCCCGAAGGGCTGTGGAGCTTCGTGGCCCGGCGCTTTCCACAGCCCGCACGGCGGAAGGACTGGGCCGACGCACCGCCGTTGCCCGCGCGCAGCAAGCCCCAGCGCGGTGACCTGCTGCTGCAGGTGCAGGCGGTGCGCAAGGAATTCGGCGGGCTGGTGGCCGTCAACGACATCAGCTTCGACATCCGCGCCGGCGACATCGTCGGCCTGATCGGCCCCAACGGCGCGGGCAAGAGCACCACCTTCAACCTGGTCACCGGCGTGCTGGGCCTCACCCGTGGCCAGGTGCTGTTCCGCGGCCAGCCGGTGGGCGGGCTGTCGTCGCGGCAGATCGCCCAGGCGGGCATGTCGCGCACCTTCCAGCACGTGAAGATGATCCCCGAGATGACGGTGCTGGAGAACGTGGCCCTGGGCGGCTACCTGCGCAGCCGCAGCGGCACGCTCCAGGCCATGCTGCGGCTGGACCGGGCGGAGGAGCGCGGCCTGTTCGCCGAGGCCGAGGCCCAGCTGCAGCGCATCGGCATGGCCCACCAGATGCATGAGCTCGCCGGCAACCTGGCCCTGGGCCCGCAGCGGCTGATGGAGATCGCCCGCGCGCTGTGCACCGACCCCGCGCTGCTGCTGCTGGACGAGCCCGCCGCCGGCCTGCGCCACCAGGAGAAGCTGGCCCTGGCCGGCGTGCTGCGCCAGCTGAAGGCCGAGGGCCTGAGCATCCTGCTGGTCGAGCACGACATGGACTTCGTCATGGGCCTGACCGACCGCATCGTGGTGATGGAGTTCGGCACCCGGCTGATCGAGGGCACGCCGGCCGAGGTGCAGGCCAGCCCGGTCGTGCGCGCCGCCTACCTCGGAACGGAGCATTGAGATGAGCGCACTCTTGCAGGTGACCGGCCTGCACGCCGGCTACGGCCGCGCCGAGGTGCTGAGCGGCCTGGACTTCCAGCTGGCCCAGGGCCAGGTGGTCACCATCATCGGCCCCAACGGCGCCGGCAAGACCACCACGCTGAACGCCCTGATGGGCGTGCTGCCCAGCCGCGGCCGGGTGGTCTTCGACGGCACCGACCTGGCCGACGTCACGCTGGAAGAGCGGGTGATGCTGGGCCTGGCCCTGGTGCCCGAGAAGCGCGAGCTGTTCGGCACCATGCCGGTGGAAGACAACCTCATCCTCGGCGGCTACCGGGCGATGAAGCTGAAGGTGCCGAACTGGCGTGGCGAACTGGAACGGGTCTACACGCTGTTCCCCCGGCTGAAGGAGCGCCGCACCCAGCTGGCCGGCACGCTGTCGGGCGGTGAGCGGCAGATGCTGGCGGTGGGCCGGGCGCTGATGTCGGGCCCCAAGCTGCTGATGCTCGACGAGCCCAGCCTGGGCCTGGCGCCGCTGGTGGTGCGCGAGATCTTCCGCACCATCGACGCGCTGCGCAGCCAGGGCGTGTCCATCCTGCTGATCGAGCAGAACGCCCGCGCCGCGCTGGAGGTGGCCGACCACGGCTACGTGCTGGAGACCGGCGCCTTCTCGGTGCAGGGGCCGGCCGATGAACTGGCCGTCGACCCGCGCGTGATCGAAACCTACCTGGGCGCGGCTCGGCCTGCTGCCTGACGGGAGCCCTGCGATGTGGACCTACCAGGCCCCGGTGGCCGACATGCTGCACCTGCTGACACGGGTGCTGCACGCGCCCGCCAGCTGGGCCGCCCAGCCGGCGTTTGCCGACCTGGACACCGACACCGCCGGCGAGGTGCTGGCCCAGGCCAGCCGCTTTGCCACCGAGGTGCTGGCGCCGACCAACGCCGTGGGCGATCAACAGGGCTGCACCTGGGCTCCCGAAGGCGTCACCACGCCGCCGGGTTTCCGCGCCGCCTACCAGGCCTTCGTCGATGGTGGTTGGCCTGCCCTGGCCTGCAGCCCCGACGCCGGCGGCCAGGGCCTGCCGCAGGTGCTGAACATGGCACTGTTCGAGATGCTGGCCGCCGCCAACCACGGCTGGACCATGTACCCCGGCCTGCTGCACGGCGCCTACGAGGTGGTGCTGCACCACGGCACGTCCGAATTGCAGGCGCTGTACCTCGACAAGCTGGTCAGCGGCGCCTGGTTGGGCACCATGTGCCTGACCGAGCCCCAGGCCGGCAGCGACCTCGGCCTGGTGCGCACGCAGGCCACAGTCACCGCCGGTCAACCTGCCAACGGCGTGCCGGTGCAGGTGTCCGGCAGCAAGATCTTCATCAGCGGCGGCGACCACGACCTGACCGACAACATCGTGCACCTGGTGCTGTGCCGGCTGGATGGCGCGCCGCCGGGCACCAAGGGCCTGAGCCTGGCGCTGGTGCCCAAGGTCCGCCCCGACGGCACGCGCAACGGCGTGCACTGCGACGGTATCGAGCACAAGATGGGGATCCACGGCAGCGCCACCTGCCAGATGCGCTTTGACGGGGCTGACGGCTGGCTGATCGGCGAGCCGCACCGCGGCCTGGCGGCGATGTTCCTGATGATGAACGCCGCCCGCCTGCATGTGGCGATGCAGGGCGTGGGCCATCTGGAGGCGGCCACGCAGAATGCCTGGCGCTATGCGCAGGAACGGCTGCAGATGCGCGCCGCTGCCCGACCGGCCGGGGCCGCGGCCGGCCCTGGCCCCGACCCGATCGCCTGGCACCCGGCCATGCGGCGCACCCTGCTGACCCTGCAGGCCCGCACCGACGGCTGCCGCGCCATCGCCTACTGGTGCGCACTGCTGCTCGACGAGGCCGAGCACCACCCCGACGCCGCCCGCCGCGCCACCGCAGCCGGCCATGTGGCGCTGCTGACACCGGTGGCCAAGAGCCTGTTCACCGAGCTGGGCCACCGCAGCGCGGACGAAGCGCTGCAGGTCTGGGGCGGTTACGGCTTCGTGCGCGAGTACGGCATCGAACAGACCGTGCGCGACAGCCGCATCGCGATGATCTACGAGGGCACCAACGAGATCCAGGCCGTCGACCTGGTGCAGCGCAAGCTGCTGGACGACGGTGGTGCCCGCGCCCGGGCGCTGATGGCCGACCTGGCCGCCGAGGCCGCTGCCTGCCGCGCCGTGCCGGTGCTGCAGCCGTTTGCCGAGGCCCTGGTGCAGCAGCTGACCCTGTGGGAGCAGGCGCTGCAGGCCTTGCAGGCCAGCCGCACCGCCGACCCCGAGCATCCGTTGCGGGCCGCCGACGATGTGCTGGCCGGCGTGGGCCACGCGCTGCTGGCCTGGGCCTGGGCGCGCATCGCCCGCACCGCGGTGCAGGCGGCGCTTCCCGCCGTGCCCGGCGCCCGGGCGGCCGACCAGTGGCTGCAATCGGCCACCTTCGGCCTGCAGTGGCTGCTGCCCCAGGCCCAGGTGCACTGGCAGCGTGCCACGCAGCCGGCGCTGGCGCTGCCGTTCCTGGCGGCCTGACCGGCGATGCAGCGCCGCGCCCCGCTCGACCAGCGCACCCAGGCCAGTGCCGCCGTGCCGGTGGCGCCACCGGCGCCCCGTGCGGCGGCCCAGCCGCTGTCGCTGGGCGTGCTGTCCGACGTGCTGGGCTACCACGTGGCCCAGGCCGCCGTCACCACCGTCGACATGTTCGAGCGACACGTCGGCCAGCCGTTCGGCCTGCGCAAGGTGGAGTACTCGCTGCTGCTGCTGCTGCTGGCCAACGGCCCGCTCACGCCCAAGCGGCTGGGGCAGGCACTGGCGCTGTCGGGGCCCAACCTCACGCTGCTGCTCGACCGCCTGCAGGACCGCGGCCTGCTGCGCCGCGAGCGCAGCACCACCGACGGCCGCAGCCAGAACATCGTGCTGACCGACGCTGGCCGGGCCCTGACGCAAGCCGCAGGCGATGCCGCCGCGCCGATGGAGCGTGAACTCGACGACCGCCTCAGCTGTGCCGAGCGGCTGATGCTGATCGAACTGCTGCGGAAGGTGGCGGGCCGGTAGACGCTGCGGCACTGCCGCGGTGCGCCGCACCATGCCGCACAGGCGGCTGCATGCGATCATGGGTTGGTCACGCCCGCGCGCTGGCCGGCCTGACGCACCCGCCACTGCTGGAGCCCGCCCATGCTGCACGATTTCGAACCCGGTGGTTACCGCTTCCTGGAGGGCGGGTTTCCGTATTCCGCGGGCGTCATCGCCCTGCCGGGCTTTGCGATCCGGCGGGTGCGCCTGGCCCGGCCGTTGCCGGTGGCCGCCGGTTTCCAGGCCATTGAACAGCACCTGGCCGCCGCAGGCTTGCCGCTGCAGGCCTTGTGTGCGGCCGAACTGCGGTCGCCACAGCCGTTCAGCATGGCGGGCTTCCAGGGCTTCAACCAGGGCTATGTCGACGTGCTGGCCCGCTGGGGCCTGGTGCGCGGCGGGCTGAACCCGGTGGCGCGCAGCAATGTCTGCCCGCTGTTCGACGCGCCGGCCGAGCCCAGCTTCTTCGCCTTCAGCCACACCGTGCCGCTGGCCGGTGCCGCGTCCACCCCGGCGGATGCAGACTTCGTGGTCGCCGGCAGCGGCGAGTGGCCCGAGGACCAGCCCTTTCCCGAAGGCATCGTGGCGCGCGGCGACCTGTCAGCCGCCGGCATGGCCGCCAAGGCTGCCTACGTGCTGCGCACCATGCGCGAACGTACCGAAGGACTGGGCGGCGACTGGGGCGCACTCACCGTGGCCCAGGTCTACACCGTGCACGACATCCATGCCCTGCTGGCCTCGCACTTCGCGCCTGCCGGGCTCACCACGCTGGGCCTGACCTGGCACGTCTGCGCGCCGCCCATCCTGGAACTGGCCTTCGAGATGGACGTGCGCCGCGTGCGCAGCGAGCAGGTGGCCTGAGCGCCTGCCGCGCCGGCGCGGCTCAGCGCGTGCCGGCGCGCTGGTTGAGCCGCTGCAGCAGCGTGCCCACGATGCCCTTGGGCATGTAGATGATGAACAGCACCAGCAGCAGCCCGTAGATGGTGGTGTCGATGCCGAGCACCTGGTTGCCGATCAGCACCCGCAGCGATTCGCTGAGCAGCAGCAGGAACACGGCCCCCATCGTCGGCCCCAGCATCACGAACAGGCCGCCGGCGATCACGCCGAACACCATCTGCAGCGAGATGCCGATGCCCGAGACCGTCTCCGGGTTGATGTAGAGCTGGTACTGGGCGTACAGCACCCCGCCAACGCAGGTCATGGCCGCCGAGATCAGGGTGACGGTGAGCTTGGCGCGGGTGACGTCGATGCCGATCGACGCGGCCGCGTCTTCCTCTTCACTGATGGCTTCGAGCGCCAGGCGGTTCATGCTGCCGTCCACCCGGTGCCACACCCACAGCGCCAGCAGCCACAGCACCAGCACCGCGTAGAACCACACGGTCTTGTCTTCGAACTGCAGGGCCGCCAGGTTGGCGGTGGCGCCGTCGGTCAGGGCCGGCTTGGGCGTGAGCCCCAGCGACCCGCCGGTGTGGTCGCGCAGGCCCACGATGATCAGGCGTGTCACCTCGCTCAGCGCCAGGGTGACCAGCGCAAAGTAGTGGCCCACGATCTTGAAGCGGAAGCATGGCAGCCCAACCAGCAAGGCCACGCCCAGCGACAGCACCACGGCCACCACCGTGCCGATCCAGGGCGAGATGCCCCAGTGGTTCCACAGCAGCACCACGGTGTAGGCGCCGATGCCCAGGAAGGCGCCGTGGCCGAAGCTCACCAGGCCGAGCCGGCCCATGATCGACCAGCTGGTGTAGATGAACGACCACAGCAGCGCCATCACCATCAGGTGCAGCGCGTACTTGCCCGGGCCGAACAGGGGCACCGCCAGCAGGGCCACCAGGCCCACTGCGGCCACGATGTGGCGTTTTGTCATGCCTTGCGCCTCTTCGACAGCAGGCCCTCGGGCTTCCAGAACATGGTGGCCATGAAGAAGGCGAAGGCCAGCACGTAGCCCCACTCCAGTTGCAGGAAGAAGCCGCCCACCGAGATGAACTGGGCGAACACGAAGGCGGCGACGAAGCCGCCGATCAGGTTGCCCAGGCCACCCAGCACGCAGATCAGGAAGGTGATCGGCCCGAACGACAGGCCGATGGCCGGGTGCACGTCGTACTGCAGCACCAGCAGGCAGGCCGCCAGCCCGGCCAGCCCCCCGCCGATGGCCGAGGTGATCAGGTACACCCGCGACGGGTTCACGCCCATCAGCGGCATGATGGCGCGGTCCTGGCTGATGGCGCGGATGGCCGTGCCCATGAACGTGCGGTTGAGGAACAGGTAGGCCCCCGCAATGGCCAGCATGGCCGCGACGAAGGCCACCATGCGCGCACCCGACAGGCTCATCTCACCCACCGCGAAGCCGGGGATGCGCACCCCCAGGTTGCGGAACTCGACCCCGAACGCCATGGTGGTCACCGCCTGCAGCAGGAACAGCACGCCGCCGGTCACCAGCAGCTGGTTGATCGGCTCGGCCGCCAGCACCGGCTTGATGACGAACTGGTGCATGGCCGCACCCAGCGCACCGACGAACAGCACGCAGGTGGGCATGGCCATCCACAGCGGCCAGCCCTGCTGGGTGTGCAGCCACCAGATGGCGTACATGCCGACCATGATCAGCTCGGCATAGCAGATCCAGACCACGTCGATGACGCCGAAGATCAGGTTCAGCCCCAGCGACAGCAGCGCCAGCAGGCCGCCCAGCAGCAGGCCGTTGAGCACCGCCTCGAGGAAGAAGATGTCGAAGATGGACGCCATGGGATTCCTGGTGGTGCCTGGTCAGACGCCCAGGTAGGCACGCCGCACGCTGTCATTGGCCAGCAGGTCGGCCGACGCGCCGCTGGCATGGATGCGGCCGGTCTCGAGCAGGTAGCCCCGGTCGACCACCTTGAGCACCTGCTGGATGTTCTGCTCGACGATCAGCACGGTGTAGCCCTCGGCGCTCATCTTGCGCACCACCTCGAAGATCGACTGCACCACCACCGGCGCCAGGCCGGCCGACGGTTCGTCCAGCAACAGCAGCCGCGGGCCGCTCATCAGCGCGCGGCCGATGGCGCACATCTGCTGCTCACCGCCCGACATGGTGCCGGCCAGCTGTGCGCGCCGCTCCTTCATGCGCGGGAACAGCGCGTAGACCATCTCCAGCCGCTGCGCGAAGTGCGCCCGTGCCGCCGGCAGGAAGGCGCCCATGCGCAGGTTGTCTTCGACCGTCAGCCGCGGGAACAGCCGCCGGCCTTCGGGCACCTGGGCGATGCCCAGCGAGATGACCTCGTGCGCCGGCCGCCCGTCGTAGCGCTGGCCGGCCATGTGCAGCTGGCCGGCCGTGGGCTCGATCAGCTTGGAGATGGCGCGCAGCAGCGTGGTCTTGCCCGCGCCGTTGGGGCCGATCACCGCCACCGATTCACCGGCCTTCACTTCCAGGCTGACATCGAACAGCACCTGGAAGGCACCGTAGCCGGCGCTCAGGTTGTCGATGCGCAGCAGCGTGTCGGTGGCCGGGTTGGCGTGGGGCCCGCTCATGCCGTCTGCGCCTTCAGTTGCTGCTGCACCGCACTGGCGTCGGTGCCCAGGTAGACCTCGACCACCTTCGGGTCGTGGGCCACGTCGGCGGGCAGGCCGTTGGCGATCAGCTCGCCATGGTCGAGCACGATGCAGCGGTCGATCACCCGCATCAGCACACCCATGATGTGCTCGACCCAGATGATGGTGACGCCGCGTTCGTCGCGGATGCGCTTGAGCATGTCGGCGGCCTGGTTCATCTCGCCTTCGTCCAGCCCGCCCAGGCTCTCGTCGGCCAGCAGCAGGCGCGGCTGCGTGGCCAGCGCACGCGCCATCTCCAGTTTCTTCAGGCCCGCCGCACCCAGGCCGTCCAGGCGCATCTTGGGGTCGCGCGGCAGGCCGATCAGTTCCAGCGCGTCGTGTGCGCGGCGCTCGGCCTCACCCCGGGTGATGCGGTCGCCACTGCCGTAGTAGGCCGCCAGCGTGGCGTTCTCCAGGATCGACAGCTTCTTGAACGGCCGCGGGATCTGGAAGGTGCGCGCGATGCCGCGCCGGCAAGTGAGGTCGGGCGGCAGCCCGCCGATCTCGACGCCATCGAGCTGGATCGAGCCCGAGGTGGGCGGAAACAGCCCTGCGATGACGTTGAACGTGGTGCTCTTGCCCGAGCCATTGGGGCCGATCAACCCCAGGATCTCGCCCTGCTCGACGCGGAACGACACGCGGTCCACCGCGGTGAAGCCGCCGAACCGCTTGGTCAGCTGTTCAACAACCAGCATGGCCCGTCCTGACTGCGACAGGGTCGGCAGTGGCCTTCACTGGGCGCTGTAGCCGTGGCCCTTGGGCAGGGGCAGGATCGGATCCTTGGTCTTGATGGCCGTCGGCCAGACGATGAAGGTGTCCTGGTTGCTGTACTGCATCACCACCGGGCTCGACAGGGCGTTCTGGCCTGACATGGCATGGCCGGGCGGATTGAACTTGACGCCGTAGCCCTGGATCGTGCCGCCCACCTTGATGTCGGTCTCCAGGGCCGCCTTGCGCAGGGCCTCGGCGTCGGTGCCGCCGTGCTTCTTGATGGCGCGGGGCAGCACGTCGGTCAGGAAGATCCAGGCCTGGTTGAAGCCCATGGACACATGAGGCGGCACCTCGTCGACCTTCACGTCGGCCTTGTAGCGGCGCACCATTTCCTTGGTCACGTCGCCCATCCCGGGGGCCAGGGAAGCCGGGTTCAGCAACTGGGCTGCCACCGGGTCGACGTTGTAGATGTAGTTGGCGTCTTCCTTGAAGGTGGCAAACAGCTTGTCGAACTGGCCGTAGCCGGCGCCGTGGCCGATCAGCGCGGACCACTTCAGCCCCTGCTCCTTGGCCTGGCGCATGAACAGCGTGATGTCGGGGTTGTAGCCGGTGTGCAGGATCACGTCGGCCCGGGCGCGGCGCAGCTTGGTGACCAGGGGCGACAGGTCCGGTGACGTGGCGGCATAGCCTTCCTTCAGCACCACCTGCATGCCGAAGCCCTTGCAGGCGCTCTCGTTGCCCGCTGCCACGCCGCTGCCGTAGGGCCCGTCCTCGTAGATCACGGCCACACGCAGGTCCTTGGGCTCCTTGCCCAGCCGGGCCTTGGCCTGTTCATTGAGGAAGCTGCACGAGGCCTCGCCGAACTGGTCGGAGTGCACCTGGGCGCGGAACACGTAGTTGAACTTCTTGTCCTTGAGCACCGCCGAGGCCACGCACACGTTGGCCCACATGAACTTCTTCACCGCCTCGGCCTTCTGGGCCACCGGCACGCAGTGGGCGCTGGAGAACAGGCCCATGATCATGTCGACCTTTTCCTGGTTCACCAGGCGCTCGTACTCGTTGATCGCCACCTCGGCCTTGCTCTGGGCATCGGTGTAGACCGGCTTGATCTTCCAGCCGTCCACGCCACCGCGCTCGTTGAACATGTCGATGGCGTACTTCGTGCCCAGGTACGACGCATTCGAGCCGCCTGCGGCGAACGGGCCGGTCAGGTCATAGATGACGCCGACCTTGAGCTCCTTGGCCTGGGCCAGCGCCGATCCTGCACAGAGGCAGGTGGCGAGGCTCACCGCAACCGCCGCAATCCAATGCTTCATGGGGGCTCCTCGAGTTGCCGGTCGAACCGGGATCGGCCCATGATGACAGTGCAGGGCAACGCCCCGGAATGGGGGGTTCCCCGCTTAGGGTCGCGCCGACTGGCGGAACCCGGCCGCTGCGTGTGGCCCGGCGGTCAGCCGCCTGCCGCGCCGCCGGCCGTCACCAGGGCGCCCGGCCGATCCCCATCACGCGCCGGTACCACTCGTGGAAGTGCTGCATGCCGTCTTCCATCGGGCTCTGGTAGGGGCCGGCCTCGTCGTCGCCGCGTTCCATCAGCGCCTTGCGGCCAGCGTCCATGCGCAGGGCAATCTCGTCGTCCTCGACGCAGGTTTCCATGTAGGCGGCCTGCTCGGCCTCGATGAACTCGCGCTCGAAGGCGGCGATCTCCTCGGGGTAGTAGAACTCCACCATGTTCACCGTCTTCTGCGGGCCCTTGGGGTACAGCGTGCTCACCACCAGCACATGCGGGTACCACTCGACCATGATGTTCGGGTAGTAGGTCAGCCAGATCGCGCCCTGCTTGGGTGGCTGGCCGTTGCCCAGCGCCAGCACCGCCTCGTGCCAGCGCTTGTAGGCGGGTGACCCGGCCTGGCGCAGCGAATCATTGATGCCCACCGTCTGCACCGAATGGTGCGGGCTGAACTCCCAGCGCAGGTCGTCGCAGGTGACGAAGCGGCCCAGCCCGGGGTGGAAGGGGCCGACGTGGTAGTCCTCGAGGTAGACCTCGATGAAGGTCTTCCAGTTGTAGTTGCACTCGTGCACATGCACCTTGTCGAGCACATAGCCGGTGAAGTCGAGGTCGGCCTTGGGGCCCACCTGGCCCAGCTCGGCGGCGATGTCGCGGCCGTTGTCCTCGAACACCATGCCGT
>ERZ795056.6896-NODE-6896-length-10991-cov-5.610918_pt1 | contig 10991 bp, 7 predicted proteins | sample MGYA00375140_ERZ795056 | MGnify/ENA primary metagenome ERZ795056 (study PRJEB30185, sample SAMN05720227) | activated sludge metagenome | isolation source: Anaerobic digester | place: USA | collected 2015-03-09 ...
CGAGATGTTAAGCGGTGACTGGAGTTCAGACGTGTGCTCTTCCGATCTAACCACGTTCGGCGCAACCACGTTCGGCCGGCTCTCCGGAGGCGGACCGTCGGTCCGAGCGCCGCGGCATCGAGTATCGCCTCGAGATCCCCGCCCCGGCGCAGCAATGGGTGCATGTGACGATGACCGTGCCGCGGCCGACGGGCCTGCGCAGCGAGGTGGCGATGCCGGCGTGGACCCCCGGCTCCTACATGGTCCGCGACCACGCGCGCCACGTCGACGGCGTCGAGGCGAAGGACCTGCGCGGCCGACCGTTGCGGCTGCACCGGATCGACAAGCAGACCTGGCGCGTCGACCACGGCGTCGGCGGCTTCACCCTCTCCTATCGCGTGTTCGCCGACGAGGCCGGCGTGCGCACCAGCTTCGTCGACGACCGCCACGCGACCCTCAACGGCTCGTCGATCTTCATGTACCTCGTCAAGGGCACCGGGCGCCCCGCCACCGTCGAGCTCGTGCTGCCCGCGGGCTGGCAGGCGCACACCGCCCTCGAGCGGCCCGTCGCCGACCTACCCCTCTTCATCGCCCCCGACTACGACACCCTCGTCGACTCGCCGATGGAGCTCGGCAACCCCGAGCTGCGCGCCTTCGACGTCGCCGGCGCGCGCATCGAGCTGGTGTTCTCGGCGCCCGCCGGCAGCAACGCCGACACCGCCCGCATCGCCGCCGACTTGCAGAAGGTCGTCGCCGCGTTCGCGCGGATGATGGACGGCCTGCCGCTACGCCGCTACGTCTTCCTCGTGCTCGCCGACGAGACCGGCGACGGCGGCCTCGAGCACGCCGCGAGCACGCTGCTACGTGTCCCGAGGGACATGTTCGCCGACGAGGCCGGTTACCGCCGGCTCGCCAACCTCGGCGCGCACGAGTTCTTCCACCTGTGGAACGTCAAGCGCCTGCGTGACGTCGCCCTGCGGCCCTACGACTACCGCGGCGAGGACTACACCCGCCTGCTGTGGTTCCACGAGGGCTTCACCGAGACGATGGAGCAGCAGGCGCTGGTGCGCGCCGGCCTGGTCGAGGGCGAGGTCTATCTGCGCGAGCTGGCGACCGGCTGGGCCGCGTATCTGCGCAAGCCGGGCCGCAACCACGCGCCGCTCGGCGAGCTCAGCTTCGACGCCTGGACCAAGGCCTACAAGCCGAGCCCGAGCCACGGCAACACGCAGATCAGCTACTACGAGAAGGGCTATCTGCTCGGCATCTGCCTCGACCTCGAGCTGCGCGTGCGCTCGGCCCAGCACGCCCAGCAGGGCTCGCTGGCCGGGCTGTTTCGCCGCCTGATGGTCAGCCACGGCAGCACCGGCAAGGGCCTGACGCAGGCCGACATCGTCGCCGCCGCCTCGGCCGAGGCGGCCGAGCCGATGGATGTCTTCTTCGCGCGTCACGTCGACGGCACCGCCGAGCTGCCGCTGCCCGAGCTGCTGACGCAGGTCGGCGTGCGCGTGGTCGGCGAGACCGCGACGCGGGCCCACAGCGGGCTGGTGCTGGCCGCGGACCGCAGCGTCCGCAACATCGAACCCGGCTCGCCCGCGATGACCGCGGGCCTGATGCTCGGCGACGAGGTGATCGCCGTCGGCGGTCGACGGGTGCGCGGCGGCGACGAGGCGACGACCCGACTCGCCGAGCGCAAGGCCGGCGAGCGCGTCGATGTCGCGGTGTTTCGCGGCGGCCGCCTCGAGCTGCGCAGCCTCACCCTCGTCGCCGATCCGCACCGCAACTATCGCTTCGAGTTCGCGCCCGAGGCCACCCTGACCCCCGCCACCCTCGCCCTGCGCAAGGCGTGGCTCGCCCGCTTCGCCGACAAGTGAGCGCCGAGGTCTCAGGCCTCCGACTCGAGCTCGCGGATCAGGGCGACATACGCGGGCCGGCGATCGGGGCGCGCATGCCGGGCCGCACGACGCAGCGCCGACACGACCTCCGGACCCCACGCCCGGATCGCCGCGTGGGCGCCCTCGCGGACCCGCGGCTCGCGGTGATCGAGGCGCTCGAGCAGCGCCGCCAGCGAGGGCTCGTGACGCCCGTGCCCGAGGCTCTTCATCAGCTGCAACACGATGTCGGGGCGGGTCTCCATGGCCAGCGCGCGCGCGGCCGCGTCCAGCGACTGCTCGCGCGAGGCGACCTGCCGCAGCGCCCGCAAGGCCGCGCTGCGCACCTGCGGCCGCGGATCGACGACCAGCGACTCGAGCGGCGCGACACCCCGCTCGTGATGCGTGGCCAGGGCATGGACCGCACGCACGGCCAGGCCCTTCGCCACGCTCTTGTCGGCGATCAGCGCGAGCAAGACCTCGGGTCCCTGCCCCGCGATCGGATCCTCGGGGTCCGCGGAGTCGTCGGTCGGGGCCACGTCATCGACCACCACGAGGTGCTCGACGTCTTCGGGCGAGCGCGACGCGATGGACGCGACCAGCGATCGCAAGGCCGCCGATCGACCCGGCCGCAACAGCCGCGCGAGGCGAGTATCACCGCGCTCCGCGGCCTCCCACACCACCGGCAGCAGCTCCTCCTCCGCGGCCGCCTGCAGCCGCTCCGCCATCGCCGCGTCCCCGGCGATCCACGCCGAGGCCCAGACGCGCACGAACTCGCGGCGCTGTCGCGGACTGCAATACGGCAGCAGCAGCGCCGCGGCCCGTCGCGCGCCCGGCTCCGTCGGCCAGCGGTGCAGCAGTGGCGCGAGCTTTTGCCAGTACACCGAAGTAAGCACCACCTGGCCGCGCAACACCGCTTCCAGCACCTGCGGCCAGACCGGATAAGCATCGGGCCAGTCGAGCAGCCGCATCGCCGCGCGCACCCGCTCCTGCTCGTCACCCGCACGCAGCGTCGTGCACAACACCTCGAGGTCCTCCTGTGAACGCGGGGCGAAGCGCGGCCGGACGCGTTCGGGCCGCGGCAGGCTCACCGGCACATCGAGCGGCCGGGTCACCAGCGTCGTCGCCAGCCAGGCCGCGCGGGCCGACGGCTCCATCGCGTGCCAGCGCCGGGCCTGCTCGCGCAGCTCCGTGATCGTGCGCGACTCCTCGTCCGCGAGCGGGGGGATCGCCAGCGCCTCACACAGCAGCGCCGCGCTGTCGTTCGCGTGGTCGGGGCCGATCCGCGAGCCATCGAGGCAGCGCTCGAGATCCGCCGTCGTCCGCACCGCCCCGAGCCGCCCGAGCAGCTGCCAGCGCCGTTGCCCCCCGAGCCCCGCCGACGCCCGTGCCGCCCGCAGCAACCCGATCGCGTGCACCTCGTGGCCACGCCCCACCGCGCGCCCGGCCACGCAGCGCTCGAGGAAGCCCGCCAGCGCCGCGGGCTCGACCGTCTCGCTGTGCTTCTCCGCGAGCTCGAGCAGCGCCCCGACAAACTCGGCGTGCTGCGACTGCGTCGCGTCGAGCACCAGCCCGAGCGTGCGCCCGTCCACCGCGTCCGCGCCGCGCAGCCACGCGATCCAGTCAGCCAGCCCGGCGCGCACCGTGACGAGGATCGCCGACTCGAGCGCCGGCACTCGCTGCAGGGCGAGCGCCCGCGCGGCCTCCGGCGAGAAGCCCTCGGTCCGCAGCTGTCGCCCCGGATCTTGGACCGGCGGCCGCGGCAACAGCCGCGCGCGATGCAGCTGCGCGGCCAGAGTCTCCGCATCACCGTCGGCCAACCTCACCTGTCCTTCGAGACATGCCGCGATCAGGGCCCGGTGCGCCGCGTGCTGCGAGCGAGCCAGGCGCAGCGCAGCCGCGAGTGGCAGCCAGCCGGACAGCGCGTCCCACAGCAGCTCGATGCGCCGCGCCTCGGTCTCGTCCTCGAGCGCCCGCACCAGCACCGCGACCCGCGACGGCCCGGCGGCGCGTGACAGCGCGGCGAGCAGCGCCTCGCGCAGCCCGCTGTTGTCGTGATGCGCGAGCCAGCCAAGCAGCGTGGGGATCGATCGCTCGCTGCCGACCTGCGCGAGCGCCAGCGCGGCCTCCTTCTTGACCGCCATCTCCGGCCGCTGCAGCGCCGCGATCGCGATCGGCTCGGCCCAGGTCGCGCGCAGGGTGGCGATCGCCGCGAGCGCCTGGCACAGGATGCGCGGCTCCTCGTGCGCGGCCAGCCGGCAGATCGACAGCTCGAGGCCCCGCGCCTCCTCGCCGGCCGCGAGGATCGCCTCGATCGCCGCGCGCCGGACCTCACGCTCGCCGTGACGCCAGTACGGCTCGATGAAGCGCAGCACCAGCGCTCCCGGCGTGTGCCGGCCGACAAGCTCGAGCAGGGCCACGCACACCGCGGTCGCCGGTCCCTCGCGCAGCCAGTCGATCGCCACCTGCACCACCAGATCGCGGCCGGTCTCGGGGCCCGCCTCGATCCAGCGCCGCACCGCGCGACCCTCGCGGATCAGGTGGCGTCCGTAACGAAACAACTTCTGCTCGAGCTCGGGTAGCGCGACCCGCTTGATCATGAAGTCACCGGCGAGCGCACGACGCACCAGGCCGCGAAGCTGCTCGCGGAACAACTCGATCACCTGCGGCAGGTGCTCGATGTCCCCGGACTCACACAAGATATCGAGCACGCGGCCCGGCTCGATGCTGTGGGTCGGGTCGTCGCCCCAGGGCGCGTCGGCGATGATGCGCGCGACCTCGCGGTCACGATGCACGAGCTTCGAACCATCGAGCAGGCCCGACTCGTGCGGCCCCAGCTGCGCGCCCAGCTCCCGCAACAATTCCTCGCGCTCCCGACACAGCGCCCACAACACCGCCAGCGCGGGCACCCGCTGTCCCTCACCGAGCCGGGGGTCCAGCACCCGCGCGCGCAGCCGCAGCTGCGCCTCTGGACCGCCCTTGACGCGCAACACCGGCACGACCACCTCGGGCAGCGCATCGAGCCAGGCCAGCAACGGCGCCTCACCGACGTACTCCGCGCTGCGTCCGGCCGCCTCGATCAGCGCCGCGGCGACCGCGACATCACGGACTTGCTCGAGCAACGTCAGCAACACCGCCGGCGCCCGCGTGCCGAAGCTCGCCGCGAGGATCGCCGCGCGACGGATCCACCGCGGGTCGTCGGCCGACAGCGTGGCCAGCCGCTCGACCAGCTCGGCGCGCACCACATACGTCACCCGGATCAATTCCTCGGCCGTCCACACCGGGTGCGCGTCGAAGCACTCGAGCAAGCCGCCCAGATGCGGCGCGCGCACGAAGATCCCGTGGCGGTGCGCAGCCAGCAGAAAGCGCCGCGTCGGCGGCCCGAAGCGCAGCGGCGCGGCCGCGGCGAGCATCAGCGCCAGGTCGATGTCGTCGTCGCATGCGAGCGGTCCGAGGGCCTCCAGCGCCTCGGCGCGGGCCTGCTCGGGCCCCGTGTCGGCGAGCACCCGATCCCGCAACCAGTCGCCGCGCCCGAGCATCACCGCCGCCGCGACGGCCGCCTGCACGACCTCGAGCTCGGGGTCCTCGAGCGCCGCGAGCACGAGGCGTTCACGGTCACGGGTGGCGGTCGGTGACAGCCCCTGCACCCAGCCGCCGCAGAGCATGGTGATCGCGCGGGCGCGCAGCTCCGGCGCCTCGTCGGCGGCCAGCGGCATCACCAGCGCGAAGGCATCCGTCGGCGCCAGCGCGAGCTGACGAACGGCCGGAGCGATCCAGTCGAGGCCGATCGAGCGCAGCCGGACATCACTGGCCGTGCCGAGGCGACGCAGCAGCGGCGACGGATCGAGCACGCTGTCGATCGCCCAGCCCTGCACGATGCGCAGCAGCTCATCCTCATCGAGCTCCGCCACGGACTCACCGACCGCGAGCGCGACCCGACGCCAGGCGATGCGCAGCCGCGGTGCGAGCGCGGCGATGTCTCGCGGGAGCCTCGGTCCATAGGCCACCAGCGCGGCCGCCAGGAGCTGCAGCGCCAGCCCGACCTCGGGCTCCAGCGCCGCCACCGTCACCGGCAGCGCGCGCGCCAGGGCCTCGAGCACCCCGGGGTCGCTGCAGGTCGGCAGCGCCGCGAGCAGCGTGGTGAGCCGCAGCACCGCCTCGGGCGCGGTCCATGAATCGAGGCGCTCGAGGTCCGCAGGATCGAGGCGATGCATGACCGCGACCTTAACACTCGCGCGCGCGCACGGGCGCGCATCGCAGCGCTCAGCGCTCCGGCTCGTGCCGGCTGATGAAGTCGTGAAGGATCTGGTTGACCTCGGACGCGCGCGTTCGGTGGACCCAGTGGTTGTCGTCGATGCGGTGCACCTCGAGGTCGGGCACGAACTCGGGGACCCGGTCGTAGAGCTCGGGCATGATCGCCATGTCGCGCAGCGGCACGATCAGGCTGACCGGGACATCGACCGTCGACGGCGCCTCGAAGGTCGCGCGAAACAGCTGGCGATACAGCGCGAGCGGCGGGATCAGGGTGCTGCGGGCGAGTCGCTCGTCGATCGTCTGCAGCTCCGGGTCATCGCGGCGCAGCCCGCCGGCGCGGTGGGTCCGGATCCACATGCCGACCGGGTCACGGCCGAGGTAGCGCTCCGGCAGGCCGGGGACCTGGAACAGAAAGATGTACCAGGAGCGCCGCAGCTGGTCGCCGACCAGCAGCAAGTCGGCGAGGCGGTGACGCAGCAGGCGGTCGCGCAGCATCGTCTGCGTGGCCGCCGGATGCGGCCCCGCGATCGCCGTGAAGCTGCGCAGGCGGCGGGCCCGGTGGCGGTCGCCGGCGAACAACCAGCCGAGCATCGTGCCCCAGTCGTGGCCGACGAGATGGACCTGGCCCTCGGGCCCGACGAGCTCGTCGATCACCGCGTCGATGTCGTCGAGGTAGCGCGACAGGCGATAGCCCTCGGGCCCATACGGCTCGCTCGATCCGCCGACGCCGCGCATGTCGAAGGCGGCGATCGGGTGCATCGGCGCGAGGCCCTCGAACTGGCGCGACCAGGTCGTGTGGCTGTCGGGGAAGCCGTGCAGGAACAGCACGGGGGCGCGGCGCTCGTGGGGGTCGGAGACCGTCGAGCGGACCATCTTCAGGCGGACATCGCCGCGCGCGACGGTGACGGACTCGAGGGCCCGCTCGGGGAGCGTGCCGCCAAAATCAGTCGTTGGGGGCACCGGCGTTGATCCATTCCTCGATGAGCATCAGCTGGTCGGCGGACAGCGCCGGTCCGAGCGGCATCTTGTCGCCCTTGCCGCCGGCGGCCATGAATTCGCCGGTCAGCTTGAGGTACAGGTAGCTGGTGCTCGGGTCCATCGGCGTGACGAGGTTCATGGTCGCCAGGCCGACTGACTTCTTGTTGAAGATGTTGGCGTAGGCGTCGGCCATAGCGAGGCTGAGCATGCCATTGCCGGCGCCGGCGGGCCCGAGGTGACAGCTGCACGCCGCGGTGAAGATCGCCTGCACGTTGGTGAAGGTCGGCGCGGCTGGTTCGCCGGTCGTCGCGGTGGCGCCGGTCGTCGCGGTGTCGCCACCGGTCGAGCCACCATCGGTGTCCGCGAACTCGGCCCCGGCGATCCACGCGAGGATGATCTGGTTGTTGGGGTTCAGGAAGTCCTGGTCGAGCGGCATCCGGGCGCCGCTCTCACGCTTGAGGCCGAGCGCGTCGAGGGTCGCGTCCGGCAGCATCTTCACGGCGATGTACGAGTTCGGGATGTCGCCGATGGTCACGTACTTGGTGCCGGCCAGCTCGTCGAGCGAGCCGCCGGCGAGGGTGGGCGCGGTGCCGCCGGCGACGTGACAGCCGGACTTGCCGCAGCTCTCCTCGAAGGCGGCGCGGACCTCGGGCGGCATGCCCGAGGCGCCGGCGGTGTCGGTCCCGTCGATCTTCTCGAGCTGATTGCAGCCCGCGAGCCCGAGCCCGAGCCCGAGCACGGCCAGCCAGGCGCGAGGTTCACGAAACATGCTGGTGACGCGGTTCATCACAGGCTCCACTGTCGGCTGAGGTTGAAGCCGAGGAAAAAGTTGCCGCGGTTCTCGAAGGGGTTCTTCGACTGGCCGCCGGGCGCGTAGAGGTTGGTGTGGATCTCCCGGGTGTTGGTCAGGAAGATCTGGAAGAAGTGGCGGTTGGTCCGCACCGAGCCGCCGAGCGACCACGAGCCGATGTTGGCGCCGGTCGGGTCGGCGTTGCCACCGTTGTAATAGAACTTGTTGGTCGGGATCGGCAGGTAGTACTCGATGTCGATGCCCCAGCGCTTGCGCTGGCCGAGCCACACCGTCGAGGCGAGGCCGACACCGAGGCTGCCGCGCTTGTCCCTGACCTTCACGGGCCCCGCACCGTCGCCGAAGTCGACCGTCGGACCGACCTTGTGATTGGTGCGCAGCGAGTAGCTGACGACCAGCTGCGTGCTCCAGCGCTCGAACCACAGCCGGCTCAGCAACATCTGGAAGCTGCCCGCCCACGGGTTGGCGGTGTTCGAGGGGAAGTCGCGCATGTACTCGACCGAGGCGTAACCACCGAAGCTCAGCGGCTTGCCGGCCTCCTGACGGATCGGCATGTACTTGGTGCCGAGCTCGTAGCCCTTGCGCGAGTTGCTGCGCCGCAGCAGCACGTCCCAGCCGTCGAAGATGCCGTACGCGAAGCCGTACGAGATGTTGGCGCCCGCGTCGAGGCCGAAGGCGCCGCGCTCGGTGCCGACCCGACCGAAGCGGTGGTCGATGCGAAACTCGAACACGCGCTTGCCGAGCGTCGAGGTCGACGGCAGGTTGATCTGGAACACGCCATGAAACGGCGGCGTGCCCTTCGGCTTGTCGTCCTCGGGCTCGTCGCCATCCTCGGGCTTCGCCTCGGCACCGTCGTCGGCGGGCGCCACGACGGTGGCATCGGGCTTCTTCGTGTCGGGCGTCGCGGTCGTGTCGCTGCCGGTGGGCGTCGGCGTCGGCGTCGCGGTGGTGTCGCCGGGCGGCGGCGTCGTGTCACCCGGTGGCGGCGTCGTCGTCGTGTCACCCGGAGGCGGCGTCGTCGTATCGCCACCCGGCACCGCGGTCGTGTCGGCGGGCGGCGCGAGGCTGACGATCCAGTCCTTGATCGCCTTCTTCTGGCCGCCGGTCAGCGGGTCGCCGCCGAGCGGCATCGGGTCGCCCTTGATGCCCTTGCCGGTGATCTTGTTGACCAGATAACTGCGGGCCGGATCACCGGCGGTGATCATCGCCTTGCCGGTCGCCTTCGACTTGACCGAGGTCAGCCGTGACGGTGACCCTTGCAGCGACGGGAACTCGCCGCTCTTGTCATGACATGAGGTGCAGTTGTCCTCGAAGATCTTCTTGACCTTCGCCTCGAGATCAGAGGCCGGAGCTGCGAGCACGAGGAGGATCGAGAGGGGCAGCGGCATGGGGTGCAGGGCCTACCGTACGGCAGGCGTGAGTGTTACCACAATGCGGGTGATGCCTGGCTCGGATATTATCGTCGGCATGCGCACGCGTCTTCGGCTCGTCCTCGCCACTGCCTCTGTTTGTACGGTCGTGGCCTGCCAAACGCCCAACCCCGAGGCTGCGAAGAAAGACGCGCCCGTGGTCACACCGGCGACGCCCGCGACGCCGCCCCCCGTAATCACCCCGCCCCCGGACCTGGTCGCAAAAAGCACCGCGCCCGGAACGGCCGGCGAGCCGAGCCCCGATCCGTCTGCCGCCGAGCCGCCGACGCCGACCGAGGCCGCCGCGACCGCGACCGCGGGCGCCGAGGGCGGTGCGGCCGCGGCAGCGACCGCGGGTGACCCGGCGGCGCCTGCGGTCGACAAGACCAAGCTGCTCACCGACGCGAAGTCGAAGAAGACCAGCGACGCGAAGGCCAAGAAGGCGCTCGAGGAGGCCGAGGCGGCGGGTGCGACCGTCCGCGAATTGGCCGAGGCGAGCAACGAGCGTGGTGTCGCGCTGCTCGGCAGCGGCGAGCCCGAGCGCGCCACTGCGGCCTTCGAGTGGGCCCGCGACAAGGACCCGACCTACCCGGATCCGAGCTTCAACCTCGCCAAGCAGACCGCGATGGCCGGTGAGATCCCCGAGACCGTGAAGCACCTGCAAGAGGTCCACAAGCGCGGCGGCAAGAAGCTGCTCAAGCAGGTCGGCTTCGACCCCACCTTCGAGATCGTCAAGGACGATCCGGAAGTGGCCAAGATCATCAAGTAAGCGCGGGCCCGAACATGACGGCGCCCGCCTCGAAGATCACGCGGGTGCTGTTCATCTGCCACGCGAACCTGGTCCGCTCACCGCTCGCGGAGGGCATCTTCCGCCACCTGGTCGCGCAGCGCGGCCTCGCCGATCGCTTCGTGATCGACAGCGCCGGCATCGCCGCGCACGAGGGCATGGCGCCGGACGCCGGCAGCATCGCCGTCGCCGCCCAGCACGGCATCAAGCTCGCCGGACGCGCGCGCCAGATGACCCGCCTCGACCTCTACGATCACGACCACGTGCTGGTCGCCGACCGCCAGGTCGCCGCCCAGATCCGTCGCCTGATCGGCGGCTCGGTGTTCGGACCGATCGCCGGCAGCTCCGCCCGCGTGCGCCTGCTCGCCACCCTCGCCGACCCCCGCGCCGAGGACGACGAGCTCGACGTGCCCGACCCGATGCGCGGCGGCCCCGAAGGATACTTGAAGGTCTATCACCAGCTGATGCGCGCCTGCACGGCGCTGCTCGCCGAGCTCGCGCCGTCCCGCTAGACGGCGAGCCGACGACCGCGAACGAATAAGACCCTCACCGAATCTCGGTGAGGGCCTGTATTCGCAACCTCAGTTGCTCGCGGGCCGGGGCGCCTTCTCGGGCTTCTCGGGCGCGGGCGCGGGCGGCAAGGTGCGCGGACCGGCGATGCTGCCGTCCGCGGCCTTGAGCAGCGCCTCGGGATGGATCTCGAGCTCGGCGATGCCGCCGGGGATCAGCAGCGTCGAGATCGGCGTGCCCTCGGGGATCACGCTGCCGTCGTGCTTCTTGAGCACCACCTTCGGGTGGGCCAGGTCGTGCGCCTCGAGCTCCTTGGTCAGCGCGGCCTGGGTCGGCTCATCGAGCGCGGTCCAGGCCAGGCGGCCGCGGCACTTGGGGAACTTCGAGCAGCCGAGCCA
>ERZ795056.6899-NODE-6899-length-10990-cov-5.269410_pt1 | contig 10990 bp, 13 predicted proteins | sample MGYA00375140_ERZ795056 | MGnify/ENA primary metagenome ERZ795056 (study PRJEB30185, sample SAMN05720227) | activated sludge metagenome | isolation source: Anaerobic digester | place: USA | collected 2015-03-09 ...
CCCCGACATCAAGCGCCACTAAATTCCACCCGACCGTGTCTCAGAGTTGTTGACAGTCACCGGGCCTGCTTGCAAAGGGCCGGGTGCGTGCTGCGCAGCTCGTAGAACTTGCGCCGCGCATGCGCGAAGCAGTGGGCGAGCCGAAGCTTGCCCTTGCTGCCGGCGGCCAGGCATTCGTAGCCGACATAGGCGTCGCACATCACGATGCCCTCGAAGTCGCCGAGCACGCCGCTGATCGTCTTCGTCGATGTAGCTGGGCTCGAACAGGACGGCGAGCGCGTCCTCCTGGTCCCACATCGCCTGCGTCGTGATCACGAGGCCCTCGCGCTCCATCTGCCGGCGCTGGCGACCGAGGGCAGATGATTGATGATTGATGATTGATGCGCTTGTCGATCTCGAGGGCGACGGCGAAGTCGATCGAGTAGCGCCCGCCCTTGATCAAGCGCAGCGGACACGGAGCCGTCTGGATCGCGCCGTTGCAGCGGCAGCGGTATTTGTGCCGGATGTGCCGGTCCACGAAGAAGCGCTGCTTCTCCACCGTGATCTCCTCGGTGTCCTCGGTATGCTCGCCCATCTCCTCGAGCATGCCTTTGCAAGCCGGACACTCTCGCTCGTTGTCGGTGAGCCCTCGCGCGTGGGCAGCTTCACTTGCGACCTGCGCCGTGTGCGGGACTGCGCGATTTTTTTTCCTCGCTGGCAGGCCACCGCGTCGGGCGACCGCTGATCATAGGCCAGCCAGGCCCAGCCGAGCGCCCCGGGCCCGGTCACCAGCGTCACCTGCTGCAGGCCCTTGGGCAGCACCCCATGCAGCCTGTCCTTTGGCACAGACAGGCGCATGCGCGGCTCGTCGGGCCGCAAGGCCACGACCTCGAGCAGCACATGGGGAGCGTCTAGGACCTGCATATTGCTACAACATTGAGTCGATGATTCTCGCATGCTCTGCCGACGCTGCATTCGCAATCTCAGGCTGGCTATTGCTTTTGAGGTAAAACGTCATTTTCTGAGCGGCGTCGTCGGGCTCCGACGCAGAAAAGACCTCAATCAGCGGAAGAAGAACGTCATGACGGTTGCTGTGCTCGCATAGTTTTGCAATTTTCTCCCACTCGGTATTAGCAGCTCTCAATCTATCAGGACGTAAGCGTGCTTCCTCGAGCAAGGCATCTGCAAAACCGGAACGCACATCCAAACCATTCTTAACGATCGCTGCAGCGGAAGTCGCCGGATATGTCCGCCCTGCATTGTAACCTAGGTTGATTAGGTAATCCACCTTCAGCTCCTGAGAAAAACGATTGGCTACATCATCGTCCAGTTCTTGAAGTAAATCAATCGCCTTGTTCGCTGTGGCAAAGCTATGATCCCTACAGTGATCGACAATGCGGCGAAAAATGAGCGTCTCAGCCTCAACGAGAGCGGCCTCGGTGGTAAATTTTACGAGTTGCTCATCAGAAGCGTCTAGACTGGCCAATGCAACAGCGATCTCATCGCGCTCTACACCGGTTAACTGGTTAGAAACGGTGAGTTTGTGGACTGCACGACGAGCGCCGGCGTCCTTCATGTTTCGACGAATGAGAGATATTAACCTCTCGCGAACCAAAGGTCGCGCAAGAGCGATGCCTTGTGGATCTGCACATACGATCTTGAGCGCTTCCAGAGCAAAGCCTGCATTCTCAGCCACGCGATCGATGTTGCGCCAAACTGCTTCGCGTGCGCTTCCCGCTCGCATCGCCAACCCGCAGACCAACAGCAAGGCATTGGAACGAATGGTCTTTGACTTCGTCGCATCCACAATCTCGGCATAAAGCTTCGCTATGAGAGCCGGAGCGAGGTCGCCATGCAAGGAGTTAAGCTCGTCACCCGCCACTTCAGCAATTTTCTCTGGAGTCGTTTTTGGAAAGAAGGTCGGATTATCCAGTCTCGCTATTATGCCTGACACTCCTGCCATCCCGAGGGTTGCCGGTCGAGTTAATACTAAATCGATCACTGATGTTATCGCGTCTCTCGCCTCTTCAGGGCTACCTGAATGCCCCGAGGGGTGTGCGCAAAGGTGCCTGGTCTGGAGAAGTAGGCGCGCCTTCTTTGCCTCTGCGGCGGTAAAAAACGAAGCATCTTTCTCGCATGCATTGATGAGCGTGCTTTCATACGCTTGCTGATCCGCAAAGGCTTGCGCAATATTATTGGCGTCGTCTCGGATAGCTTGGCTAGCCCCTCCGGAAGCGGCTAAAGTGTCCAAGCGTTGCCTGAGACCCTCCATGCCCGCAGCGACGGCGAGTACAACTGCGGCACGGTATGCTCCTGCATGATAACATACGACAGATTCTTGGACATAACGGCGGGAGTTAAGATCACTAATTGTCAGTAAGATGGCTTCAAGATCTCGGATCATGACAAGCCTATCATCGCCGAAACGCCGAGAGAGCACACATACCGCCTCGTGAGTCTGCGCACGTTTTTTGTGTCGATGCCGCGCGTTGGCGCGGCGGCGTTCGCGCTCATCCGCCGGATGTGGACGATCTATCGTGCGTCTATGGCGAACTGCTGCCCAGTTGGCCTGCACCGGGCGCGCTCCATTTTCCAGAACTTCTCGTGGAACAGCGCGTGCGGGCGGTACCCGGGCGGTACCCCGAGCTGCCAGGGGGTCTTGGGGTCGACGACGCCGCCGAGACCGGCGGGGCGCAGGCACATCCGCTACCTGATGCGTCCAAAGGGCGTGACCCCGCCCGAGGTGCCGATCTGGCGGCAGGAGCTGGTCGCGTGCGGCGACGGCTTCCCGTCGGTCGCCCAGTTCGGGGCCGCGGTCTGGCAGCAGGTGCAGGCGGCCGGCAGACGACGAAGGTGGAGGACTGGCCGCCGCTGGCGACGTTTTGGACAACGGATGGCCAGACCGCGCCTGCCCGGTATGCCGCCAGCACGCCACCCCGCGTGCATGCCACGGGCACCCGCCGAGCCACGGCCTCCAACTCCGGCCGCTGGTTGACCGAAAGGACATGTCGAACGCGCCGCCCATCACTGCGAAGCCTCGACCGCCACCGCCGCCGCGTCCTCCCCGGCACCTCCGGCCGCCCCACTCGCTGCCTCCGTCCGGGGTGACGAAGCGGATGGCGCTGTGGCGGTAGCGCGTTCTCCTCGCGCATGCGCCGCGCTTCGAGCGTCTCGCTTTCCTCTATGCCATCCCGTATGCTCGAGCCGCACGATGGAACTCCACACCCTCACCGACCCCGAGCTCGATGCCCTCGCCCGCCAAGTCGACGAGCAACTCGCCGCCCTTCCGGGGGGTACTACTTCCATCTTTCTCGGTCCTCGCCGCGCGCGTCCTCTCATACAGGAGGAGTACCTTGCCCAGGTCACGCAGGAGAGTTTTGAGACTTTTTGGCAGAAGTACCTTCGCCACGCCCGCCGCGATCTGTGTCTTCCTGACGGGCAGCTTTACAAACAATGGCAGCAGTGGCGTAGACTCTCGAGCAAAGACGCCGTCAAGATGAGCCTTAGTTTCCTCGTTGGAATCGGGGTTGCCTCGTCCATCCTCGCTCCCGCGGCCGTAGCGGCCGCCGTATGTCTGCTCAATATTGTTACCAAGATCGGCTTCGATGCGATCTGCGAGGGCTGCACGGAAGACGAGTTTGCGGGTGCGCTTGGTGGCGAGAAAGAAATTGACAGCGATTCGTGAAATAATCAATGATTCTCGGTCATAATGGCGAATCTGCATTCGCCGCAGCCCAAACAGCATCACCGCCGCAATGGAATGTCGGACATTGAGGTCAGGGGGGTGGAGCGCTGAGGATGTGTTCGAGGAGAAGTTCCAACTCGACGGCGTCGGTGCAGCGGAGGGCGGGCTCCTCGGCGAGAGCCGCGTCACGGGAGCCATGGAGGATTGCGGTCAGGGCGGTGAGCATCGGCGGAAAGAAGGCAGGGAGGTTGGATTGACGGGAGAACTCGGCGAGAGTCGCATCCGCTTCAGCAAGGTCGCCGGAACGGAGAGCCCCGGCAACGAGTAGGGCGAGGCGACCACCTATGTCACGGTTCTCTCCGCGGTCGTGTCGAAAGGCGAGGAAGGCCGCACGAGCCTGGGCACGGGCAGCGGCGACGGCGGCTTGGTCGCCGGCGGCCTGCTCGAGATCTGCGAGGAGGGCGAAGGCCTTCCAGGGTTCGGCTCTGTGCCCGAAGGGACGTGTATTTTTGATGGCGCATTGTAGCTCGCGGCGGGCTTCATCTAGACGATTGAGCTCGACGAGGCAAGCGGCAGCGTTGTGCTGGCTGATACCCTCATTGCACATGTCTCCGAACTCTGCGTGTATTTCGATTGCGCGACGAAAAAACCGAACTGCCTCCTCGTGACGATTCTGTTCCTTGTAAAGGGTGCCCAACTCACCTAACGTGCTCGCTTCGTAGTGACGCCTGCCGAGGTGCGAGGCTAGCCGTAGCGAAGATTGAAAGGCGTCCTCGGCGGCCTCGAAATGGCGGGCCTTAGAATAAGACATTCCGAGCTTGTGCCAAGCAATGGCAATGTTCCCCGGCTCGCCGAGGGCCATAAACGCATTCAGAGCCTCCCTAAAAGCCTGGATGGCCCTGGCAGGGTTCAATTGTCGCAGGTGAACCATGCCAAGGCCGGACTTGCCGATGGCCACTCTGCGCTGGTCCCCCCCGGCTTCGGCACGTCCGATGGCTCCCTCGTACGCCGCGACGGCCTCGGCGAACCGGCCGAGTGCGGAGAGACAGTCCCCACGCCTAAGCAAGCAGGCGGAGGCCATACGTGTCGCTTGCTCGTTCCCCCCAGCCGCGATAATCTCCAGGCGACGCTGCGCATCATGCAGAGGGACAAGGGCCTCATCCACGGCACCGCGTCGCGAGAGCACCTCTCCGAGCAGTTTGTGACTCAGCGCTATGTCGTAGGCCGCCTCAGGGAACGCCTGCTCGCCTCCCGCCTCAGCGCGCCGGAGAAGGGCGCGCGCAGCCGCCTCGTCCGGGCGATCCGCCATCTGCCGCTCGATCGCGGCCTTCGCAGCTGTGAAGGTCGCGTGACTCCATTCCGAAAGTCTGCGCGCCGCCTGCTCGCGCAGCGCGATCACTTGCTTGAGCGCGCTCGGGCGGCCGAGTTGCTGCAGTAGGGTCTCTAAGCCCTCCGCAATATCGACGGTCTCGGCGGGCTCCGCAGTACGAGCAGCGTCATGCACTGCGGCAAGCAGGTTGGCGAGATCTAGCGCCGTTAGGGCGAGTGCCTCCTCTGTGTTTTTAAAAGAATACGTATGCAGCATTTTGATATACTCCCGCATCGCCATTGCCCACGCCAAGTGCGCCGTCTGGTGGGCCGCGTCATCCATATCTACCGCGAGCGCGAACCCGAGCGCGGGGTCGAACCTCAGGTAACCATAGGGCAAGATCTCGGCCAACCCGAAGCCGACGAGCTGCCGTTCGAGCACTATTGTATTGTCTGTATCGAGCCCAAGCACCTGGCCAATCACGATGAGATGCCCCCCGCCCTTAAACGCTGAAAGCGGCGCGAGGCGCTCACGCATCCCGCGTGGCAACCGACGCAACGATAATTCGACGCTCGCTAGCAATGACGTCTCGCGACTTTTTGGGCGCACTTGGTCTAGCGCATGCATCAGCTTTGCAAACTCCATCATCGTCGTCCGCACGCCAGTCCGCGCGACCTCGGGCGCGAGCAGCACCAAGCTGCGTGCATGCCCCTGGGCTGTTTCAACCAGTGAAGTCAACATCTCCTCCGTCTCACCACCTGTCTTGGGGAACATACCCGCTTCTCGAAGCACGTTGTGAACCAGCGTGATCGCCTCGTTGCGACTGAGCCGTCCGATTTCCACCTCATTCCCACCCAGCGGTACTGAAACCGGCTCGCGAGTCGTCAATATGACACGCGTCTCACCAATCAACAGCAGTCCGTCAATCCAGGCCAGCAACTCCGCCGCGACTTGTGGCTCGGCTGTCCCCCCACTGGGCGAGGCCAGCACCGTCTCGAGATTGTCGAAGACGAGTATGGCCTTCTCCTCACGCAGTGCTTGCTCGACCAGTCGCTGCGCTTTGCCTGTATCACTGGCGACCCGCATGGCGAAGTTCGTGACGAGCTGCATTCCGATCGACTGCAGCGCGCCGCGCTTGTCGGTCATCGGTAGCTTGTCGAAAGCGACTAGCGCAGAGCGGGTGAAGCCGCGCGTGCGCACCAACCAGTGTGCGAGTTCGGCAGCGAGGGCCGTCTTGCCCTCACCGCCGCAGCCGCGTAGCGTAACATAACGCGAGCGTACGAGCATGCGCTCCGCTTGCAGGAGTTCGTGGCTGCGCCCAACAAAGAGGTGTCTTGGCAGCGCATTCGGCACATCGCCGAGCTGTATCAACCGGCGGCGTTCAGCCAGCTCCTTCGCCGTCGCATCCGGTACTGCGCGGATGAGTCTTGGGTCGTCATCGTCTTGGTAAAGCACCGGCACGAACCAGTCTTGCAGCTCGAAGGGCAGTGTCACGCCCGAGCGCGCCCCCCGGAAGGGGTCGGCTGCCAGCGCCGTCTGAGCCCGCAGCATCGCCTCTCCGACCCGCTGCCCCTCACACACCACCTTATAGAACGTGGCGACGAAGCGACGCGCCGACTCGACCAGCACGCTGTGGCTCATCGCTACCACAGACGCCACCCCGCCCTGCAGCAACTGTCCCGCAACGCTCGCGGAGATCGCGTTATTTGTCATTGCGCTCTGACATGCCTCAAGCACCACTACCGCCACCCCATGATCGCGCAGTATCCGCGCCAGCTTCGTACCAGGGATAGCCCGCGCCGCCCGTCCGCTGATGCGCTCGGAAGTTGCCTCGTCCTCAAAATACAGCACACCGAGGCCAACAAGTTCATCGTAGATGCCGTGCCCATTGAAGTGCACAACGTTGTACGGTGCCTCCACCCCCGTCGCGCGCGAGAGTTCCTCGACGAGTGCCGAGAACGTCGGCGTCTGTAAGATCGTTAGTTCCGCCAGCGCACCGAGCGTCTCGACCACCTCGACCACCGGTAGCGCGCTGATGCGGTGATCGATATACGCGGTCTGCTTATCGTCCGGACGCGGGCAGACGAGCAAAATCCGCAGCGGCAGCGCCGTCGCCACTGCGGGCCTCAATTCGTGATGGTACAGCTTCCGCCGCACGCGCGCGCCTCGCTGGCCCATGAATAGATAACCTTGTTCGTCATGGAGCAATTCCCACGGTAACGACAGGAGGCGCGCCGCGGCCTCCTGGACGCGCTGTCTCGATGTGGATTTCTCGTCCGAGAGTGCTTCCTCGACGCGCACGCTGATCCGACGTTCGCCCTTCTCCTCGCGGAACGCGCGCAGCACCTTAAGCGCCTGTGGCTGCTGCATCAGCCCAGCCAGCAGCGCCTGTCCCCACAGAGGCAGCGCCTCCTCGACCCGCCGCGCCCGCTCGCGGAACGGCCCGTATGGCCACCGCGGATAGCTCTCCAGATACCAGCGCAGCTCCTCGTCTTCGATCGGTCCGAGCGGTGCAACAAACCTCGTCCGCGGCGCGCTGAGTTCCGGGTTGCCATCCATAGCCTTGAAGAAGAGGCGAACCTCCGCGACTGCCCGACGCTTACCGCCCTGTTCGTCGATCTCGGGCCGCGCGAACTCGATCCGCAACTCTGCCAGCGGCACTTCCGTCTCCCCGAGCGCCGACAACAGCGACAGCGCCGCGCCCTCCGCCCATCCGGGTGTCAGCCGGACCGGGATCGCCACCCGCTCGTATTCCAGCCCGAACATGAAGCGAAGCGCCATGACGCTCAGCGGCTCGGCGACGATTGGGATCAGTCTGTAGCCCTCCACTTTCGCCGCGACAGCCTTCGCGTACTCGAGCTCGACTGCCACCGACTGCGACTTGAGGGCGTTCTCTGTCAGCAGCACTATGAACGCATCGGCGGTCTCAATCTGAGCGTGGATTCCCACCGGACAGATATCGCCCGGGGCCATCTCGGTGTTGATCCACACCACCCGTCTGTGATTCTCGAGCACACGACGCAACGTTGCTACTTCGCCGTTGTCCAGTATCGCGTGGGAAATAAAGATGTGCCCGAGCATACGTCGCCCAAGCATGTCGCCCAAGGGCGCCAGGCGCTCACTGGTGGGACGGACTTACCTCACATATCGCTGGGGCGCCACGACGCCCCGCACCTGGGCGGAGAGGAGCCGCGCCCCCGGGCCGCCACGCGGTCCGAACTCCGGCGCCGAGAAGTGGCGGAGACGGGCCCGGGCGGCCGGTGCGGGGCCGTGGGCGATGCCGAGATCGAGCAGCTTGGTCGTCCAGAAGCGCGTGTTCGGATCCCTCGTGACGAACATGTTTGCCGGCTTGATGTCGCGGAGCGCATGCTCCACAGGGCCGATCCTACCTGCATCAGAAGTGCCGGCTGCGTACGCGGAATTGCGCGACCATGCCGATCGGGCGAGTCGCCTGCGGGCTCAGGGTGGCGGTCAGGAGCGGGGCGATGTGCTTGCCGAGTGTCGCCAGCGCGTGGCCGGCCCGCACCCGCGCGAAGTCACCCTTGTAGCCGGCGGACGAGAAGGCCCGGAAGGTCGCCGCGCCCGCAGTCGCCGGGAGGGTCCGATCGTCCTCGCCATGCAGGGCCCGGATCGTAGTGGCCCCCGTGGGCGGGGGCGGCTGGTAGCCCGGCGCGAGGGCACCGGACACCGGGAGCACGACGTCGAAGCGCCCGGTCGCGGCGAGCAGCCACGCGACATGGCCGCCCTGCGAGTAGCCGAGCACGAGCGTACGGGTCACGGCGCGCTGGCTGGCGATCGTGTCGGCGACGCGGATGAGCTGCGCGGCCATGGCCTCGACCTCGGCCATGAACCCCGCGGCGGTGAAGCGGGCTTTGAAGTAGCTGTAGCCCGCGTTCGGGCGGTACCGTTGGGGACGGGCCCGCGGACGTACACCAGGCGCGCTGGCACCTTGAGGTTGGTGTAGGGCACGAGCTGCTCCTCGCTGCCACCGATGCCGTGCAGCACGAGCACGAGGGGCATCGGCTGCGCCGGGTCGACGCCGCCGGTGATGCGCTCGAGCACGGGGAAGCCTGGCACGCGCAGCTGCAGGTTCGGCGTCGGGACGGGCAAGGCGGCGACAATGGTGATCATTGGGCGCTGACCGGGGTCTGACGCGATGGTGATCAACGAGGATATCAAAGCGCTGGCCAAGCTTGCCTACGAGCTGGCGCAGCTGCCCGAGCGTGGATGGTGACCGAGCGATTGACCTGCTCCACCATCATGTCCACCGCGGCGCCGACCCATCACGGTGATGGGGCTCGCGCTCCTGCTGGTCGCGTTCGTGCCGCTGGCGTGGCGATGACGACGACCCGTGGCATGAGGACCTGTAGCCTCATGCAGGACCACCTCCAGATTCTGTCTATTAGTGGATGCAGCTTGCTCGTGGCGAGTCGCGCAACTGCTCCAGGCTTGCGATGGCGGCTCGAAGTAGTCCCCGAGAGAACTCGTCCTGTTCGGCGATGTCGAGTGTGAGCTCGGCGAGACATACAAGGAGCCGGCAGGAGCCGGCGTTGCGATGCTTCTGCCAGAGCGCCTTCGCAATGGCCTGCCCGAGTTTTTGCAGTCTCTCTTGCATTTGACTTACTCCTGCGGATACGCCAGCCTATGATTGTTGGCCGAGGTCGCTCGTATCGATCGGGATCTCGGCCTCGCTGTCCTCCGCGAGCTGAGCCCAGTGTTTCAGCATGGGGTCGAACGTCACCGATACTCGCGCACCGATGGGAAGAGTTCGCGGGCGACACACGCCGACGCGCCCCTGCGCGATCAGGAAGGTCCTGCCCTTGCCCGTCTTGTAGAAGGCCTCGTCGTCGGTCGAAAAGATGGGGAGGGCATCGGCGGCGTTGAGCAATCGGCTCAACGCCTCGAAGGCGCGCGCCTCTTCGAATGTCCGCTGCCTCGACGGAATGAAGCTGACCCCGCTGGGACGGTCGGCTGGCGCGAGGTTCGGCCCCTCCTGGTCGCACAGACGCCACCATTGGTCCTTCAGAAAGCCGAAGCTCATTCCGGTGGGGGCTCGATAAACTCCGGACATTAGATTCCCTGCACCATCCGGCTTTGCGTCTTGCATCGTGGGTCCCTCCAGGCGCGCTTTTGATCGGTGAGGCGCCGTGTGAAGAGCATAGTTGCAAGTCAATCGTTTGTCAAACGTTAGGAAAACACATGTCGCGCGGTCTACGGGCGTATAGTCGGGCGCGACCGCGCGGTGAAAGGAAGAGCCTGTGGCGGCCCCGACAGACACAGATCCCCCAGGAACAGGGTTGAGCACGGCCCAGATCGCCGCAGCGCTCAACGTCACACGTCAGACCGTCAACAACTGGAAGGAGCGCGGGCTGCTGCCGGCTCCCACCGTTGTGCATTTGGGCGCCCGTGGCAAAGCCAGCACCTGGCCCGCCTACACGCTCGAACTCGCGCAGTACGTCCAGACCGCACTCGATGCGCGGACACCGCTCGCCGATGTCGCACGCCGCGTTCGGCCGCTGCTGGAGAAGGACTCGTCGTGGATCGAGGCGCAGCGCGCCAGCGGGAAGACCATTCCGGACTTGCTACGCGAGTTGACGACAGCGGCCGGGGTTGACTAGAGGCCGCATGCCACTGCGCGGCGAGTGCCTATGTGTACGCGCCGGCACGACCTCGTAGACGAAGCGCTGGAGGGGTGCCCTGAGCAGGCTGACCCCGTTACCCCTCCTCCGAGGAATTCGAGCCAATCTCTCGCTCATCCTCGTCGCTGCTCTCGATGGTGACCGCGCCCATTGTGCTGCGCCGCACCAGCTCGACCAGCTCGTCCGCCGACAGTCGCCCCACCACGTCCGTGCCCTCGAGCAGGCGCTCGGCGAGGTCTCGCTTCTCCGCGTGCAGGGCCAGCACCGCCTCCTCGATGGTGCCCTGCGCGATCAGGCGGACGACCGTGACCGGACGAACTTGGCCGATCCGGTGGGCCCGATCGGTGGCCTGATCCTCGACGGCGGGGTTCCACCACG
>ERZ795056.6900-NODE-6900-length-10990-cov-5.263100_pt1 | contig 10990 bp, 8 predicted proteins | sample MGYA00375140_ERZ795056 | MGnify/ENA primary metagenome ERZ795056 (study PRJEB30185, sample SAMN05720227) | activated sludge metagenome | isolation source: Anaerobic digester | place: USA | collected 2015-03-09 ...
GGGAAGGTTTCTTTCACAAAAGCTATGCTTTTCTTATAAGTCATTAAGAAAAAATATAAAGCACAGCTTAGAAAAAATAGTACTTCCCAAGTTCAACTTGGGAAAAAGAAGAAATGATAATTCTTTCCCAAGTGCAACTTGGGAAGGAAGAACAAAGATAATCTTCATTCCCAAGTGCAAATGAAAAGAAGTATAAAAACAATTTGAAAATTATTTTATTTTTATTAATTTGGAACATATTAAAAAATAAATTTTATTTCTATGCCAAACATTAAAAAGAATATTTTCAATAAAAAGAAACTAAACCATTTGGTTTCTAAATTCGATTTTAAAGATTTTGAGAATTTCCCTGAAAAAATTGCTACATTGAACCGCTGGGTCGCTTTTGTGCAAAGTGATGCTTTTAGAGCAACTAAAGAAACCGCTTTGCAGGGTAATTTCCTTAATGAAATTTTCGGCTCTGTTCTGGGATATGACTCACGCCTGCAAAATCCGGACGAGTGGAATTTAGCTCAGGAGCAGGTTACTAATATTGACGGAAAATTTGCCGATGGTGCTTTGGGTTTCTTTACTGCTCAAAATTCTTTAGTGCGTGCTGTCATTGAACTGAAAGACCCTAATTCAGAGCTTGACAGCAAGCAAACACGTTTTAATGACAATCGAACTCCGGTGGAGCAGGCATTTTCATATCAGCATAAAACTGGTAAAGAGTGCCGCTGGGTTATTGTTTCAAATTTCAATGAAATACGGCTCTATCACTCTAATTCCTCAACCGAATATGAACTGTTCTTTGTTAGCGAACTTGCTCAACCTGAAAAATTCAATCAATTTTTCTATCTGCTCAACTCCAAAAATCTTATTTCCAAAAGTGGCGACAGCTTAATTGATGCCCTGTATAAAAGCAACGAGCAAGATGAACAGGACATTTCAAAAGAGTTCTACTCCGTTTTCAAAAAGATTAGAATTGATTTATTTGAGCATTTGAAAGCCAATAATCCAAACATTGATGAACTTGTTTTGCTTGAAAAAACTCAAAAACTCTTGGACAGATTTATTTTTGTGTGTTTCTGTGAGGATAATTATCTTTTGCCGGAGCAGATTTTCAAGCAAATTGTGAAAAATGTTGAAAGTTCATTCAACTTTTCTGAAACAAAGATTTGGAATGAGGTGCGTGGTTTGTTTAATGCGATTAATCTTGGTTCGCCAGCACATAATATAAACAAATTCAACGGCGGGCTGTTTGCAAAAGATGAAATATTAGATTCGCTGGTTATAAAAGACGGCATATTAAAGGAAATGTCGAAAATCACTGAATACGACTTCGATTCCGATATTGATGTTAACATTCTCGGGCATATTTTTGAGCAGTCAATTAACGATTTGGAGGAACTTAAATCTCAAATCGAAGGTAAAGAGTTTGATAAAAAGACAAGCAAACGAAAAAAAGACGGCATTTTCTATACTCCGGAATATATAACAAAATACATCGTAGAAAATGCAGTAGGCGGCTGGCTCGAAGACAGGAAAAAGGAACTTGGATTTGACGAACTCCCCGCTCTTTCCGATGAAGATTACAATTTCATTTCACACAAAAAAAGCAAATCGCAAAGCAATCAAAATATTCAAAAGCATTTACAGTTCTGGAATGCTTACCGTGAAACTTTGAAAAATATAAAAGTGCTTGACCCTGCCTGCGGCTCTGGTGCTTTTTTAAATCAGGCATTTAATTTTCTATATGCTGAAGGGCAGAAAGTAAACGATACTCTCGCTTTGCTTAAAGGCGGGCAGCACGAACTTTTTGAACTCGACAGACATATTTTGACAAATAATCTTTACGGCGTTGATATAAATCAAGAATCAGTTGAAATCACAAAACTTTCACTTTGGCTAAAAACCGCTAATAAATATTCCGAGCTAACCGCACTTGATAACAATATTAAATGTGGTAACTCACTGATTGACGACCCCGCAGTTGCTGGTGAAAAAGCGTTTGATTGGGAAAAAGAGTTTCCTGTGGTGTTTGGAGGTTTCGATGTTTCTGGGGACTTGGGGCTGAGGACTGGAGATAAGGGTTTCGATGGTTCTGGGGGCTTGGGACTGGGGACTGGAGATAAGGGATTCGATGTTTCTGGGGACTTGGGGCTGGGGACTGGAGATAAGGGATTCGATGTTTCTGGGGACTTGGGGCTGGGGACTGGAGATAAGGGATTCGATGTTGTTATTGGAAATCCGCCGTATGGAGTAAATTTTAATAAAAAAGAAAAAGAGTTTTTAAGTAAATTTGATAATCTTGTTCCGGACTATGAAATCTATATTTATTTTATATCTCTATATAAGAAAATTTTAAAAGAACAAGGTATGCTTTCTTTTATTTTTCCAAATACTTTTTTGTCAATACTTTATGGAAAAAAATACAGAGAAGAATTAATTAATAATGTTCAAATTTGCAATATAACAGATTTATCAAATGATATTACATTTGTTGATGCCTCTGTTAGAACTTGTATTCTTACTTTTCGTAAATCAAATGGAGATTATTCTGTTAAATTAAAAAAAGTTATAAATAGGAATTTTAATGATTTTATTAATCTTAAAAAAAATAAATTAATTGAAGCATCTGATAATATTCTTAGTTTATTTTCTCAGTCTATTGAAATTAGATATACAATAAATAAAATATTAGCTCATAAACCACTAAAATCATATTATGAAGTTTCACAAGGATTAATACCATACGATAAATATAGAGGACATGATGAATTTACAATTAAAAATAGAATATGGCATTCAGAAACAAAGAAAGATTATACTTATAAAAAAGAATTAAAGGGCAGTGATGTAAATAGATATAATATAGAATGGAATGGTCATCTTTGGATAAGTTATGGAAGTTGGTTGGCTGCACCAAGAGAGCAAAAATATTTCATTTCAAAAAGAATTTTAATAAGAGAAATTACTAATGAATCACTTTCATGTTGTTATACTAATGAAGAATACTATAATACTCCTTCCTGTATTAACATAATTGATGAAAACGAAATATTAGATTTAAAATATTCATTAGTAATTTTAAATTCAAAATTAATTGGGTGGTTACATAATAAAGTTTCCCCAAAAGCAAATAAAGGTCTATTTCCAAAAATTTTAATAAATGATGTTAGAAATATACCTTTAGTTGAGATAAACAAAGAAGCCCAGCAACCTTTCATTGCTCTTGCAGATGTGATGCTTGAAAAGAATAAGGAATTGCAGGAAATAAAGAATAAGTTTTTGAAATTGCTAACGCAGGACTTTACCATATACAAACTCAGCACCAAACTGCAAAATTGGTATGAATTAAGTTGGGCAGAATTTACTGGCGAACTAAAAAAGAACAAAATTGAGCTGACAGGCATTTTGAAGGAGGACTGGTCAGAGCGTTTCAACCGAATGAAAGAGCAGGCAGTAGAAATCAAGCGAATCATTGACGAAACAGATAGCAAAATTGATTTGATGGTTTACAAACTTTACGATTTAACTTATGAGGAAGTAAAAATAGTAGAGCCGGGCTTTTCGTTGAGCGAGGAAGAGTATAATAATTGTTAATTGTTAATTATTAATTGTTAATTTTTTCATCTCCTTCCCAAGTTGCACTTGGGAAGGAGATTTATTTTTAAAGCAGTTCTTTAGTTTTACAGAAGTGCCACACTTTGAAAGTGTGGCACTTCTGCTTCATTAATCCATCCTCTACTCTCCCTCTTCTCTCTTCTCCTTAGAAATATAAGTATAAAGGATTGGAATGATGTAAAGAGAAAGCAAGGTAGAAAAGAGCAAACCACCTACAACAGCAATACCGAGCGACTGCCTGCTTTGTGCAGAAGCACCCAGCGAAAGTGCAATCGGCAGCACACCGAATATCATCGCAAACGAAGTCATAAGGATTGGACGAAGTCGAGAAACCGCAGCCGACTGAACTGCTTCGATTTTCTTCATTCCGCCTTCCTTACGCTGATTCGCAAATTCTACAATCAATATTCCATTTTTTGTAACCAACCCGATTAGCATAATTATACCGATTTGACTGAACACATTTATCGTTTGATTGAAATACCAAAGCGAAAAAAGTGCGCCCGCCACCGCAAGCGGAACCGTAAATAATATAATTAATGGGTCGCGGAAACTTTCAAACTGTGCAGCAAGAATTAAAAATATAAGCACAACCGAAAGAGCAAAAATGAACATAATACTCGAAGAACTTTCCTTGAAATCTCGGGACTGCCCAGCAAGAGATGTTGTGAAATTATTCGGCAGAACTTTTTTTGCTACTTCGTTCATAGCGTGAATGCCGTCTCCAAGTGTATAACCAGCCGTTACACCAGCCGAAACCGTAGCACTAACATATCTGTTATACGTAAAAATAGAGGACGGACTGATGTTTTCCTCAATATTAATCAGGTTCGTTAGCGGAATAAGGTTTGCCTTGCTATCCCTAACGTAAAGGTTTTTCAAATCAGATGGCTTGTCCCTGTCGTAAGCCATCACCTGCCCAATGATTTCATATTGCTTTCCATTCATTACGAAATAGCCGTAGCGTTCGGTGCTGTAAGTAAGCTGTAAAGTGCGTGCAATATCGAAAGTTGAAACATTGAGCTGTGCTGCTTTGTCCCTGTCAATTCTAACCTGCATTTCCGGTTTGTTGATTTTCAGATTCGCATCAACAAACTGCAAAACCTCACTATTTCTTGCTTCTTCAAGGAATTTTGGCAATACCTTTTTTAATTCCTCAATATTTGGTGCGAGCAGAACAAATTGAACTGGCTGCCCACCGAACCTATCGCCTATCGTAGGTGGTTCAAAAGGAAACATCCTAATTCCACGTAACCCTGCTAAATCCTTATTCAACTTTTGCAGAATTTGATGCTGGCTCCTATGTCGTTCTTCAGGGTCAACTAAATAAACAAGGTGCATTCCGCTGTTTACTGGGTCAATTCCAGTTAAACTCGGTGCAATAACGGAAAAAGAACTAAATATTTCTGGTATAGAGTCATCAGCATATTTTGAAATTTCTGCCAAATATCTTTCTGTGAATTGATAAGAAGTTCCCTCTGGTCCCCTGATTGGTATACGAATATTGCATCTGTCTTCAAAAGGAGCTAATTCCGAATGGATGTTAGTGCCAAAAAAGTAAATAAGGAAAGCAATGAATGCAAGCAAAGGAAACACAAGCCAGCGGCGTTCAATAAATGCTTTGAGTGAATAGCGGTAGCCGCGGTTGAGCGAAAGAAAGAAAGGTTCAGTTATGCGATAAACTAAATTCAGGTTCAAATGCCTCTGCTGCTTTAAAATACGAGAACACATCATTGGCGATAGTGTTAGTGCTACTACAGCCGAAAGAAGCACCGAACCAGCAATAACAATAGCAAATTCACGGAACAACTTTCCAGTTAAGCCCTGCAAAAACATAATTGGTAAAAAGACTGCTGCAAGCGTAATTGTCGTTGAAATTACAGCAAAAAAGATTTCTTCCATTCCTTTGGCTGCTGCTTCTGTGCGGTTTAGTCCTAAATCTATTTTTGAATAAATATTTTCCAAAACTACTATAGCGTCGTCACAAACCAATCCAATCGCAAGCACTATTCCGAGAAGCGTCAAAACGTTGATAGATAAGCCAGCCAACGCCATTATTGTAAAAGTTGCAATAATCGAAATTGGAATAGCAACAACAGGAATAATTGTAGAACGCCAGTCCCTTAAAAAAATGAAAATCACCATAACCACGAAAAACAAAGTAATGATAATTGTTTCCTGAACTTCTTTAACGGCATTGCGTTCAAAACGTGTAAAATCGAATAAGGTAGCGACTTCGTATTCTTTTGGAATTTCTTTTTTTATGCTTTCCATTCTTTTGTAAAACTCATCTGAAATTTCAATTGAGTTTGCTCCCTGCTGCGGAAGAATGCCGAGAGCGATAAATTCGTGTCCTTTTTCAATTGCAGAAGTACGGAAATTTTCCGGTCCAAGTTCAGCATAGCCGACATCAGAAAACCGGATTATATTACCATTATCTTGCTTAATAATCAGGTTGTTGTATTCTTCGGGCTTGCTCATCAGTCCCAGCGTTCTAATGCTCAATTCAGTATTATCGCTTTCAATTCTGCCTGAGGGAAGCTCGATGTTTTCTTTAGCAATTGAGTTATAAATATCGCTTGCAGTAATCCCTTTAGAAGTCATCTTATAGGGGTCGAGCCAAAGCCGCATTGCATATTTTTTTTCTCCGAAGAAAATAATTTTCGCAACACCTGGAATAGTCTGCAATTTCTCTTTTATAAGATTTTGAGCAATATAACTCACGTCCATTATATTCTTTTCCTTGCTCTTAACGGAAAGGACGATAATCGCATTAGCATTTGCACTCATTTTTTCAACTACCGGCGGGTCAACATCTTTCGGAAGAAGTTTTATTGCTTTGGAAACGCGGTCGCGGACATCGTTTGCAGCGGCTTCAAGGTTAGTTCCGAGAACGAACTCAACCGTTATGCTACTGGATTGCTCTGAAGAAACAGACGAAAGGACACGGATGCCATCAATACCACTGATTGATTCTTCGAGTGGTTCTGTAATTTGAGACTGAATAATGTCTGAGCTTGCACCTTTGTAAACTGTGTTTACAGTAACAATAGGCGGGTCAACTTCCGGGAACTCTCGGATGCCGAGCTGCATTAAACTAACGAAACCAAATATCACCAGCAAAAGTGACAATACAATCGTAAAAACTGGTCTTTTGGTAAATAAAGTAGAAAGTTTCATCTTATCAATTATTTATATTCTTATAATTTTTTTGCTAATCAGAAATAAACAACGTTAATTGCAAATTTAATAATATATTTCAATTTTTGAGATAAAATTTATTATTTAATACTTTAAAAACAAATAATTATTGTTTTGGAAAATATAAGTAAAAATATTAATTTTAAATAAATATAGAATTTAAAACACTTATATTAATTAAATTAAAAAACAAAATCACATAAGAACAAGAATGACACCAATTATAAAATATAGAGAAGGAAAGTCAAATGAATTGCATTATATCATTAAACATATCCCTGCTTTTAAAGGACGCTATATAGAACCATTTTTTGGAGGTGGTGCATTATATTTTTACTTAGAACCTAAGAATGCAATTATAAATGATATAAATTCCAAATAAATTGGTTTTTACAATGGGGTTAAATCAAATTTTCAAAAATTAAGCATTGAACTTGCTGAAATAAAAACTCTTTATGAACAAAACAGAAGAATGTTTGAAGAGTTAAAACAAAAGGATCCGGAAAGTAGAGTAGAAGATAAAAATGAAGAGTTATATTACAAAATACGTAATATGTATAATGGTTTAGCTGAAAAGCAATATTCTGATGCTTTAATTTATTATTTTATCAATAAAACTGCTTATTCCGGGATGATTCGTTATAATTCTAAAGGAGAATTTAATGTTCCTTATGGACGCTATAAGAATTTGAATACTTCATTAATAACTCATAAGTATAGAGCATTATTATCAACAGCTGATATTTTCAATGAAGATTATAAAAAAATATTTAGTATTTCAGAAAAAGATGATTTTATGTTTTTAGACCCTCCTTATGATTGTGTTTTTTCTGATTATGGGAATGAAGAATATAAAGATGGATTTAATGATGATAGTCATATAGCTCTTGCTGATGATTTTAGAAAACTGAAGTGTAAAGCATTGTTAGTTATTGGAAGAACTCCATTAACGGAAAAGTTATATAATGATTTAATAATAGATGAATATTCAAAGACTTATGCAGTAAATATAAGGAACCGCTTTAAATCAGAAGCAAAACATATTTTGGTTTCCAATTACTCATCAATCAAATAAAAAGTGAGTTTAGTGACATTTATGTTGATAATACATTTTCAATAGAAGAGTTGAAAAATATTCTTTATGACAAAATCTCAGATAGAAAAATCGAATTAATAAGCAAGCAGGTATCAGCAATAAAGGATTATAGTTTATATGATGATATATGCAATATTTTCAATCAAATATCAGAAAAATCACTTTATGACATTCCATTAATGTTGGAATGGAATATTTGGAGAGCTATGACAATGTTAGACGGAGGTGGCATTAGGGCAAATTTGAAATTCGATGATTTCGGCAAACCAATGTCAACTGCTCAAGGGAACATTGCTGATATTATTTGTGATTATGACAATTTTGGTCTAGCCGTGGAAGTTACAATGCAACTGGACATAGACAATATGAAATGGAAGGTGAACCTGTAGCGAGACATTTAGCAAAGTTAAAAAAAGAAACTGGAAAACCAGCATATTGTTTGTTTATTGCTCCAACTATTAATGAAGCGAGTATAGCACACTTCTATATGCTTCACAAAGTATCAATAAGTTATTATGAAGGTTTTTCAATTATTGTTCCGCTGCCACTAAATGTTTTTATTAAAATGGTTGAAGATTCTTATAATGCTAAATACATACCAGAACCTATGCATATTCAAAGATTTTTTGAATACTCTATTCAAATTGCAGATGTTTACAAAGATGAAAAAGAATGGTTTGAAAAAATTAAATCAAGAGCTCTGAATTGGTTGGCTTAGGTTTCTTTGTGAATTATTCATTTGAGATTCCTCACTTCGTATTAGAATGGCAGTCAAAATTAAATTTTTAGCACTACTCTATTTCCAAAACAATCACTCAGTAAGCTTAAATAAAATGTTAAAAAAAAACACGTTATAACCAATTAATTTTTTCATTATATTTGTATTATGAATAATATTTTTTGATTTTAGGAAATATATGTATATGAAAACAAAATTTGAACCATTTAAAATTAAATCAATCGAACATATACCTTTAACGAAAAAGGAAGATAGAGAAAAATACTTAAAAGAATCTTTTTATAATCCCTTTTATTTAAAATCAGATGTAATTACAATAGATTTACTAACCGATAGTGGCACAACAGCGATGAGTTCAAAGCAGTGGGCAGCACTAATGGATGGCGATGAATCTTATGCTGGTTCTAAAAGTTATTATAAATTTGAAGATAAAGTCCGCGAAATCACCGGATTTAAGTACATTCTTCCAACTCATCAAGGTAGAGCCGCTGAACGTATCTTCTTTTCAATTATCGGTGGTAAAGGAAAGCATATTTTAAATAATACCCATTTCGATACTACCCGCGGAAATATTGAATATACCGGCGCAAACGCTGTTGATTTTGTTACCGAAATTGGTAAACGCCCTGATGTCGTTGCCGATTTCAAAGGCAATATTGATTTAATAGGACTTAAAAACTACATTGAAAAAACAGGTAAAGAAAATATCCCCGCCTGTATGATTACCGTTACCAACAATACTGGTGGCGGACAGCCGGTTTCTATGGAAAATATTCGTCAAACCAAAGAGCTACTTAAAAATTATGGCATTCCTCTTTATCTTGACTGCTGCCGCTTTGCTGAAAATGCCTATTTCATAAAAAAGCGTGAAAAAGGTTATGAAAACAAAACTATAAAAGAAATTGCACGTGAAATGTTTTCTTATGCAGATGGCTGCACAATGAGCGCCAAAAAAGACGGACTTGCCAATACCGGTGGCTTCATTGCTACTAATGATGATGCACTCGCTGGCGAGCTCAAAGTAAATTTAATTGTAACTGAAGGTTTCCTTACTTACGGTGGTCTTGCCCGTAGAGATTTGGAAGCACTAACTCAAGGTTTCACTGAAGTTCTTGATGAGAATTATTTGGAATACCGAATTGAACAGGTAAAATCTCTTGGCGATATGCTTACTGCTGGCGGAGTACCAATTTTAGTTCCTACTGGCGGACACGCAGTTTATCTTGATGCTGCGCGTTTTTGTCCTCATATTCCACCACAGCATTTCCCCGGACAAACGCTTGCCTGCGAAGCTTACATTGAAGGTGGAATCCGCTGCTGCGAAATCGGTTCAATAATGTTCGGCAAAACAAATGATAATGGCGAATTTATTCCCGCTAATATGGAACTTGTTCGTCTTGCTATTCCTCGCAGAGTTTACACTCAAAGCCACATGCAATATATTGCTGAATGTATTTCTGAAATATACAAAAGACGCAACGAATTAAAAGGTATGAAAATTGTATGGGAAGCACCATTCTTAAGACACTTTACTGCAAAATTTGATTACGTATAATGATAGAAAGTTTATTAAACAGACAGATTAAATTAGTAATCGCTGACGACCACGAAGTGATTCGGGCTGGTCTGAGGCGATTGCTGTCTGTTGATAAATCTATTTTTATTGTTGATGAGGCATCAAACGGCTTGCAGGCAGTTGAATTAGTCAAATACCATAAACCCGATATTGCACTTTTGGACATCCTTATGCCCCAGATGGACGGAATTGAAGCAACTAGAATTATTAAAACTACTTACCCTGAAGTTTTAGTTGTTATTCTTACTGCTTTTGAAGATGCCGACCACTTGGAAAAAGCTTTAGAAGCTGAAGCTGATGGTTACTTAACTAAAGATATCGGAACAAAAGAATTGCTAACTGCTCTTCACGATGTTTTTCTCGGTGAAAGAGTATTTAGCAAATCAATCATAAATTTACTTCAAAACACATACAATTATAATGATTCTTCAAGTTCTGCACATATTTCTATTTCCAAAAGAGAACAGGAAATATTAAACTATGTAGCACTTGGAAAAACAAGTGTCGAGATTTCTGAAATATTAAATATTAGCCACCGCACTGTTCAGTCTCATCGCTCTAATATTATGCAAAAGCTAAAAATTAAAACTGCCGGCGAGCTAATCCGCTACGCTGTTATTAATTATAGCCGCCCTACTTTATTATAAGATATCACCTTACACATTCCCCTCTTGAGAGGGGCAGGGGTGTGTTCTTGTGATTTCTTGTTATTGGGTTATTAAGTTATTAAGTTATTAAGTTATTAAGTTATTAGCTATTCGTCATTAGTCAT